>OJIO01000019.1_pt1 | contig 131732 bp, 135 predicted proteins | sample 1595621 | NCBI WGS metagenome assembly OJIO01 (sample SAMN05416776, study PRJEB24817) | seawater metagenome | isolation source: Sea water | place: Canada:Atlantic | collected 2013-07 | reverse complement strand
GAGATTTCTGCCTGTCTCGTGGGCTCGGAGATGTGTATAAGAGACAGCTGCCGCACCGAAGCGCGAGCAGGGCCTGCAGAGCATTCAGGTGACGGACGCCGCCACCCATGCCATGGGCATCGTGGTGCTGGACGCCGACCACCGCGAGCGCATCGTCAACCTGATCTCCGAGTCCACCCCGCTTCCAGCGGAGAAAAGCGCTCGCTTCGCCTACGCCTACGACAACATGACCGCCGTTCGTGTCGAAGTGACCGAGGGCCAAGGTGCGACCCGCTCTGAGGTGACCGTGATCGGAGAGGTGGTCTTGGAAAACTTGCCTCCGCGTCCCCGAGGCACCCCGATCGACGTCCTGTATCGCTACACGGAGAACCAGCTCCTGGAGATCCACGTGGTGGACGTGGAGACCCGTGCACGTCGCAGAGCGCGGCTGAACCTGAAGGGAAGCCTGGACCGTCGACGCCTGGACAGAGCGCGAAGCACCATGTCACAGGCACAAATCAACTGACCCCGAGTTGGCCCGTACACCCCCTCTGGGGTCAAACGCGGTAGACTGACGCTCGTTGACCGCCGCAAGCCCGCGGCCGCTGGAGCGTCATGGATTCACGCGATCTTGAACAGATCGAGTCCTTCTTGGGGATGGTTGGCAAGCCCAGCCTTTTCGCCTACTACGACATCGAGCACGCTGCGCCCGATGCTGGAGTCGAGGGGACGATTAAGAAGCGCCGGTCTTGGGCACAGGGCCAGCAGGCCAACCCCAAGTTTCGAGCGGAAGCTCTCTGGCTGATCAAGAACAACGCGCTCATTCGCCGAACCTTGCTCCAAGAGCGCGAGAGCTATCTGGTCCAGGTCGCCAACTCGGCGGCCAAGCAATCTCTGCAGAAGCTCGAGCCCTTCATGCGGGGCACCCTCGCTGGCGGCGTTCTCACGCCCGAGGCAGAGCAAGCCATCCTGAAGCAGGGCCGAAAGCTCGAGCTGAGCGAAGCACAAGTAAGAGAAGCGCTGGACCGCTTGGTGGCAGAGGTTGGCGCCCGCCGCAAGGGCGAGAAAGCACGTCCTGCGCCGAGCCCAGCGCCCAGGCCAGCTGCCCCCCACTCCTCGCCCTTCAAGGATTACTACGGAATCCTGGGTGTACCGCCAGATGCGGATCAGGCCACCCTGTCCAAGGCGCACAAAGAGAAGTACCGCAGCGCAAGAAACCGGCGTGACAAGCAGGCAGTCAGTGCGCTGTACGCCGACCTAGACGAGGCGTGGAGGGTCCTGACCGACCCCGTAAAAAAGGCCAGCTACGACGCCAAATGGCGTGCAGCCAAGGCTGGCATTCGCAGTCCGGATGTCAGCTCCGATGTCATGGAGATCTCGGGCTTCCTGCCGCCTCCCGTCAAGCCGAAGGAGAGCGCGCCCACTCGGCCGCCCCCCAAGCAGGCGCCGGCTCCAACCCCAGCCGCAAAGCGGCCCGCGCCTCCACCAATCGCCACACCTACGCCACTCCAAGCTCCAAAGGCTACAGAGGAGACGGCGCCACCTCGGCGTGGACCACCGCCCAAGCCAGAAGGCATCGGCGGGCGCACACTGGGTCTGGGCAACAGCCGTCGTCCGCGCCGCGCCACGCCGCGCCTCGCTGTGGCCTCGCCCGAGGTCGTCTCCCTCACATTGGGCCGCAAGCCTGAGAGCTTTAGCGTCGTCGTCAAGAACATCGGCGACGGCAAGATGGCTGGCCGAGTGACGGTAGACAAAGACTGGCTTGAGCTCTCGCGCAGCCGCCTGGATCCGGATGCTGAGCAGCAAGAGATCGACCTGACGATCAACCCCAGTGAGCTCAAGTCGCGCCGCGAGACGGCCTTGCTGACCATTGTGACCGAGCATGGCGAGCGCAAGACCATCACCATCAACGCCGAGCGAAAGGGCCTCTCCCCCGCAATCATCCTTGGCGGGATGGTCGGTTTGCTGGGAGCCATTGGCGTGGCCACCGTCTTGATCATGAACGGGAACGCTGATCCCACCAGCTTGGTGGTCCTGGTTGAGCCCATGGCAGACGTCATTGAGATCGACGGTCAGCGGGTCGGAGACGGCGCGATGGTCGAACTGGCGGAGGGCTTCCCAATCGGCGAATCCTTCGTGCTCTCCACGCGCCTGCAGGGGTTCTCCTCGGATGAGCGGCAAGTGGTGGCGGTAGAGGGCGAGCGCAATGAGCTTCGCGTGGTCCTCAATCCAGAGCCCAAGCGCCGGCCCGCTGCCGAGCCAGACGCAGAGATCAAAACCGATGCCCTGCACCAGGCGATCGAGCGACGCAGCGCGAGCTTGGGCGACTGTTTGCCCGCAGGTGACGCGGTCATCGCCACAGGCGACATCGCTCTGGGCCCGACCGGAGAGCTGCTCTACCTCAAGGTTGACCCAGCCTCCCTGCCGAACACCGATGCCGCCGCGTGCGTCGAACGTCAGCTCCACTTGGTGGACTACCCCGGTCACGGTGGCACTTTGGCCATCGTCGAAGCCCATCCAATCAAGATCACACCAGGTGCTGGGTGAGCAGACCGCCTCAGCTGGTCAAGCTCCTGGCCGATGCGGAAGATGCCCTGGCAGAGGGCCGCCTAGAGGACGCCGAGTCCCTCTGTAGGGCGGCAATCCTGTCGGGTGAACAGCTCGCTGAGGCCCACTTCCTCCTGGGGGAAGCCTTGCGCGACCAAGGTCGACTAGACGAGGCAGAGGGCGCGTTCCGTTCGGTCATCCTCAGCTTTGACGGCCCTGTCGCCGCCGACGCTTGGGCGGCGTTGGCCACCGTCTTGCTACAAGAGCTCCGCTGGGAGGAGTGCAGAAAGGCCACCAACCGCGCACTGCGCGAGGCCCCAGACAATCCTGAAGCGGCCTGGGTTCGGGGCATTCTGCGAGAGCGGCGTGGAGACAACCACGGCGCCCTTCGGGACTTCTCCAGGGCCTGGCGCATCGACCCGGTGTCCTTCCCTATGCCCATTCCTTTGAGTGACGAGCTCGTCGACGCCGTCGTCAGCGAGTGCTTGATGGAGCTGCACCCCACCCTGCGGGACTACCTCTCCAACGTCCCGGTTCTCTTGGAAGAGTTCCCGAGCGAGGCTCTGCTGCGCCAGTACGAGCCTCCGATCGGCCCCACGCAGATCCTGGGCTACTTCTCCGGGACCAGCATCGCCGAGCGAAGCTTGGAGAACCCATGGTCCAGCCTGCCGGCTGCCATCGTGATCTTCCGAACCAACCTGCAGCGCTTTAGCCGTGACCGCAAAGAGCTGGTGGAGGAGCTGCGCACCACGCTCTTCCACGAGGTGGGCCACTTCCTGGGCCTGAGTGAGTCTGACCTGGAAGAACGCGGCCTGGACTGAGCAGTCAGCCCAGGTTGTGATTGACTCGGCGAATGGGCACACCCAGCGTGTTCAGCTGCGTGACCATGTCCAGCGGTGGGTTGTCGATCCGGGCACGGATGACCTCGCCGGCGGAGTAGGCCACCACGGTGGAGAAGCGAACCACGCCCACGTGCACGCCCGTGTTGACCAGTGCGGGACGGATCTCCCTCACCTCTTGTAGGGCGACTCCCCGAACGCCCATCTCATTGCAGGCAGCGAGGAACTCAGCGAGAGAGTCGAAGACGTGGGTAATCATGGGCTGCCCTCCAAGGGCGCTTGGGTCGAGTCAACCCTGTAGAAGACCCAGCCGTAACCAGCCTCTTGTTGCAAGGGGACCAAGCGCACCACTCCGAGGTCGTGCACCACCGGCGAGGCCAGGTAGGGCGCAATGCGAGGGGCCTGTGTCCACTCCTCTTGGAACCACAGAACGTAGCTGACCTTCTCGCTCACAAGCCAAGCCGCCATCTCGGCCCGGTTCCCGGACGCCACAGGGACATCGAACCAGCTGGTGAGTTGGCGTTCGTGCGCCCGACGGTCCAGCCATACTCCAGGAATGTTGTCGACCAGCAGGTGGGCCTCGGGGGCGGCGTTGGACTCCAGCCACCGGGCCAGCAGGAGCTGAGGTTTGTAGAGCTCCTGAGAGAGCAGAACCTGGCGGCGCATCTCCCCCATCATCGACCAAGCCCCCTGCCCCACGGCCAAGGCCAGCGCCAAGATCAGAACCGGCTTGCCGCCCAAACGACGCAGACGCGGCGCCAGGCTTGCTAAGCCCATGACCGAGACCAAGATGAAGGGCGGCAACACGCCGTAGAGCCACTTCCAATAGAGGTTGTGGGTGGGCGCGTGCTGCGCGCTGAGGCCGATGCCCAGCCAAAAGCCAAGCAGCAACACAGAGGCCAGCGCGACGCTGCGATGGGGGCTGTGGCGCCTCCAAGGCACGAGCAGAAGCCCCAAGGGGAATCCCAGGACCAAGGCCCAGCCCAGGTGGGTTGGCAAGGTCTGACCAAGCAAACCCAGAACCACTCCCAAGCCCGAGAGCAGAGTCTTTTCCTGGCCGCCGGTCTCGAGATTTACGGCGGTCGCATGCCCCCAGAACTGCCAAGTCTCGTACATCTGGAAGCAGTACAGGGACCAAGCTGCCACCAACAACAACAGCGGTCCAAGGGCCTTGAGCACCCGCAGCGGCCGCTGGCTCCTGCCCAGAGCATGCACCGCGAGCACGGGCCCCAAGATCAACAGAGCGTCCATTCTGGTCAGGAAGGCCAGTCCGGCGAAGAGCGAGGCCCACGCCAGGCGCTCTCGGGTCAGCGCCAACAAGCAAGAGAGCACCATCACAGCGTAGAGGGGCTCACGCAGCGAGCTGGCCGAATAGAGCGCCAACTCCGGCTGTAGGACCACAATGAGGCCAACGACCCAACCCAGGGTCTGTCCTCCGATGCGGTCCGCCAGCACCACGCTGAGGGCGACCGTCAGCAGTCCGCACACAAAGGACACGCCAAGGGCCGCCATCACCGCGTCGCCAGTTACCGCCATCAGCGCCGCAGAGACACCGTAATACAGGGGCAGGTGGCTCATGTCGTAGTGGACGAAGCCAGACTCGAGCACACCGCGCACCATGGCCAGGTTGCCGTAGTCGCTCTCCTCCCAGCCGTAGTAGGGCCCCATGAGGGCCAACCGCAGCAAGGCAGCGAGCAAGACAAGCCCGGCGAGTTGCAGGCCCCGGCGACTAGGTCTCACCGGTACATGCTACCCCAGGGTGCCTCAGAGGTCGTAGAAGAGCGGGGTCTGTTCGGCCGCGTCCAGCGCACCACCGAGGATGTCTTCTTGATCAGGGTGCAGGTTTACGAACTGCACACCGCAGCCAGTGGGCTCTCCGAACTCTGAGAGGCGGTGCCAGCGCACAATCCCCTGAACGAGCAAGGCCGGTGCCCCTTCCAAGTCAACGGAGAGGTCCACACGCTCTCCGACCGCCGGCGGGCAGAAGGTGGCGATGAACAAGCCACCTTCACTCAGGTTCTCCGAGAAGCCCACAAAGAAGCTGTCCTCGCTCGAGCCTGAGATGGCCGCTTGCATGCCGACACGTGGGGAAGAGCGCAGGTTGGCTTCGCGCTCTCGTCGCGCCGCCTCCTCAGCGAGAGAATCTCGCATCTCCTGAGCTTCGGTCTCTGACGCCACCTTGAATGCTGGCTGTCCCATATTTCGTCCTCTCTTGCGCCGCGAAGTCCCCGCTTGGCGCTGTTGGCAGATGCGGGTTCAGCCCCGAGATCGGTCAGCGGGCCGGAGCACGTTAGGGGTGGCCAAGAAAGGACCTCAAAAAGCATGGCTCAGATCCGAAGCGGCTTCTGCAAGACCGAGGACGGCCACAACCTGTTTTGGCAAGCCACAGGTTCAGGGCCCAATACGCTGATTTGCTGCAACGGCGTCGGCGTCTCCACCTTCTTCTGGAAGTACGTGGTCCAACATTTCTCCACCACACACCAGGTGGTGGTCTGGGATTACCGCGGCCACGGACGTTCCGACCGGCCCACCGACCCCAAGGATCTCGACCTGAGCATTCCCACCAGCGCCCGAGACTTGGGCCTGGTGATGAAGGCCGTCGGCACGGAGAAAGCTGTGCTCTTCGGCCACTCGATGGGCTGCCAGGTGGCCCTTGAGCGGGCCCTTCAGGATCCCGAAGGCGTCTTGGGTCTGGTCCTGATGCAAGGCAGCGCGGGCAAGGTCCTGGAGACCTTCTACGACAGCCAGTACAGCCGCGGCACCATCACCGCCATCGCCCGCATCGCGAACCGACTCGGTGACCGCGTGAACCGCATCGCACGCCCCCTGGTGCGCAGCCCCATCGCTTGGGACGTGACCCGTCGGATCCGCGCCGTGGACCCCTACTACACCAGCCGCGAGGACTTTGAGCCCTATCTGGAGCACCTCGCCGACCTGGACCTTCGACTCTTCCTCGCCATGGTGCAAGAGGCGGACAAACACGACGCCTTCCCGCGTCTGGGAGAGATCCATTCGCCCTGCTTGGTCATCGCCGCCGAGCGCGACGACTTCACCCCGCTCTGGCTCTCCGAGCGCATGGCCCGAGAGCTTCCCAATGCGGAGCTCCTGGTCCTCGCCGACGGCTCCCACGCCGCCCTGATCGAGCAGCCCGAGACCATCAACTACCGGGTCGACCGCTTCTTCCACGAGCGCGTGGATTGGGCCCGGCGCGATGGCCCCACCCCCAAGGGTCGAGCGAAGCGGTAGGCTGTCGCCATGGCTTGGTACAAACCTCTCGGCGATGAGATCGCCCTGTTCGAGACCGCCGCCCGGCGGAAACTCCCCGTGCTCATCAAAGGCCCCACCGGCTGTGGCAAGACACGCTTCGTGCGCCACATGGCCGAACGCCTTGAACGCCCCCTGATCACGGTGGCCTGCCAGGAGGACCTCTCGGCAGCGGACCTGACCGGACGCTACGTCTTGGAAGGTGGCGACACCGTCTGGCGAGATGGCCCCCTGACACGAGCCGCTCGAGAAGGCGCGATCTGCTACCTGGACGAAGTCGTCGAGGCCCGGGCCGATGTGCTCACGGTCCTGCACCCCCTCACCGACGACCGACGCGTCCTGCCCCTCGAGCGCCTTGGGGAGGAGGTCGAGGCCGCCGAGGGCTTCCAGGTCGTGATCTCCTACAACCCAGGCTACCAGTCCATGCGCAAGGAGCTCAAGGAGTCCACAAGGCAGCGTTTCGTCAGCTTGTCCTTCGACTATCCCAAGCCGGAGCTGGAGCGCGAGATCGTCGTCCACGAGAGCGGGTGTGACCCCAAGATCGCCGCACAACTGGTTCAGCTTGGGGTCCGGAGTCGGAAGCTCAAAGAGCATGGCTTGGCCGAGGGAGCGAGCACGCGCTTGCTCATCTACGCGGCCTCCCTCGTTGAAGCGGGCTTGTCACTGGAGACCGCATGCGAGGCCACCTTGGTGGGCTCCTTGACCGACGACGCCGAGCTCACCGCTGCACTGCGTGAGCTGCTGCGCGCCGTCCTGGGCTGATGGCGGCGCCCACCTGGACACCGGAGGACGAGGAGCACGATGACCTCGACCGCGCCGAGAAGCTGCTCCTCGAGCGCTTCCTCTTCAGCGATCCCGTGCTCCTGGATGGAACTGGACGCGCCTTAGGCACCCCCCTCCGAGCCCTACAAGGCACCCTGGAGCCCTGGCTGCGCATGATCACCGGACTGCCTGTGATCATCGGCCAGGCCGACCCGCCTTGCACGGACCTGGAGCGGCTCTACCTGCCACTGGCAGCCCCTGAGCCCCCCCAACGCATCGACGCCCTGCTCTACCGAACGCTCTCTCTGGTGCAGCTTGGTTTTTGGCAGCACGGGCTCCTGGACAGCCACGCCACCCTGAAGGCGCTCTACAAAGACTGGGTGCTGCGGAGCTGCTGGCACCTGCTCGCTGCCCGCTGGATCTTGGCCGAGTACGGCCGCGAGTTCCCGGGCATCGCCAAGGACTTGGAGCACATGCGCGGGCAGGAGAAAGGCAGCCAGCTGCGCGTGAACCTGACGCCCGTTCCCTGGGATGGGCTGCCCAGAGCCTTTCTCCCGCTGTACCAAGGGCTGTGCTGGATGCCCGAGAACCAGCGATCGAGCCGCAGCACCGGACCTGCAGCGAAGGCGGTGGCCACCATCGAGAGCGTGGACTCCGCAGCCACGTTGCGCCTGAGCCTCTTGGGCCAAGCACGGGTGCTGCGGGAGACCTTCAAGGCACGCGGCTTGGGTCCTCCTCCCCTGCCCTGGTTCGTGGGCATCATCCGCCCCGAGTGGATCCTGCGGGAGCTCGAAGATGACCCCGCCCACACCAACGCCTGGATGAAGGGCCCCGCGCCCCTCCAAAGTCTCCTGGCGCGCACCGGCCGCAAGGCGCCATTTCAGCCCGAGGCCCCCCAGGAGCGCCGAGGTTTCCGAGCGCGGCTCAAGGCACGCCTGACCCGAAAGAAGGAGGACCTGCCGGATGTGGGCAGCATGCCGGCCTACGGGGTGCTGCGCGACGAGGCCCACGCCAAAGCCAAGGTCGTGGACAGCGGACCGCCCGGCCTTCCCAGCTATCCGGGAGACCTAGAGGGTTTCCGCTACGACGAGTGGGACTCCGAGCAAGGCTGCTGGCGTCTGGACCTGGTTCACGTCTCCGAGCCTCCAGCCCCTGGCGGCTCCCTGAGCGGCTACACGGACTTGGCCAAGGCCCACGCCGCGGAGATCCTCCAGATCAAGCGCCGCTTCGAGGCCCTGCGCACAGAAGAGCGCTGGGTGGGTGGCCTGCCAGAGGGCCCAGAGATCGACATCGACCGCGCCATCCTGGCCCGAACGGACATCCTCGCGGGCCAGACCCCCGACCCCCGGGTCTACAGGCAGTTCATTCGCCGCCCCGAGCCGCTGTGTGTGATGACTCTGGTGGACTTGAGCGGCAGCACCCAGGGCCGCGTGCTGCACGCCCAGCAGAGGGCCCTGGTGCTCTTCGCAGAGGGGCTCCGCAGCCTGAGCCTGGCCCACGCCTTCTACGGCTTCAACGGCGAGCGCGCCGCCGAAGTCAACATGTGGCGCTTGAAGGACTTCGATGAGAGCTATGAGGAGGAGGTCCTCAGACGGATGGGCAACCTACGGGCACAGGGCGCTACGCGCCTGGGCGCCATCCTGCGCCACGCCACCCATCGCCTGCGCCTCCGCCCCGAGGGCAAACGTCTGCTCATCCTCATCTCGGATGGCCGTCCGGAGGACCGGGACGGCTACCGCGGGGAGCGCGGTGTGGCCGACTCCGCCATGGCCGTTCAAGAGGCGGCGCGCGTTGGAATCCATGTCCACTGCATCAGCCTGGACAAAGACCCCAGCGCGGCGGCCGAATACCTCAAGCCGGTCTTTGGCGCCGGCCGCTTCCTCGTGGTCCCCAAGGTCGAGCAGCTCGCCATGCGGCTGCCCGAGCTCTTCGTGAGCCTGGTCTAGGCCCTAAACCGGCCCCTTAGAGGCTCTCAAAGCCCTCACGACGCGGAAGGCTCTGGTAGCCCTTGGCCTCGAGCCAACGCTCCGCTTCCAGGGCAGCCATGCAGCCCGAACCAGCCGCGGTCACGGCCTGACGGTAGACGCTGTCTTTCACATCGCCCGCGGCAAAGACGCCGGGGACCTTGGTCGTGGTGCTGTCGGGCGTGCAGACGATGTAGCCGACCTCGTCCGTGTCCACCCACTCCTTGAAGGCGGCCGAGTTCGGGGTGTGCCCGATGGCCAGGAAGAAGCCGGTGCAAGCCAAGTCCTTGACCTCCCCCGACTTGTTGTTCCGGATCTTGATGCCGGTGACGTCCTTGTCTCCCAAGACATCGTCGACTTCGGTGTTCCAGAGCACCTCGACCTTGTCGTTGTTGAAGACGCGCTCCTGCATGATCTTGCTCGCGCGGAGCTCACTGCGGCGAACCAGCAGGTAGACCTTGGAGGCGAACTTGGTCAAGAAGGTGGCCTCTTCTGCTGCGGAGTCTCCGCCGCCGACAACCGCCACGACCTGGTCCTTGTAGAAGAACCCATCGCAGGTTGCGCATGCGCTGACGCCGTAGCCCTTGAGGCGGTGCTCGTTGGGCAAGCCCAGGTACTTGGCCACAGCACCAGTGGCGATGATCATGGACTTGGCGAAGCCCTCTTTCTGGCCGGCCTTGAAGGCGAAAGGCCACTGAGACAGGTCCACGGACTCGACGGTCTCGTAGCTGTACTCGGTGCCAAAGCGCGTGGTCTGCGCCTTCATGGCCTCCATCAACTCGGGGCCCATGATGCCCTCGGGGAAGCCGGGGAAGTTGTCCACGTCGGTGGTGATGGTCAGCTGACCGCCGGGCTGAACACCCTCAAAGACGATGGGCTCCATGTTGGCGCGGCTGGTGTACAGGGCGGCGGTGTGACCTGCGGGGCCAGAACCAAAGATGACGACTTCGTGCACGGACTCAGACACTGCGTAGACTCCAAATGATCGGGATGACTGTCTAATCGCCTGGGCCCAGGCGACAACGCACCCCAGCCAGTGCTGGCATGGATAGGACAGAGAGCCAGAGATAGGACAGCCCTATGGATGCCGCCGATGCCATTGAGACGCAGGCCCGATCCTTGGGCTTTGGTCACTTCCGGGTCGCGCCCGTGCAGGTAAAGGCGCCCCACGCTCAGGCCTTCGTGGACTGGCTGGAAGCCGGACACCACGCAGAGATGGACTACATGCGGCGCGGGGCCCCCGAGCGCATCGACCCCAGCCTGCGCCTGGCGACCGCCCGCAGCGCCTTGGTTCTGGCAGCCGAGCACGGACACGCCCGCCCACCGGATCCCGGCGGCCTAACTGGAAAAGTGGCCCGCTATGCCTGGGGCCGCGACTACCACAATCTCTTGGGCAAGCGCCTGAAGAAGTTCACCAAGTGGCTGCGCGCACAAGGCATCGCCGCGTGGGGCGGAATCGACACCGCGCCAATCCTCGAGCGGGCCTGGGCCAACGCATCCGGCCTAGGGTATTCCGGCAAGAACGCCGTGCAGATCCTGCCCGCGAAAGGCAGCTATTTGCTGCTCGCCGTGGTCTTTGTGGACCTGGAGCTGACGCCGACTCCCCCGCTAGGCCGAGATCACTGTGGCAGCTGCCGACGCTGCTTGGATGCCTGCCCCACCCAAGCCTTCGTTGGACCCCACGTCCTGGACGCACGACGCTGCCTGAGCTTCCACAACATCGAGTCCCGAGCCGCCATTCCCAAAGCGCTACGGGCTCCGATGGGCCGCTGGGTCTTTGGTTGCGACGTCTGCCAAGAGGTGTGCCCTCACAACGTGAGCCCCACGGACCCTCTGCATCAGGACTTTGCTCCGAAGAACGCCTGGCTGGACTTGGAGTGGGTGTTGCAAGCCACCCCCGATCAGATCAACACGACCTTGGCGGGCACGCCCTTGCGCAGACCTGGCCCCATTGGACTGAAACGCAACGCAGCGGTGGTCCTGGGCAACCTCAAGCAGCCTGCAGCCATCCCCCTGCTGCGGCCCTTCGCCGAGAACGCCGACTCCATGTTGGCCGAGCACGCCAAGTGGGCCCTGGAGCAGCTGGGCGGCTGAGAGGCCCAAAGACTCAGAGAAGCGTTGAGACTGAACTGGAAGGCGGGGTCTGCTGTCCGAAGAGTAGACTTGAAGCACCCATGCGCCCCCTCCTCCTCCTCAGCACCCGGACCAGCTTGCTCTCTCTGGCAGTGCCCGCTCTGGCCATGCCGCCCTTGTTGGCCTACGCCGGGCCAGCCATGGCCGCTGGACTCCTGCTTTACGGTGGCAACGCCGAGGTCAGCATGGTGGAGCTGCCATTTCCCTGGAGCAAAGCGCTGATTCCCGCCCTGCTTGGCGTGGGGTTGCTCGGCCTGGAGTGGCGCTCAGACAAGCACTGGCTCTGGGCACCGACCATCCTGAGCCTGCTGGCCTCGATCGCGGTCAGCAGCTCCTACTTGATGGACCTGATGGGCAAGGCTTCGGCATGAGCCTGGAGCTGCGCACCAAAAGGGGGACCGAAACCCTCTCCTACGATGCCTTTGAGGAGCGCGTGCGTCTGGGCGAGATCGGCCCCGAAGTGGAAGTGCGCTTTCCAGAAGTGACCGGCAAGGACTTCACCCCAGCGGGCGAGCTGGAACTCTGGAAGGAGCTGGCCAATCCCGAGCACCGGCGCTTCCATACGCGACTGCGACACGGCGCGCCCCTGGCCACTGCCTTGCTACTGGGCCTGCAGCTGCGGGTCTTCTTCTTGGCCAAGCTACCCGGTGGAGAAGACGTGGTCATCGATCACTTCACCAACTGGGCGCCCGCAGTCCTGGAAGCCGGCGAGATCTGGCGCCTGCTCTCCTACGGTTGGCTGCACCTCGGGGTCAACCACCTGGCCCTGAACCTGCTCTTCCTGGTCTACGCCGGGTGGAATTTGGAGCGCGCGATGGGCCGCACCAACCTGCTCATCGTCTTCGTGGTCTCGGTACTCGCCGGAGGGCTGCTCTCCATGGGGCTCTCGCCAGCCAGGCCAAGCTTGGGCGCCAGCGGCGGAGACTTTGGCCTCATCGCCGCCAGCGTGGTCTTTGGATGGAAGTACGAAGACCAGCTCCCAGCCTTTGCCCGCAAGTACTTTGGCTGGGCCATCCTTCCCTACTTGGTCTACCCCCTCTGTCTGGGACTGCTGAGCTCCTCCGTCGACAACTGGGGCCACCTGGGCGGCATGTTTGGCGGAGGCCTGGCCGCGACTTGGCTGCGTCCCGATGGTTTCGCCGCAAACAACGCGCACAACCGACGCGCCCGCCAAGGTCTGATGGGCGCCAGCTTGGCTGCCCTGTTCTTCGTGGCTCTCTGGGGGCCCAGGCTGGTTCAAGTGCTGCCCTACAAAGCCCAGGGCCTGGAGACGGCGGTCCCCCAGAGCTGGGAGGAGGGCTGGGATTTTGGAGATGACCGCGGCTGGGTGAGTCCCACAGGCCAAGCAACATGGGTCGCCACAACGCAACAGCTCTCAGCGCCGCCTACCCCAAACGAGGCCATGCAGCGCTTTCAACAACAACTCGAGTCGCGTGTCAGCGCCGTACACGTCGCAGCCCGTGAAGAGCTCAGCGTTCAGGGTTGGCCAGCGCTGCGCGCGACCCTGACCTACCGACGGGGCGGGGTTCTTCAGCAGATGGAGCTCCTGCTGGTCTGCAGAGGGGCCACGGTCCACCGCATGCACCTCCACTTCGAGGAACGCAGCCGCTTCCGCTACCTTCAGCTCGCCGAACGCCTCTTCTCGACCGTCTCTCTCTCTGAGCCTCCCTTGCTGCTGGAGGCCCGCAGCCGCGCCGCTGGCAACCCAAACTCCTGGAAGTTGGCCGTAGAGCTGGGCCGGCAAGCCGCCCTGACCGGCCACCCCTTGGAGGCCGCAGCAGCTCTGGCCAACGCCTACCAAATGCCCCGCGCGGACAAAGCGCGCGTGGCCGCCCTGCGACTGGACCTCTACGCGGACTATGGCCTGGGTTTGGACCCCAGCCACATCAACCTCTTCTTGCTGGAGCACGGCAACGAGCCGCAGGTGGTGGTTGCTGCAGCACAGGCCTTAGAGCGCTCCGGAGACCCCGCGGGCGCATTGGCCATCCTAGAGGACGCCGCGCAGCAGTCCCCTGAAGACCTGCTCATTCAGCGCGCTCTGGCACAGCGCCGACTCTAAGCTGAACGGCCTCAGTTCGCAGCAGTCAGGTCGCCCCGACCCACCGAATCAGCGAGGCCGACCGCCGCCACGGGGCTGTGGGAAGGACTTGCGGTTGCGCTGCTGAGGCACCCCGCGTCCACGACCCGCCGTGGGCTGAGGGTACTGGTCGGGGAAAAACTGGTACCAGCCCTGTCCGAAGGCCTTTCCCCAGTCGAAACGCCGCATTTTGTCGTTGGCGATGGCCGTCTGAAGCTCCTTGAGGGGCTTGGTCGCCTCCACGGACTCCAGGCCATCGGCCACCTTGCGCTGGGCATCTTCCGTGCGCTTGGACTTGAGCAGGAGGTAGGCCTGAATGCCCCAAAACAGGGGCTCCTTCTTGGCCAGCAGCTCTGCCTTGTCCAAGCGGGCCAAGCCCTCGTCCAGCTTCTTGTCCTTGTGGTCCAAGACCGCCAGCATGGCCATGGCCTGCCAGTTCCGGGCCCAGGCCTTCTCCAGAAGGGGACGCGCCGCCTTCCAGTTGCGCTGCATGTACTCCAAGGTGCCGAGCTGACCGTCGATCTGGGCCTCGATCAAGAACTGCCACATGCCCAGAGGCCTGGCACTCTCGATCGTTTCCTTGGCCTCTTTGAGCCGACCGGTCTGCAGCTGGCTCACGGCCGTGGCCATGATGGCCTCGACCTGCTTGCCTGTGCGCCGCATGAGCACGAAGTAGAGAGGAAGCCCCACCAGCAGCGCTGGAGCGAAGCCGTAGTACCACTCCCCCGTCAGAGCCCCAAGGCCAAAGACGAGCAGGGATACACCGAGTGCGATGAGCAAGTTGTACATGAGGCGCCGCCTAACGCACAGAGCACGACAGCGCCGCTGATTGCGCGCTTGTCCGGCGCCGGATGCAGCCCTACTCGGCGCTCGTCAACAAGGTCCCGGCGATGCTGCCTTCTGCACTCATCGATCCGCTCAGGCCGTCGGAGGTGCTCCAAGCGTCCGTGACTTCGTAGGCGCCGCTGAGCTCATCCCCCTGCCAAACCAGGTCTGCGCTCCACGCCACGCTGTGGGTGGCGTCCACCGGCTCCTCGTCTCCGAGCTCCGTCGCGTCCCCCACAAAATCCCAAGCAGGAACATTGAAGGACATGGCGTTGCACGCCCCGTCGTTGATCAAACGCGCGGTGGTCTCTTGGCCATCGATCTTCAAGCGCACGTTGCCTTCGTCGCGGAGGTACTGCAGGTCCCAGTCCCAGATTCCGTTGAAGAAGACGCTGGTCGTCGGCATCTCCCCCACATCCTCAGGCTCGTGGGTGTTGACCGTAGAGAGCACCTCATAGGTGCCGTTGATCCGTGCGAGGTCATCGCACTCCGATGCACACGCGAACAGAGCCAAAAGCATGAGCATGAGCGCTCCTCCAAGGGAACAACTTTAACACGAGGCCCCTCTGGCATGGCTCCTCCTTGACCCAGCCTTGGGCCTTGGGCTACACCGGCTGCCCAAGGAGTGCCCAATGGCGAGCGGCATCGACCTCCGTACCTTCACCTACATCGACGTGCTTCAGCCCCAAACGGCGGCTTTCATTGGCACGATCTCCAAGGGCTACATGCCGCTGGAGGGCCAAGCAGCCCTCTTTGTGGAGGTTTCCCCTGGAATGGGCGTCAACGCCGTCATGGACGCGGTGCTCAAGCGCACGACCTGCCAGCCCGGCATCATGGTCGTCGAGCGCCGATCCGGTGTGATTGAAGTTCACGACGAGGATCAAGGGCAAGTTCGTGCAGCAGGAGACGCGATCAGCGAGCTCCTCGGCATCGAGGAGACCCAGCGTCTCAAGCCCCGAATTGTCTCCGAGGAGACGATCACCGGCGTGGAGGGCATGCACGGCCAGCTCGTGAACCGTATGCGCCATGGCGACTTCCTCCATGAGGGGGAGACCCTCTACGTGCTGGAGGTTCACCCAGCGGGCTACGCGCTGCTTGCTGCCAACGAGGCCGAGAAGGCCGCCGACATCAAAGTGCTCGAGTTCTTGGCCTTTGGTGCCTTTGGACGACTCTACCTGGGTGGCGACGAGGCCTCGATCGCAGAGGCAGCCCAAGCTGCTCGCGCAGCTCTGGCCGAGATCGACGGCCGCGAGAACGCGCCACGCTGAGCTTTGTTGAGCCCTCCCCTTGAGCGGCTTGCTTCAGGGAGTCGCTGGCTGCCCGCCCTTCCTGGGGTCGGCTGCGCCCACGAAGAGTCCTTCCTCAACGACAACCAGCTGTACGGAGCTGAAGAAGGTCCACTCCTTCAGTTCGTGCCCCCGCGCGCTCAAGTTCTGCTGCACGTCCCTTGAGATCCCAGGTTCGATGCTGAGCACCTCCGGCATCCACTGGTGGTGCATGCGCGGTGCGGAGACGGCCTCCTCGGGGTCCATTCCAAAGTCGATGACGTTGCTGAGCACCTGAAGGGTGCTGCTGATGATCAGCGGCCCGCCGCTGGCGCCTATGGCCATGACCACCTGGCCTTGCGGGTCCAGCACGATGGTCGGCGTCATGGAACTCAGGGGCTTCTTGCCCGGCGCGACGGCGTTGGACTCCTTTCCGACCAGGCCGTAGGCGTTGGGTACCCCGGGCAGGGCGACGAAGTCGTCCATCTCGTTGTTCAGGAGCAACCCCGATTTCTTGGCGATGACTTTGGAGCCAAAGCTGGTGTTGATGGTGGTCGTCAGGGCCACAGCTTGGCCGCTGGCGTCAATCACCGCGATGTGCTGGGTCCCGCTGTCCTCGGGGATGGTGACGGGACTGCCGTAGTAGCCGCTCTCAAAGGTCCGCATCGGCCAGATCTGGCTCTGGATTTCTTGGATCCTGGCCTCGTCCAGCATCCGGTCTACCGGCACGTCGACAAAGTCAGGGTCCCCCATGAACTGGGCCCGGTCTGCGTAGGCGTGCTGCATCCCCTCGGCCAAGAGATGCAGGTGCTCGGAGGAGTTGTGGCCCATCGCCATCAAATCGAAGCCCTCCATCACGCTGAGGACCTGCAGCAAGACGGCACCGCCTGAGCTGGGCGGCGGCATGGTCAGGATGGTGTAGCCCCGGTACTGGCCCACCAAGACTTCCCGCGAGACCGGCTGGTAGTCCGCCAAGTCCTCCATGGTGAGCACGCCGCCCTGGGCCTGAACGCTGTCCACGACGTCCTGGGCGATGGCCCCGGTGTAGAGCGCCTCACCAGCGCTGGAGGCCCACTTGTTCAGGGTCCGTGAGAGCTTGGTGCGACGGACGGTGTCCCCCAATCCAGGCATCTGGCCCGAGTCCAGCAGGGCCACCATCGCGGGCTTGGCGCCCAAGGCCTTGAGCAGGTGGTGCTCGATGTCAAAGCCGCCCTTGGCCAAGCGAACCGCAGGCCGAGCCACCTGCTTGGGGGTCATGGTCCCCTGCTCAGCGAGCAGCTGCGCCAGTCCCCTGCCCTCTCCTGGGACCCCCACGGCCAGTCCGCCGTCCTGGGAGAGCTTTGGCACCACTTGGCCGTCCGCATCCAGGTACATGTCGGCGCTCGCCCCCTTGGGCGCGATCTCCCTGAAGTCCAGGACGGAAGATCCCTTCTCCCCGTGAACCACCGCAAATCCGCCACCGCCCAGACCCGAGCCCGCAGGCTGCACCACACCGCAGGCCAGAGCGGTGGCGACCGCGGCATCCACGGCGTTTCCGCCTTGGGCCAAGATCTCCGCGCCAGCCTGGCTGGCCAGCCGGTGGTCCGAGGACACCATGCCCTCTTGCCCCTCCATGGGAGCAGGTGCGATGGCGAGCAGCAAGCCAAGGCTGCTGAGGACGAAGAGCGCGCGGGCGTGGGATTTCATGGGCCCACTCTATCTGGTGGACCCCACGAGGGCGTCAGATGCTGAGGTCTTCCAGCAGCAAGGCCCAAGCCAAGACGATGATCAGCTGCATGCCGAAAGGTCGCATGGCCTGCCGCCAGAAGGGTGCGCTCGGCTTGCCGTTCTTCTCGCTCTCGCCATGGTGGCGCCAGATGATCCAGAGCGGCCCCAAACCACCGATGGCCACGCCGGCTGCGATGGGACCCAAGACCTGGGGATCTGGGGGCAATGCGCTCGCACCAAGAACAGACTCAACCAGGGGCGCCGCTGCGCTCTCGCCCACCAACATGCCCAGGACCACCCCCAAGAGCGCCAAGACCCCGTTGGCGGCGCCCGGCAGGCCCTCGCGGAGGAGCTCAAAGCCCACCAGAATCTCTCTGCTCAAGCCGGCGTGACGCAAGCCCCAGGCCACCGCGGCCATGGCGAGGACCATCACACCCTCGCCGGCCGGAAAGCGCTCGGGGGCCAAGTTCTCTCGACCCAAGACCGCCAAGACGGAGGCTGAGAGCGCCAAGGCCACCAGGCGGTACTCGGGAAACCAGGCGGTGGCCGCAGCTGTGGCCCCCAAGATCAAGCTGACGGAGACACGCCCGCTTCGAGCAGGGGTGCCGCCTACGGGCCAAGCGACGAGGGCAAGAAGGACGGGCAATGGACCAAAGAGCGCTGGGTCGATCAGCACCAAGGAGACCCCAGAGCCAATGGGGGAGATCATCGCCGCCGCCGAGGCCACCAAGGCGCAGCGGATGGCGGTCTCTCTGTCGGAGATCAGACCGACCATCAGGGCGGTCGCGCCCAAGTCGCCCATCATCCAACCACAAAGCGCTGCGACCAAGCCCCAGCTCCGCGGCAAGACCGGCCCACCCGCAGCACGGGCGCAGTGGCCCATCAGCAGCCAAGCCAGGACCGTTCCCGCCTGCTCCCAAGGCAAGGCAGCGGCGTGGCCAACCCAGAGGTCCAGGCCAATCAAGGCGCCCACCGCCACAAGCACGACAGGAAGCCCCACCCACCAGACCCGCTTTCGCAGGGGGCCCAGCAGCGCCGCAAGACCCAGGATCACCCCAAAGGCGACCATGTTCCGCAGCTCAGGGATCACGCCTGTGGCGCCTGTTGGTCAACGGCCTCAAGGGCTTCGCTGGGGTCAGCGATGAAGAGCAGCAAGCCACGCCACACCCACTTCTGCCAGTGATAGTCGCTGATCTTGCCTTGGGCGACGGCCAGGTGCACCCGGGGAAGCTCCCCGCCGTAGGCCTCGCTCAAGTCCTCGAAGACCAGGTCAAAGTCCTCCTCTTCCAGGCGGTAGCCCACAAAGAAGATGACCTGCTTGCGCAGCAGGGCGCGCACGGCCTTCTTCTGTGCGGCCATGGGGTTCTTGGCTTGGTCTGCGTTGGTGAGCACCAGAGACTCGGGCTTCTCAAAGCCACCCCAGAGCTTCACGATGTGCAGTCCATCGATGCCCGGCGTCGGCAGAGCGTCTCCCGGGTAGTAGACCGTCGGCTCGATGCCTTGTGCGCGGGCGGCGCGCTCCAAGAGGTCATCGCGACAGGTGGTGTAGATCGCACCGAAGCGCTTTACGGCGCGACGGTGAAAGTCCCCCGGTTCGGCGTCCGCCACTTCCAGGTGGCTTGCCAGGCGCTTGATGACCTCGTTCCGGGGAGCGCTGGTCAGCAGGTCAGCGAGGGCCGAGCGCACAGAGACGCGGCCCCCCAGCTTACGCGCGAGACGCTTCTGCTCCAAGTAGGTCCCGCCCTCATCGACGACGGACTCCAAGGTGGCGCGGCTGCCCACAAAGAGCACGCAGCGGTTCTCGGAGCAGGCCTCGATGACCTCGACTGGGATGTTCACTTGCCTGGAACCACAGCTTGGAAGCGCTCGGAGATGGCGCTCACAGCGCCAGCGAGGGCCTCTCGGTCACGCACCACTGCGCCCACCTGTGAGACAGCCAGGGAGGCCGTTCGGCTGCCCAGCTCACCACAGGCCTTGGGGCTCCAGTTCTTGGAGAAGCCGTAGAGGTAACCAGCAGCGTAGGCATCCCCTGCGCCCGTTGTGTCCACGGCCTGGGTCTTGTGCACCTCGATGCGCTCCACAATGCCGTCGTGGCAGACCAACGATCCCTTGGACCCCAGCTTTACGATGACGGTCTTGGCGTGCTTTGCCACCTCATCCAGGGCTTGGTGTGCGTCCAGGCCGGTCAGGGCGCTGGCCTCCTCCGCGTTGAGGAAGACCACGTCGGCGTACTCCTTGACCGCCTTCCACATCGAGCCCTTCACTGCCCCGACCACGAAGGGATCGGCGACGTCCAAGGAGATGGGCACGCCGGCCTCTTTCGCGACCCGCAGGGCCTCCCAAGCGGCGTCGGCCATTGGCCCACCCAAGAAGAGGTAGCCGGTGACGTGCAGGATGCGCGCCTCTGGAATGAGCTCCGCGAAGCTGCCGATGTGGGGAAGCTGAACCGATGCACCCAGGTCCGTGACCATGGTTCGCTCGGCATCGCTCGTCGAGATCAGCGCCAACACCTTGCCGGTCGGCTGGTCTTTGGAGACGTGCAGGCACTCGTGGCCGCAAGCTTCATGCATGCGCTTGGCGTAGAGCCGGCCCAGGTCATCGTCTCCTACCTGTCCGCAGAAGGTGGTCTCCAAGCCCATCAGCCCCAAGGTGGCGATGGTGTTGGCGCAAGAACCACCGGTGTGGACCTCGATGCCCAGATCTTCGACGGCCGCCTTGGCGACCTCCCAGCGCGCGTGGTCCACCGGGTGCATCAAGCCGCGGGTGAGCGAAAGCTCCTCCAACACGGCGTCGTTGGGGATGCGCACAAGGGCATCCACGAGTGCATTACCCAGACCGGCGACTTCAAAGCGCATGGCTACTCCAAGAGGGAGGGCGCCTGTATTCCAACGCGGCTCCTCCGGCACATCACCGAGCGCGGCGTCGATGGAATCCCAGCCGAATGGTAGCCTCTGGGAGTGGCCCCCCCTGCGAAACATCGCCGCTTCTCTGTCGGCGTTTGGCTAGGGCTGGTCCTAGCGGCCGTCCTCTTCGCCTACTTCCTAGCGGACGTGGACTGGCCACTGCTTGGCGAGTCACTCGCTGGGGTCAAGCCGCTGCCCGTCCTAGGCGCCATTGTCCTGATTCTCAGCGAGTTCTTCATGCGCGCCTTCCGCTGGCGCATCCTGCTCAAGCCGGTTGCCCCAGAGGCTTCCCGCTGGGACCTGCTGATGGCCATCCTGATCGGCGCAGCCGCCAACACACTGCTGCCCGCCCGTGCAGGGGAGATCGCCAAGCCCCTGGTGGCCAGTCGAAAGCTCGGCGTGCCCTTCGCAGCCGTGCTCGCCACGGCGGTCATGGAACGCGTCTACGACATCTTTGGCCTGATCTGCGTGCTGGTCACGATGGTGATCGTGCTGCCCACTCAGCCTGGCGACGGCGGCGCCCACGATGCGGAGTTGGTCTACAAGCTGAAGCTCTACGGCGGTGCCTTTGGATTGGTGGCCTTGGCATGCATGGCGGTGTTCTTCGTCTTGGCCTCGCGTGGGGAGCAAGCTGGAAGGATCTTCCGCAAGATCACCGGCCTGGCTCCGGCTCCGGTGGCCAAGCCATTCAACGAGCTCTTCGACGGCTTCGTCGTGGGCTTGGGCAGCGCAAGAGACTTGGGCGGCATGGCCAGGGCAGCCGGCATCTCGGCGGTCATCTGGTTCAACGGCGCCCTGGCGATCTCCCTGCTGTTCTATGCCTTTGACTTTGAGCTGAGCTTCGGCGCAGCCTGCTTTACCGCCGTGGCCATCGCGTTGGCGGTCGTGCTCCCTCAAGCCCCTGGTTTCCTGGGGGTCTTTCAAGTCGCCATGGAGCAGACCATGCTGCTCTGGAGCGTAGAGCCAACGGGCGCGAAGGCCTTCGCGATGCTCTTCTGGGCGGTCTCCTTCATTCCCGTGACCACCCTTGGCCTGCTGGCCATCTGGAGGGAAGGCCTCAGCCTCCGTGAGATCTGGTCAACAGAGCGTGAGCCTTTAGAGTCCCCCCCCGATGCGGTGGCATGATGCGCTCTTGGAGGACTCCATGACCTTGCTTCTGATGGGCCTGTTGGCTTGCACCGACGACGTCGACACAGACGACAGCAACAACACCGATGACACCTCGGGGGACGCAGACACCGATGCGGACGCCGACACGGACACCGACACGGACACCGACGTACCTGCCTCGACGGCGAGCGGAAGCGTGACCCTGCGCGACGGAAGCGACCTGAAGGCCGACACCGAGATCGTCACGGCCTTCAGCTACTACACCGACAAGAAGACCTTCATCTACGCGACCTCCAACCCGTCGGCGACCTGCCAGATGGTGGGCGAGCTCTACGAGAAGGACGCGCCCCCGGTCGACCTGAACGAGCTCTTCCTGGACAACCACTGCAACGTCAGCATCACCCTGGTCGGCGCCCCTCCGGTGGTCGACTACGACCTGCAGGACGGCAGCAGCGGCGTGGTGGCAGGCGTGAACTGCGCCTACGGCGAGGGCGAGTTTGTCTACGAAGGCGGCTCTGACGCGGGCTACTTCTGGGACGGCCCCTTCTACAACGCCTCGGCCTTCAAGGAGACTCTGAGCATTGAGTTCCATGACCAAGGCGCCAAGACCCTAAAGACCACCCTGAACTTGGGCGGCTACCGCGGCGTACTGAGCACCAGCCCGGACGAAGTGCAGGCCCAGGGCTACATCAAGGGCGAGATCTACTCCGTGAACTGTGAAGGTCTCTCCGCCTCGGGCGGCTTTTGAGCGAAGGGGTCTCGGGCCCACCTCAGGGCTCGCCCCAGGGTTCGCCTCGGGGCCCCTCCCCAGACTCTTCCCCCCGATCTGCCTTCCAAGCCCTCTCGGCCCAGCTCTCATTGGGTCACGGCTGGTGGGCTGCGGCGGCTCTGGCTCTGATTTGGGGCTTGGGCCCCGCTCTGCCAGCCCTGCTTCAGGGTCAGCTCATCGGGCAGCCCTACACCGATCTCTACCCCAGCGTTTGGGGCATGTGGGCCTTCTCCCAGAGCGGCGCCTTCCTACCTGAGTACACGCAGCAGCTGGCCGCCCCAGAGGGCATGCCCTTCTACTACTCCTCGCCCCTGCACGGCTGGCTGGCGGCTCCCCTGATGTCTTGGCTCGGGGTGCCAAACACCTGGAATCTCGGCGTCGTCTTGGCGCGCATCGCGACAGTGCTCTGTGCTTTTGGGGCTGCAAGAGCATGGGGTCTGCGGCCAGCAGGCGCTCTGGTCGCTGCGGCCGCTTTCGGCTGCAGCCCCTTCTTTCAAGGCTACGCAGTCGAGGGCATTGTGGAGGGCCTGGACGGCTGGACCCTCGCCCTCTTTCTCTGGGCCACTCGGGCACGGCGAGACGCTCTGGCGGTGCTTGCATTTGGGCTCTGTTTGCTCTCGAGCTGGTACCTGGGCGCGGTGGTCTGCTTGGTCGCCGCGATGCTCGGACCTCGGGCCTGGGCGCAGGGCATCGCAGGCCTGCTCATCGCCCTGCCGGGCTTGGTGGCTTTCACCTCCTTTACGCCGGATCTGGCCCCCCTGGCGCCGGAGATCCGCGCAGCAATGGGCACCGACATCGCCCTCTGGACCCCCGGATTGGCAGAAGGCCTGAACCCCTTTGCCAAGACCAGCTGGATCGGATTTGTGCTGCCCATTTGTGCGCTTCTCGCAGTCCGTGAGCGCCCCCGATGGGCCGCAGCGGGCCTTGTTTTCTTCGTCCTCAGCTTTGGGGTCGGCCCTTGGTTCTCCTTGCCGCCCCTCTCCGCCATCCGCTTTCCCTACCGCTTCCACGCAGGCACCCTGGTGGTCTTGGGTGGCCTGGCCGGCTGGGCTACACAGCGCTGGAGATTTGGGGCATGGCTGGCTCCCATCATCGTGCTCGAAGGCTTGCTGCTCTCACCCATTGAGCCCATCCTTCCCGGTAGTCCAGCTGACCTGGACCCCGCCTACACCGAGCTTGAGGGCCAGGTCCTTCTGGATCTGCCCGGTCCCATCGCCGTGCCGCCTGGCGAGATCAACCGCAGCCGGGCCCGAGCACGTTGGTTCCTCTACCAGCAGGTCGGCCACGGCATGGGCACCCCCTGGGCGCCGGACTTCAACAACGTCGGCGTCGCGACCCAAGATGGCTTGGACAGCCTGCGCGCCCTGGATCCCTTGAGCAAGCAGCCCCTGCCAGCGGCCTTGGACATCCCTGCGAGCGTGAACTGGATCGTGCTGCATCCCGACGAGCTGCACGGCCGCAGCTCCGATGCGGAGCGGCTGCTCCAAGAGGCCGGCTGGCATCGCGTGCGTTCCGGCGAGCGAGAGCTCTGGGCGCCGAGGTAGTCCGCCACCCAATGGCGAGGCTCAGCGCAGCTCGGCGTCGAACACAAAGGCCACGTGGTCCCCAGTAAAGGGCGCCTCACTGGCGATGAGCGACCAGTTCATGCGCTCAGAGGAGCGGCGGTCGATGGCCATTCGAGCCAAGTTGCCCGCAGGGTCCACCGCTTGGACCTCCAGCTTCTGCAAGCTCAGGTCTCCCTGCATGGCCACCGGAGAGAGGGCGAAGAGCACCGTGAGCAGCGAGCCCAGCCCCGGATCGCTCAAGGCCGGGACCCCGCGAGGCGCCTCCACCAAGATCTGCATCACATCGCCGCTGCGCTGGGCGCTCACTGCCGCCTGCTGGCCCTCGAAGGGTGCCCGGCTGAGGCGACGGGATCGGGCATAGAGCAGGCGCCAGTCCAACATGTCGGTCGGCAGCTGAGGGTCCAAGAGCAGGCCGCTGGCCAGAGGGCCGGGGTTGGAGCGCACCTGCTCGACCACCATGTCGCCGGCCTCCAAGGCCCAGCGAAGCAGCTGAACCCGATGCAGCTGAGGCAAGTTCCGGGTCATCGGAGTGGCCCCTCGCTCGGCCAAGGCCAAGATCTCCACTTCGCTGAGCACCCGGTCCTGCGGCAGAGGCGAGAGAATGCGGCGACCGCTGGCGACCTCGCCTTTGGCCAGACGAACCGATGTCTCGTAGGCCAAGAGCAGCGCCAAGGCGTCCTGGCGGGCTTGGCGCCCCTCTCGCGACCAAGGGGCCTCGGGCTCAAGCAGAGGGGCGAGAGTGCCCTCGCCCAGCAGCACCAACGCCCGCGCGTGGCTGTTCTGCAGGGCCTGATCGATGACCCCGTTGTTCGCCTTCCGTCCCGCGGCGTCCATTCCTGAAGAGGCCCGCGCCAAGGCCTCCAAAGGAACGATGTCCCCTCGGGCCAAGGCCTCGAGAATCAGCGGGTCCAGAGCCGCCCTCTGAGCCGGTGACTGAGCCAGGGCTTGGGCTGCCAGGCCCCGCTCCGCACCTCCACCGCTGACTTCGGCCAGAAGGCGCTTGGCCTGCATCTCCTCGATCTGATTGGCGGCGCCGCTGATGCTGGGCTGCCGGCTTCGCGCCAAGGCCAGATCCCGCATGCCGCCGACGGGGTCACCGTCCAAGAAGTTCGCGCGCGCGCGCTCCAAGTAGAGGCTTCCCAGCAAATCGCCGTTCTCACTGCCAAGCTCCCGCGCAGCCTCGAGCTCTTCGAGCGCAGCGTCCAAGTCCGCTGCGCTGGCCAGGTCCCGGCCCAGAGCCTCACGTGCGCGCCCTTCGGCCACCCGGGTGTCCACCTCAGCATCCCAACGTCGGGCCTCCTCCAGTCGGGCCAGGGCCTCGTCCGGGCGACCGGCATCGATCAGAAGCTCGGCCTGAGCCACCGCCTTTCGCGCCACCCATGCCCGCGCTTGTAGGTCAGCCTCGGTGCCGCGCCAGCGCTTGATGAACGCGACCAGCTCCGCAGAGGAGGCCTTTGGACCCAAGTCCTGAAGCGCAATCCAAGCCTCCCGCTCAAAGCGCAAGTCCTGCACATGCTGGGCTCCAGGACCCTGCCCAAACTGGGCCAGGTAGGCATCGCAGAGCTCCAGGCTGGGCTCCGCCAGAATGCGCTCGTAGAGATGGGCCTCGGCCAGTACCCAGGCTTGGTCGGCGTAGGCCTTCAGAGCCGGCACCTTCTCAGCAGCCAAGAGCAGATCAAAGTGGGCCGGATCGCCCATTTCTCCCAAGAGCAAGAGCGCCCTGCCGGCCTCGGGCTTGCGCTTGATCACCGATCGTCTCAGGGCGGGACCCGCTCTGTCGCCCAAGGCAAGCAGCTCGGCGTAGGCCAAATGCCAGACCTCTTCGTCCTGGACCCGCAGCGCCTTGACCAAGACATCGATGGCGTGCGCGTCTGTCTGCGCTGCTTGAGAGAGTGCTTCCACCCTGCGCTCTGAGCGCGGCACACAGCCGGAGACGAGCGGGAGTGAAAGCAAGAGGATGCTCAGCACGTTCCAGTCTCCAGTAGGGGGTGGGAAAAAAAGATCCCGGGCAGTGTAAGCCGGCCCGTCGCCGCTGCGTTGGCTCCACGAAGTAGCCCTTTTCTAGGAGTCATGATGCGCAGCTGGCAACCCACCGCAGCCCTTGGTCTTATCGCCGGCGTCACCGCACTGCTGGCGCCACAGTGGAGCGCGTTCGCAAACGGCGGTCCTCCCGTACAGGAACCCGTCGAGCTCCCGACCCCGGAACCCCTTGAGGTGGCGCCCCTCACCGCACAAGTGAACAGCGGAGTCCTGCACCTGGAGGCCGGCCTGGACCACGCCGCGCTGATCGAAGGCAGCACCCAAGAGCGCCTCTTGGTGGTGACCGTTCGCGCAGACGAGGTCGAGGGTGGAGAGCGGGCGCCCATCAACGTCGCTGTCGTCGTGGACCGCTCAGGCTCCATGCGTCAGCAGGACCGCATGGGCTTTGCACATCAGGCTGCCGAAGACTTGGTCGGCGCACTGCAAGACGATGACCGCTTCGCGCTGGTGAGCTTCGCAAGCAGCGCCCAGGTGGTGGTCCCGAGTACGCCAGTACACAACCCCGCTGCCCTCTACAGCGCCATCCGCTCCATCCAACCGGCTGGAAGCACCAACCTGCACGAGGGCCTGAGCATGGGCCAACTCCAGGTGCGCGCCAACGCAACCCCAGAGTCCGTTGACCGGGTCATCCTGCTCTCCGATGGCTACGCCAACGTCGGCGTGCAGTTGCCCAGCGAGCTCTCCAACGCCGCCGGACGCTATGCCCAAGAGGGGGTGGCGGTCTCCACCATCGGCCTGGGCTTGGACTACAACGAAGATCTGCTGGCCCAGATGGCCGACTCCGGTGGCGGCAGCTACCGCTTCGTGAACGACGCAGAGTCCCTACAAGCCGCCTTTGATGACGAGTTGCACCGCTTGAACTCGGTGGCCGCGCGCGGCGTAGGACTGGACATCGCGCTGGACGATGCCGAGCTCATCGATGTCATCGGCTACGAGGCCACCCAGACCGACACCGGCCTGCGCATCTGGCTGGGCGACGTCTACGGGGGCGAGACCCGCCGCGTGGTGATGCGCGTTCGCATGAAGGCGGGCTCCGAGGGTCAGACCTTGGACGCTGCGACTGTGCGCTTGAGCGAGGGAGCCACACAAGTCGGAGTCGTCGCGGTTCAGGCCACGGTCACGGACAGCCCCACCATCGTCGAGCGCAGCGCCAACCGTGAGCTGGCCGTCGTCGGAAACGAAGCGGCCGCCGCGGACCTGGCACAGAAGGCCGCGTACGCCTTCGAGGACGGCGACATCGAGGGCAGCAACCAGCTCATCAACTCCAGTGCGCTGGTCGCTGGTGAGGCGGCCTCTCGCTACGGCAGCACGCGCCTGGAAGAGCAGAGCGGCGCCCTGATGCGTCAGCAAGACCTCTACGAGAACAACGACCCCAGCTCCGAGCAGGGCCGCTACGCCATCAAGAGCAACAAGGAGGACAACCGTGTCTGGACCCGCTGAAACCCAAGACTCCTCCGGTCGCCTGAGCTGGGCCGCTCCAGCCCAGTGGGCCGCCTCCGCTGCAGCCATGGCCGGTGGCTTTGCCCTGGTACAGGTCGGCGCAGATGTGGCCAACTGGTCCCCTGCCCTGACCGAGCTCCCTGCGGCCATTGGCCTGGGCCTGGGCGCGACACTGGCCAGCTTGCGTCAGTGGAAGTTCGCCCCCCTGCTCCTTGCGGCGCCCATCGCTGGGGTGCTGGCAGAGTCCTGGCTGGGCAGCCACACCCTGCTCTTGCCAGGGGCGCTGCTGGGACTGGCCACCGCCTTCGCCCACCTCCGCCCACGCTTTCGCAAGCTGGATGGGATCAATGGCGTCCTGGCAGGCGCTGGAGGTGCTGCACTCGCGAGCCTCTTGCTCCTGCGAGGTCTAGGCCTCCCCCTCGCAGCCGAGGCCATCGTGGCCGGCTTGGGTGCCGTCATGCTGCTCCTTCCAGCGCTGGTGCGCTGGGTGCCGCGGGCCCACGTGCCCTCAGAGCGTGAAGTCGAGCGCAGCCTGAGCGCGGCCTACCGGCCGCCCGTGCTCCGTGCTGGACAGCTCTACCGGCAGCTGGAGACCGACGCAGACGCAGACATGCTGGACGGGCTGGCGGAGGTAGGAGGTTGGGTCTTCAACCTGGCGCGCTCCCTGCAGACCATCGGCCGCCAGCTCGACACCGTGGACCACTCCGATCTGGAGGACCGCATTGAACTCCTGGCCATGGAGATCGAAGAGACCGCAGATCCCTTCACCCGCGACCGCCGCCTGGCCACCGCCAAGCACCTGGAGCAGCTGCTGCGCCACGCGGACCAGCTCCGCTTGGAGCGAGACCGCATCGCCTCCCTACAGGAGTACGCCGTGGCCTACCTGGAAGAGGCCCGCGTGGGCCTGACCCTGGCCCGAACCCTTCCTGGGGAGCAAACCCCAGGTCGACTCAACGAGGTCTTGGACCGCTTGCGTCAGCACGCTGTGGAGGGCGATGCCCGCCGTCAGAGTGCCCGCGAGGTCCACGCCCTCGGCTAAGCGTTTCATCCTGAGCGGTCTGGTCTTCTCTCGGACGGACTCGTGGGCGATGCGTCGGGTGATTGCACCCGACACGGACACCCTTTCGCTAGACCGCTCAGGATCTCGCCCACCGAGCGCATCGCGCTACGCGGGCGAGCGGCCGGCCAGAAGCTCTCGGACCAGGTCGGCCGGGTCACCCACCAACTCCGAGACCAGGTGCTCGGGACCGGCGTGGATCTCGACGCGCTCACCGCGAAGCCCACCCCGCAATCGCACCTTGACGGCGTGCCCATCGACGTATCCATAGGCCCGAATCTTGGGGCCTAGGCTGGGACGGATCTCCAGGCCGAGGGCCTCCAGTCCCGCAGCACGTTGCTGCAAGCTGGCTCGCCAGATGGCGTTCAAGAAGCCGGGGATCCAAAGGCCGACTACTCCGGTGAACACTCCGACTAGGATCCCTGAAGCCAAGACCAAGTCGAAGAGCGGCGCTACCCCTCCAGATCCACACTGCCCCCTTCCTGAGCCAGGGTCACCGTCGGTGCGGTGTTCCCTGCCCAGCTGGCGGCCAAGGCATCCAGGGCCTCGTCGTCTGCATCGGGGGCGTGGTGGAACAAGACCAAGTGCCGTGCCCCTGACAACTCACAGAGGCGACGCGCGTACTCCGGGTAGGCGTGCCCCCAGGTCATCTTCTCAAGGTACTCGTTGTAGGAGAACATGGTGTCGAAGACGACCACGTCTGCGTTCTCCATCAGCTTGAGCAGCCTGGCCTCGGACGAGGAAGGCGGCTTGTCAGCCATGACGCCTTCGCCTTCTCGGGCCAAGGGCGCGGTGTCGGTGATGTAGAGCATGCTCTGCTCCCCCACCGAGACCCGGTAGCCAACGGAGCCGCCCGGGTGATTCAGCCGAATTCCCTGCACATTGAAGATGCCGCGCTTGACGGCTCGCCCAGGCATGAGCGGATGAAAGCTCAGCTCACAGGGAATCTCACGCATTCGGACCGGGTGGTAGAGCCCGTTGACGAAGCGGGCCAGCTTCTGCCGACACTCCTCCTCTGAGAAGCCGGGCGCTGTGACCCGCACCTTGAAGCCGGGCGCATAGATCGGGCCAAAGAATGGAAAGCCAAAGACGTGGTCCATGTGGAAGTGGGTGAAGAGCAGATCCAGCTCTCGCCCGCCACGGGTAAACAGGTCCTGGCCAAGCGCGCGTGCGCCGGTTCCACAGTCCAACACCAGCACGTGATCACCGTGGCTGACTTCGACACAAGAGGAGTTTCCTCCCCATTTTTGGGTGCTGGCACCAGGGACCGGTATGGACCCTCGCACGCCCCAAAAACGAACCTTCACTACGCGCCGTCTCCGATTTGCTTCTTAGGGCTATCTTAGCTACCCAGGCCCGTCCAAGGCGCACCTCTGCTAGGGCGACATTGCTTTGCCCACAGCAACCCCTGCGCGGAGCGAAAGAAGCGTTGGATCCGTGGGGGGGGGCGGGGTGGTACGCGGTACAGGATTCGAACCTGTGACCTCTGGCTTCGGAGGCCAGCGCTCTATCCAGCTGAGCTAACCGCGCTCACCCGCCGCATGACCCATAGGTCCCACGGAACCCCCGCCGATTAACGTGGGCCCTGTTCCTGTCAAGGGATCTGGTCACCGGCAACAGAGGCCAGCGCATCGGACACCCAGGCGCGCATTTCTGGCACCTTGACCTCCTTCCAGTCCTCGGCGACACGCTCGGTCGCGTAGCGGGTCAACAGGGCCGTCACGATGCTGTGCAGCTCCTCGTAGAGGTACATGCGGTCGTAGAGCACCTCTTCGATGGCCCCCTTCACCATGCCAGGGAGCTTGGCGCCGGAGATCTCCAGGAGCTCACCGCGCAGACTCACGGAGTACTCCCGGTCCTCGCGCTTGATGGCCAGGCGAATCTCTTTGACGACGCGTCCACCAGCCAGGGCAGCACGTGCCTCTAGAGTGTTGGCGGCGTTCTCCCCCGTCAGCACGGCGCGGGACTTGTCGTCCTCCATCGCGCGGAAGGCGATTCGGTCGTCGATGTAGCAGTCGATGCCACCGATCTCTTCCAAGATCAGGCTGCCGCCGCTCTTCTCCGTGGTGAACCAGATCCAGGTCAAAAAGTCTGCAGGCAAGTGCCCCAGAACTGCGCGCTCGTCGTCCATGATCAGGTCTCCATCCGCAGATCGGTTCCACCGGTCTGCTCAAGGGCGTCGGCCAGCTCTTCAGGCAGCAGGTCCAGGGGGTTCACCGGCGACAACTCAAGAGAGAAGGTCTGCAGGAAGAGCTTGCGGAAGGTGTCGTTGGCCTTGTCGCTGTGGCTGTGAAAGAGCACGTAGCCCTCGGCCATGTTCCAGCAGGCTTCCGTCGTGCGAACGGTCGGAAAGGCCCGAGTCAGCCACTCGAACTCCAGGTTGTCCTTGAGCTCTTGCTTGATGTTGCGCGGAATGCGCTCCTTGCCCTCGGCCTCACACCAAGCCTTGCACTCCCTCTCCAAGTGGGCCTTGAAGTAGTTGCTCGGCAGGCGCTTGACGTCCGTGCGCAGCTGGAAGATGGCGTAGTGGTTGAACAACCACTGGTCCAAATCACTGAAATCATTGTCCAAGAGGTTCTGGCTCAGAACCCAGCCATGCACCTCTTCGGTCTTGGTCTTGGACGCCGGCTCATGGAACGCAAAGGCGTTCAGAGCTTCGGTGTAGGTGATTCGGAAGCCCTCTGGGGGCTCTCCGAGCACGGAATAGCGACGGGCCGACAGCGGCCCCTTTAGGATGCCCAAGGGATCCTCCGTTCTGCGGGGTCTGTGGCGGGGTGGCCTATCCCGCTGCGGCGGGGCCTGCTTGTACGCACCAGTAGTAGGTGCCCACAACGCAGTCTCGGTCCTCGTCCCAGAGTTGGGCCTGGTGCCGGAGCCAGGTGTGCCCAGCCCACTCGAACTCCTCTTCCAGGCCGTGTCCGATCAGCCACCAGCTGCGGCCATTCAAGCTCACACGTCCGTCGGGCCACGCGGGCACGCGACGCGGATCCGGCCGGTCCAAGAAGATGACCCGCTCCTCGAGAACGGGCCGTTGTCCCACCCAGAGACTCAACCCGATGGGCACCGGGCCGACGGCTCCCTTTCCTGGGCGCTCGACGGTGGCGTCCATCAGCCCATCTCCTTGAGGGACTCCAGCGCGTGCCGGAAGATGACCAACTCGATGCCCCCCTTGACGGTCATCGCAAACTCAAAGCGGCCGACCCACTTCACCTGCCCGGTGAACTGCTCCCCTTCGAGGAGCTGGAGTTGAATGGTGCGCTCGCGGTCCATCAAGGTGAAGAGGCGCTTGTTGGAGCAACAGAAGCGCTCCTGAGGTTTCCAGACGGGCTCTCTGGGAGCGGCTTTGCGCTCCTTGTTCCAGCCCAAAGCACGGCGCGCCTTCTTCTTGTCCGAGAGCGCACAGGCCCACTTGAGCTGAAGCTTGTGAATCGCTTCATCCCCAAAGGTGAACTCATACTGGTCCACAGCAGCGATGGGCCCCTCAAGGTGCCGCTGACCATGCAGACACATGTAGAGCGGAGTCTTCTCAGCGAGGGACTGCAGGAGGATGCTGCGGCTCCCCATCTCGGAGAAGTGCTCCTGCATGCGGCGCTTGAAGAGCACCCGGTCCAGGTCAGCCTGGCCCATTGCCACTTGAGTGGCCAAGGCCCGCGCCAAGTCGTGGCGCCGCATGAGCGAGTCGACCTTGGCTTGCAGGGCCATGCGCTGCAAGACGGTGTCCAGATCGACGTGACCACTGGCCACTTGGGCAGCCATCGCATGGGTCAAACCGTTGCGGGACTCCAAGAGAGCGATGCGCCTTTCTAAGGCCGCATCCCGTGTTTTTCGTCGCCCCTTGCGGGGGGTGTCTGATTTTTCCCTCACCCTTCGGCTTTAAGGGTGGGAGAGACCGGGGTCAAGCGACTTGGCAAAAGCCCAACGAGGGGTCCGGAACTACACGATCCCTCCCCCCGCGCTTGGCCGCATAGGCCCGTTCGTCAGCGACTTGGATCAGGGCCTCGATGGCCTCTTTGGTGGACTCGCTGCCGACCCCGTCCGTGGCGACACCGATGGAAGCGGTCACCTGCCAATCCGACGGCAAGAGGCGGTGCTCCTTGGCCCTCAAGGCATCCAACAGACGCTCTCCTAGGGCGAGGCCTTGCGCCAAGGAGCACGAATCCAAGAGCAGAACGAACTCCTCTCCGCCCCAGCGCGCGACCAGATCCGAGCGCCTGGCGCAAGCCCGAAGCGTGTCTGCTACGTCGACCAAGACCGCATCGCCTGCCGCGTGTCCGTGGGTGTCATTGACGCGCTTGAAGTGGTCCAAGTCCAAGAATATCAGGCTGAGTTCCTCGTCCCGAAGGCTCGCGCCACGGGCAACGTCTCCGGCCAGCGCCATGAACGCACGGCGGTTCAACAGACCCGTCAAGGGGTCCCGCAAGGCGGCAGCCGTCAGGGCCTCGGTGTGCCGGTCGCCCTCTTGGTCTTCTCGGAGCAGCCGCTGCAGCATTCCGTCCGCGGCCCGAACGCGAGAGACCAAGGCCATGAGCTTGGTTCGCACGGCCTCCAAGCGCTGCTCCGACTGCTGGTCTACCTCTACAAGGGCCTCAAGCGCCTGGCTCAAGAGCTCACAGGCGTCCTGGGGACCGGAGCACTCCAGGCTGGCCACCCGCTCCGAACCCAGGCAAATGGGTCGTCCTGGCTTGGAGGCGGCGACCACCCGAGCTGCACCGTGGTGGCGCTGATGGAGTAGGAGCAGCCGCTTGGCGGGCAAGCTGCGTAGGATGCCTGGGATTGGTTGTCGCACAAGCAGCACAACGGATCTGGATCGCAGAGGCTTTAGTGCCCGAGGGGACGTTCGAGCACCCACACCCGGCCGCCTTCTGCCCAAGTGGGTTGCCCAATGGCCAGGTGGTCTTCGTTGCAGGCCAGAGTCATCGGAGCCGCCTCTCTACCCGAGGCGATGGCCACCTCCAGACCTCCCCCAAGGCTGCGCACCCGACTCTGGTTCGGCAGAGTCTTCAGGTTGTGCTCACCGGCCCCAAAGTCCTGGCACAGGGCCTGGCCCAGGTGCTCGCCCACCAGGCCCTCAAGGCGCACGCCCTGACGGTCCCAAATGGCGCCTTGAGCCTCCTCCCCCTCCTCCATCGCCGGTACGCCCCACACCGGCTCTCCATCGTGGAAGCCCAGGGCGCTGGCTCGCTCGGCGCCCCCCAGCTCCTCTCCCTCCAACTCAGCCCAACAGCGGGACTCTGAGCAGCGGAGGAGGAGCACTTTTTCCCCCTCCACCCAGATGCGCCGAACCCCTGAGATGGGCGTAGAGCGTTCACCTTGGATGAGCTCCGCCTGCGAGGCCACCACAAAGCCCGCTGCATCCCCGTGGGCCGCCACCACCGGCCCGCTGTAGAGCTGCTGCTCCAACCGGACATCGAAGACACCATCTGGGCGCGCGAGCTGTGGACCGGAGGGCCCCGCCCAGACCGAGATCACCCCTTCCATGGGCCAACGTTCCCCTCTCCAAGACAACTCCCCATCTCCTGCAACGGCGAGCTCGCCGTCGACCCACGCCATCGAGGCACCAAAGCCCCTGGCCCCTTCCATGACCTCCGCTGGGACTTGCCCAGGCAGAGCCAGCACGTGCTCCGGGAGCAGAGGCGCGCACCCCAAAGAGGCAATCAGCCCCAGAGTGAGGCTCGGAGTCAGGCGAGCCCCGCCGCAAAACCCGCTCGAACCGCATCAACGAGCTGCACCAGACCACGCCCCTGTACACGCAAGGTCGCGACGGCGGTCTCAGGAGCCGGGGTATCCCCCCAGAGAATCAAGCACTGGATCCCCTCCAGATCCACGGCAGCCGCCTTGGAACCGGTGAGCATCTTGATCCGCTCGTCCAGGTTCTCGCGCACCAGGCGTCGATAGCCGGCAGGACCACCCACCAGGGCAACCCGGCGCAGTCCGTGCAGCAACATGGCGTCTCCGAGGCGGCGCAGGTGGCGCTTGGGCCCCTCTCCCCCGCAGACCTCGCAGCGACTCGGCGTGACTTGCACCAAACCCATGCCCTTCGGCGCCTCGCACTGGCCACGGCCGCAAGCCATGACCACATAGAGCTCCAAAGCGCTGCGTGCGGCGCTGGGCTCCAAGGGCTGAAGCCCGGCGGCCAAGGCGTCCCAACGACGCACTTCGATGAGCGCACGGATGGCCGCATTGCGCTCATCCTCGCCGATCAGGCCACGGGTCTCCAACAGGTCGTTGAGCTTGGCCGACTCCCCATCCTCGCCCTTGCTCACCTGGAGGGCGAGAGCACTCTCCTGAGCTTCCAGGGCGCGCGCCTGGGTCTTGGCCAGCGTGAGGCGCAGCGTGTCGAGCTCTTGCTCCAGCTCTCGGTTCTTGTTCGCCAGCTCGGCGTTCGCACTCTTGGCTCTCACCAAGCGGGCTGCGAGCTCCTGCAGAGGGGCTTGTGCCGCGCTGGGTGCCTTTGGGTCCCGGTGACGCGGGGCTTGTTGAGGCCTGGGAGCCCCCCCGCGCTTCATGGGCTTGACCCCGGTGGCTGCCATCAGAGAGTCCAGGTCCAAGCCCTTGCTCGGAGCCTTGGTCTCGGCCGCACCTTGTCGGCGCACAGCAGTGGCGACGTTGTCTACCAAGGCAGTGGGAATCGAGTCGTCGGGCTGAACATGCCGGAGCAGGCCAGCTTGGCCCAAGCGGCGTCGCAGCTCGGAGGGGCTGATGCGGAGATCCGAGGCGAGCTCGGACACAGGGATGCCTTTTGAACGTCGTGCCATAGCGCGCAGTCTAACAGCAGCGTGACCCGATGGGGCCCCATTGTTCCTCACTCAGTGGCGTCTATGACTCCCTGCAGCGGCTCCTCAAGCTCGCCAGCGCGCGGCATAGCCTGCTGCGCCAAGCGTCTGGCCAGCTCCAGCTCGTCTGCGTTGTATGCGTCAACGGCGACGCCGTACATCGCGTACACCGACCCCTTCGCGTTGGGCTGAAGCGCGAAGGCCTTCTCCGCCCAGACAGCACGCTCGGTGAGGGGCCCCGGGAGCCCAGAGAGCTCGGAGTAGCAGCGAGCCGCGACCCGCGGGTAGCCGCTCTTCTCGGCCTTCTCTGCCGCCTTCTTTAGGGCCGCGTCCGCCTTTGGTTGGCCCATCTGTGCCAAGGAGACCGCCTGCTCGGCTTGAGAGCGAACCTCAAGCTCCTGCTCATCCAAACGCTGGGCATCCGCCAGAATCTCGGCCCAGAACACCAGACTCTCGCTGGGGGGAAGGCTCACAGCGACATTGTAGGTGGCCCACAGCAGGGCCTTCTCAGCCTGTTCGGCGTAGGCCAACTCCCCGAGTTCCTTGAGCCGACTCCCGCTGCTCTCGAAGCGTCGCTGGGCGTCGACATACTGACCCTGTCGGTAGGCCTCCAGGCCTTGCTCATACTCCTGTAGGGCGGTCGAGAGCGCCCCGTGGTGGGCTGTCACCCCTTCCAAGCCTTGAGCCGCCGCCAGTGCAGCCGCCTCAGGGCTGGCGCCCAAGACAGCCAGCGCCTGGGCAGCGTTGCGCTGCGCGGTGTCTGCGATGAAGGCGCCTTGGCGTCGATCGCTTGCGCGCCCCAGCTCGGCGGCCGTGGCGAACTGAAGCAAGGCCTCGTCCATCTTCTTGGCCTCGGCCAAGCCAAGTCCCATGGCCAATGCCACATGGGCAGGTCCCAAGGGGTCCGAGAACTGTCCGTGCAGCGCGACAGCGCGGTCGCCCCACTTCTTGGCCTCGTTCATGTCGTGACCTGCGTTGACCCGCACCAAGCCCACGCACACCCGAGCGGCGTCGGCATAGCTGCCCTTTGCTTGGTACCAGTCCAAGGCGCGTGTGTAGGACTCCGTGGCCCCAGCATGGTCTTGAGCCTGAGCCTTGAGTGCACCTTGGAGCTCCGCTGCCCGAGCCTGCGCAGCGGGATGGTCCATTCCAGCCAAGGCTGCGTTGGAGCGATCCAGATAGCCCTGAGCGACGTCCACGCGCCCCAGACGCAGCGCCGTCAATCCAAGCTCCAGACCGATTTCCACAGCCGAGGCCTCAAAGCCTCCAGCGCGCGCTTCGGCCTCCGCTTCTGCCAAGAAGCTCACGGCGAGATCCAAACGCCCCGCCAGGCTGTGGGCGATTCCAAGACCGTAGAGGGCTTGAGCGGTCTCCCAGGCCAGCCCCGCGCTGCGCGCGTCCGTGAGTCCCAGCATGAGCGCTTCAGCAGCTGCATCTGGACTCCCGATGGCCCGGTAATAGGCCCCCTTGGCCAGGTTGAGCTCCACACGTTCCCTGGGGGTGTCCGCCTGGACTCCGAGCTGCTCCAGGTGCTGGGCGGCGGCGCCCATCGCCCCCCGACGCAGAGCCGCCGCCATCGCGTTTAGCGAGGAGGTGGTGCCCGCTGCGGCGCTGCCTTGGTTGTCCTGCTCCTGAGCGGAGACGGCGTCCAGGCCGCGCCTGGCGTCCTCGGCGAGGTTTGGCAGTCCAAGCTCCTCCGCCATGGTCAGCGCCTGCTGAAAGGAGGACTTGGCGGCGCCGTTCTGCCCCTGATCCAAGAGCACCCGGCCCAGATTCAAGCGGGCTGAAGCCTTCAGCCCGCCTTCTGCCTCCGCCTCAACCTGGCGCAGCAAGGCCAGCCCTTCGCTCTGCTGCCCACGATCCACCAGGACCAGGCCGCGGAGGTGTGTGGCCTGCAAGCCAGGCACCCCGTCCAAGACCCGCTGTGCATCGCGCAGCAGGCCTGCTTGGTACAAGGCGTAGCCCTGGAGCACACTGGCCTCGTCGCCGGCCCCCCCTTCAACCAAGCTGCCGAACTCGCGGGCCGCCAACACCCAGTCCCCACTTGAGAGCGCACCATAGGCCGACTCGACCAGAGAATCGGCGCCCTCGATCTTGAACTCGGAGGACTCGGGAAGGACTTGGGGCTCAGGGGCTGCCCAAGCGAGAGAGAGCAGGATCAGGATGGTCATGCCTGAAAGCTACTGTCCGGAGTGGGTCTCCCGCCACCAAGCTTGCAGGCCTTTGCGCAATACCCCCAGCTCCAGACCGGTCGCCGGCACGTGCAGGAAGAGCGCTGGGGCCTTCAGATCTCGCAGTGCGGTGTAGAGCCAAGCGTTGCAGACGTAGCGACCGGCGTTGGTGGAAGAGATCCCTTCAAGGGCCGCCAGAAACGCCCGGTGCGGCAGGCTCGCAGCGATCTGCGCCGGTCCACTGCCAAGATTTTCCGGCCTGGCGCCGACGGCGTCCAGGTTCTGACCGACCTCGTTGACGCCGAGGAGCTCTAGGGTCGGAACCTGAGCAATGCCGCTCACACCCATGCCGAGAATCAGCTGGGGGCGATGGCGCTCCTCCAGCTCCTTCAGTCGCTCGGAGAGTCCCAGAAACTCCACCGGGAGAACCTCGGCTCGAATCTCCACTCCCCCGACCTGGGTTCCGTCCAACGCACGAGCGAGGTGCGCCGTTGGATTGTCCTCCACCCCTGGGAAGGCTCCAAAGCCTGTCACCAGAATCACGAAATGGCCTCAGCCACCCGGACTAAGAGCTCTCTTGCATGAACGACCGGGTAGGCGCGCATGCTCATCACGATTCCAGCGCGCTCAGCCCGCACGGCCTCCACGCGTTGGCCACCAACGACCTCGGTCACGGCGCCCAGGAGGTGTCCGGGCTCGACCCGGTCCCCCACCCGAACTTCGGGGACCCAGAAGCCACCGACATCCGAGTAGTGGTAGCGAACGCCCTGACGGGTGGTGTCCACCAGTGCCTCTGCAGGGTCGGCGACTGCGTGCTTGAGCACCTTCAAGTGGTGCAGAAGACGCAGCAGGCCGTGGGCCAGAGTCCGCGCGTGGCCAACATCCAGGGTCCCAGCGCGCCCGCCCACCACGTGCATGGCGCTCACGCCGCGCTCACGCCACGCGCCGACCAGACCTGTGGCTTCGAGGCGGTCCCCAGCCCGACGCCAGAGCATGGGCAGCTGCATGGACCTTGCCAGACCAAGCTCCGCTCCCGAGAGGGGCACGCGCACCTGAGGGAGTTCGCGTATCGCAGCGGAGCCGCTGTGCACGTCGACGCAGACTTCGGCCTGGGTCGAGGCCAGGAGCGCGTAGGCGATGCGCTCGACGGCTGATCCGCTTGGATCTCCCGGAAAGGCCCGGTTGATGTCGCGATCATCGAAGGGCCAGCGCTTGGTCCCCTGCTCCACCCCATGGGCGTTCACGATTGGAATGAGCACCACCTGGCCCTGCACCCGCGACATCCGCAGCGCTCCGGCGACCAAGTTGAGGGCGTGAACCCCCGTGAGCTCCGTTCCGTGCAGCCCGGCGACCAGAGCCACTTTCAGGGGGCCGCTCCCGAAGCGCAGCTCTGAGAGCTTGAAGGGATCCCGAAACGGCGTTTCTAGGGAGAATCCTTCAGACATCTACGTGCTCAACCATGCGAATCACCATGCTTCCAGAGAACACAACAGGCTGCTCCCTCACCGCCAAGACCTTGCCTGGCAGCGGAGCCAACACCGTCTCTTGGAGCGCGCCCGTCGAAGGGTCGACCACTTGGCCGAGCACGTCTCCCACAGCCACATCGTCCCACGGGCTGGCCTCGGGAAGGAAAAAACCTGAACGAGCAGCCCGAATGCGATGAACCTGGGTGTCCTCGACGACCATCGGACGCTGCAGAGTGGCCCAGTGAAAAGGCAGCTCCTTGTCCGGCAAGACCTTGAGAACGTTGAGGAGATTCAGAATCCCCTCTCCCAACGCTCTTCCGACCCCTGGCGTGAGGCGATTTCCGGTCCCACCCTCCAGGCTGATCACGCCCGGAAACTGCGCAGCGAAGGTCGCGCCAGATGCGATGCTCGGGTCCCGGGCCCACACGACGTTGACGTTCGCGCTCTTGGCCAACTCCGCGGCGTGGGTGTCTCCGCGGCGAACATGCGCTTGCGGTGCCTCGGCAAAGCTGGGATGGGCACCACGGAGTTCGATCACGACGTCGGCACCCCGAACGTCCTCCGTCAAGGCATGGGCCACGACATCGGGCGCGTGTCCGTTTGGCCGGCCGGGAAAGAGCCGGTTGAGATCCTGGTCGAAGAAAGGCCAGTTTCTCGTCGCTCGATGCGCGGCGAGTGGGTTTACGCAGGGGTAGACGTCGACGGTGCCCAAGAGCGCCTCATGGCAGCCCTCCAGCACGCCGCAGACTTGATGCGCCACCCGCATTCCCTCAGGGGTGTCGCCGCGGATTCCGGCGACGATGGCGACCCGTGGGCCCTCGGAACCAGAGAAACGACGCCGAATCACCTGGACGCTGTCGCCAGCAGGCATTCCAATCCGAGTCAACACATGGAGGGAGTCACTCACCTTGGCCCCTTAGCTGCAGCGTGTAGCCAGCAAGGAAGCATAGCCTCTCGCCGAAGCTTCAAAAGCAGTTCCTACGTATAGGCGCAAGTGGCGATCCACGGCACCGGCGTCCCAGCCAGCATTGTGGATCATCTGCAACTCCCGTTGAGACCACGCCTCTTGACAGGCTTGGCGCGTCTCACCGCGTACGACCTCGGCCCCTTCCAAGGTGCGAAAGCGCTCGAGCGACAGGCTCACCCACTCCCGAACGGTGTCGACAGCGATGCGGGCAGCCAGCCCTGCGTCCTCCCCTTCTATGAGCGCTGCGTCCAGCTCGGCCAGAGCCAGCTGTATGCGCAGGTCGGCCTGCTTGCGCCAAGCGCTCAAGGCTGCGCCGCTTGGCAGCGGAACGGCGCGTGGGTCCAGCTCCGGCAGGTTTGGCAGGAGGGCGTCGCTCGCGGGGGGAGGAGCAACGAGATGTAGGGCGCGCAGGGTGGCCATGGGGAGGGCCTCGACGGAAGGAGGGAGGGCGCCGAAGCGCACCATTCGGATACCTCTTTAACTATTGCCATGTCAAGACACCTCCTGAAGGAGATTGGCCCTTTCTTAGAAAACGTGAAAGAAGAGGAGGTGCTTGCGCGTCCTTGTCACGGAAACCTCCGCCAAGACGCCGTTTTTTGGAGCCTTCATGAGACGACTGTCCACAGTTCTGATCCTTGCCATCTGCGCGACGGTCCTCTGGAGCATGCGCCCTCGGGGTGTTCGCACCGCCGCCGAGGACATCGTGCCGACCGTGACCGAGCACCAAGAGGGTGTCCTGGTCCTGGACCTGATGGACGACCTCACCCCCGATCAGGTCGCCTCTCTCGAGGCTACCTTGGGCATGGATCTCGAGCTGTCTACTCCCTTCTCGGCCGACGAGGGACTCTACCGCGTCAAGGTCTCTGACCTGGCCGCAGCAGAGGCCGCAGCAGAGGCCAATCCTCTGGTCGAGAACGCCGAGCCAGTGCGACAGTTCGAAGCTCTGGGGTACCCGGATGACCCCATGTACGACAAGCAGTGGAACATGGCGATGATCGACGCCCCCACCGGCTGGCGTGCTGGCGGCGGAAAGGGCGTGAAGGTCGCCGTGATCGACACCGGCGTGAGCCGCGTTGAGGATCTTCAGGGCATCCGTATGGGAGAAGGGGCCACCTTTGTTCCCCTCACCAAGACCCCCGAAGATGATCACGGACACGGCACCCACGTGGCCGGCACCATCGCTCAGGCCACCAACAACGGCTTGGGCGTCGTAGGCGTCGCCCCCAACGTCACGATCATGCCCTACAAGGCCCTCTCGGCCCAGGGCTTCGGCTCGAGCGACTGGATCGCAGCAGCCATCGACCACGCCGTCGACAACGGCGCAGATGTCATCAACCTCAGCCTCGGCGGCCCCTACTCCGAGGTCTTGGACAAGGCCGCTCGGGACGCCGCCAAGAAGGGCGTCGTGGTGGTCGCTGCTGCTGGAAACAGTGGCCAACGCGGCGTGGGAAGCCCCGCCAGCGCAGAGGAGGTCATTGGCGTGGCCGCTGTCGGCCCAGAGGACACCCGGGCCCCCTACTCCACCTACGGAAAGGGCGTGGACATCGCCGCCCCAGGCGGAGACACCCGCAACCACGGCACCGACGGCGGCGTGCTGCAAGACACCATCGACGGGCGCGGCGGACACGCCTACCAAGCCTTTCAGGGCACTTCGATGGCCACACCTCACGTCGCCGGCGCCGCTGCCGTGCTGATCGGCATGGGCCTGGACGCCGAAGCCACCCGCGACACGCTGCTCAGCAGCGCCGTGGACAAGGGCGACGCTGGCTGGGACGAAGAGTACGGCTACGGCCGCTTGGACTTGGGCGCCGCGGTGACCCAGACCTTGGTTCGCCGAAACGGACTGCAGTTCTTGGTCGGCGGCTTGATGGCCATGGGATTGGCCATCTTGGCCAGCCTCAAGCTCTCTCGCACCGTGCCCATGGTGGCTGCGGCCGCCCTGACGGCCGGTGGTTTCTTCTTCCTTCCCCTGCTTCCAATCGCACCGAACGCTGCCATTGACTTGCTCTCCAGAGACTTGCTGACCTGGCCTGCCCTGTTGAACGCGGACCTGGCTCACTTCCCCCTCTGGGTCAGCGCCTTGCTCCCTGTCGCAGTGGCCTTCGTCTTTGGCCCATCCAAACGCCTGGGACCCTTGGCCGCCGGTGTTGCAGTGGGCTTCGGCACTGCGCTGCTCTATGGCGCCGCAGCCGGGACAGTGGACGTTTGGTTCTTGGGCCTGGGACTGGACAAGCTCTGGCTCGGCGTGAATGGCACGATCTGCATCCTGGCAGCCATGTCGGTGGTCGGACTGCAGAAGCTGGACCATGACGGAGCGACCGCATGAGCCGCTACGAAGGCACTCTGAAGCGGGAGTTCTTTGGCGGTGAGATCTGGGTCTTGCGCGCCAAAGATGGCCAGGCTTACCAACTCCAGGGGAAGATTCCCGCTGAGCTGGAGAACAGCCAGGTGAAGGTCAAGGGCAGCGCCAGCGACGCCGCCTTTGGCATCGCGATGGTGGGCCCCATCTTGGACGTGGCCAGCATCGAGCGGGCCTGAGCTCGGCTGGGCCTGAGAGGCTCAGACATCAAGCATGGGGCCCCCTCTCAAGGCGGCCCCATTCTTTGTTTCACCCCGGGGGGCTGCAGTTCAACTTCTTCTCGCTGTCATCGTAGCTGCAGCCAGCGACGCCGCGCGCAGCGATGAAGACCGAGCCGGAGACAACCTGCTCGCCGACATAGCCGCTGACGGTGCAGGGCCCGGCCATCACATCGGTGATGTAGCAGGCTCCGGAGCAGGCGATCGCTTCTTGCTCCCGGCAGGTCACGGTGGGCTCTTGCACGCCCTTGATGACGAACTTGACCTTCTCAACCGAGAAGTCCGGCAGCATCTGGCCACCTTCGCCGCCGCGCTCACGGATAATGACCACCTCGCCAGGGACCTGCACCTCGCGTGTGAGGTAGACCACTTCCTGCTCAGGCACAGCGACCTGCTCGAGCAGGGGCTTGTAGGTCACACCGCTCGCCAGAGGCAGCTCTTGGTCGTAGCGACCGTCCACTGCAGGCTGCTGCGAGCCAGCGGTCTCAGCCGGAACTGCGATGACCAAGTAGCGGTAGAGCTCCGCCACGCTGACCGTGCCGTCCTTGGATGTGTCGGCACCGCCAGTGATGGCGTCGATGAAGTGCTTGCTGAACATGCCCGGGACCGCTGGGGCCCCCAACCCAGAGGCCGAGAGCAACACTGTGCTCGCGCCCATGTCTGGCCAGCTGGTCGCAGCGGGGCCAAGGAGCGCCAAGTCCCCTACTGAGCCGCTGTGGGCTGCGTCGGTGACGATGGCGTAGCTCGCCGCCGGCACCCATTGGCTGAGTTGCCCGCCGAGCTCTGCGACGGAGATGGCGGTGCCTGGAACATCCGCGGGATCTGTGTCGTAGGGAAGCAGGTAGGGGTCGTCAAAGTCGCCCCCAACACCATGGCCTACGAAGTACACCAACAGGGTGTCCTGCTCGGTGACGACCGAGGCCAGGTCTTCCTGAAAGGTCTGCAGGATTCGGGCCTTGGTGGCCTCGGCGTCGGTGATGATGCGCACATCGGTGTACCCAGCCTGCTCTCGAAGAGCCAGGGCCACACGGGTGGCATCGGAGCCAGCCCCTTCCAAGGCCAACTCTGGACTGCCTCCTGCTTGAGAGACACCCACAACCACTGCAAAGCGCCGCGGCGCCTCTTGGGCATGCACTGCGCTCAGGCTGGGAAGGCAAGCGAGAGAGGTCAAGAACAGGGTCATGGCGAAGGCTCCAGGCCGACAGTCTTACACATACAGCCCGACACCCCTAGAGGTGCCGGTCATCCCCAAGCTTCAGCTCAGTAAGAAGCCCAGGCCCCTCAGCGATACTCTGCGATGAGCTCGACGAGCAGACCGTGTGCTTCCGTGCCACGGCTGGACATACCGGAGGTGTTCCCTGCGCGCTCTGCGAAGCCCTCGACCTTGGTGATGAATGCATCGCCGTCCAGGTCCTCGTTGTAGCGCTCTTTCCGGGCCGCGATGACGTGGGCCATGATCTCGTCAGCCAACGCCTCGTCCCCAGCCTTGCGTACCTCTCCAGCCAGAACCTTGAGCGTGACCTCTGAGCGCAGGGCGAAGTCGGCTGCGGGACGCTTGAGAAGCGCACGCCGCTCCTCGGTGCCTTCCAACACAACAGGCATCTCCGACTTGGGAGCACGCGCACCGGGGCTTGGGCCTTCGATTGTCGTTGGGGCCTTTGCCGAAGCGCTGGGCTCGGTGACAGGGTCGACAACCGGGGTGTCCGAGTCATCTCCCATCACGGAGAACAAGGCGACTGCAGCACCAATTCCGAGAATTGCGCCGCCTACGTAGATCAGGTTTTTGTTCATGCCAGGTTCCTAAACAGTCCGACCACGGCGGTCTTGTCATCTCCGCCCATGTTGGCGGTCATGCCAACAGAAGGCGTGGCGGGAACTTGGTATTCCCCACACTGGCCCTTCATCTGCCGATGCAGCTCCAGGACCTGCTTGACCCCGGTGGCGCCGACCGGATGACCGAAGCCAACCAGGCCGCCGCCCGTGTTCACAGGCAGCGCGCCATCGATCTCTGTCACGCCTTCCTTGAGCAGCTCGCTGCCCTTGCCAGGCTCGGCGAAGCCAAGGGCTTCGTACATCAGCAGCTCCGTAACCGTGAAGCAGTCATGCACCTCGGCCACGTCCACATCCTTGGCGACCAGCCCAGCTTGGGCGTAGGCCTGCTCTGCTGCGGTGCGGGTTGTGGTCATCTCGCGCAGGTCTCGGTCCACGTACAGGGAGTCGGTGGCGTGCCCCAAGCCGAGCAGCTCGATGGCGTCGGAGGGCTTCAGGCCCATCTTGGCCAATCCCTCCTCGCTGACCAAGAACATGGCAGCAGCGCCGTCAGAGACCTGGGAGCAGTCCGTCACCTTCAAGAAGGGCGAGTACTCCTCGTGGGACAAGAAGTTCGGGTTCTTGTCGTTGACGGCAGCGGCAAAGGCCAAGTCCACCTTCCGGGCATGCATGTGTGCCAGAGGGTTCTTGTTGGCGTTGGCGTAGGCCTTCACAGCCGCACGGCCGATGTCTTCCTCGGTCACGCCAAAGGCCTCGCGGTAGGCCTTGGTGCGCCGCGCAAAGAGCGCAGGAAAGGTGAAGTCGTCAATGCTGCGCTGACGCTCGTAGTCCGCAGCGCGAGCCAGGTAGTCCCCCCCTGTGCGCGCCGAGGCAGTGGTCTGCACCTCGACACCGGTCACGAGGACAACGTCGGAGCCTGCGCGGATGGCATCCACGCCACACGCCATGGCCAACCCGCCAGATGCACAAGCACCCTCAACCCGCATGGTGGGCTTGAGGGCAAGAGCCGGATGAACACCGGCAAGGGCTGCACCGAGGTGGCCCTGATTGATGAAGAGCTCGCCGACGAAGTTGGCCACGTAGGCCTTGTCCACCAGAGCGAGATCCGCGTCCACGTTCTCGGCTGCTTGAGTCACGGCCGAGGTGAGAAGCTCACGCAAGGTCGGGTTCTCACGCTGACCGAAGTCCGGGTGACGCTTCCAGATGAAATCGGGGTGCCCCTTGCCCAGAAAGGGCGTGATAGCACCGCCTGCAACGAAGACCCTGCGACTCATCAATCACTCCTTTGGCGACCGCTTGCGCCCAAGGGGCGCACGGTCACGAATTTGGAGTGAAGCTAACGGGCCGCGGCCAAATCAGCCCGCTTGGGCTGCCCGGCGCTCCTTGAGGATCCGGTCGACCTCGGGGTGCACCTGGTAGATGGTGATCACAGTCCCGAAGGTGTTCTTCCACTGGCGCACACGCTCTCGGCTAACGCCGAACTCGTTGGCGATAGCCTGACCAGATTCTCCGGAAGCCAAGGCCTCCAGAAGGCGACGAAAGCGGCTACGTCCGTATGTACGGATGAAGTTACGTGCGACGCGTTCCCTACTCTTGGCATTTGAGGCCATGGTGACTCTCTCTCTGAATGAGTTTGCCCAAGCGTGCTTGGGTTCCAATCCCGTGGGAAGTCTCTTCCCGACTTCAACGTAGCACAGGGGCTTGACGCGTCAATCGTTGACACGTCCAGAGCAACTAAACCCGCCATGGGGGCGGGTTTAGCTAAAAGATCCTAGGGCGATCCTTTAGAGCCAGGCCGGCGCTTTTCAGGAAAGACGAACGGGCCCCAGACTGCTCGCAGCCTTAGAATCTACTTTAAGGCTTGCCCCTTCATCCCAGACTGCAGGCCTAAGAATGCCCATCGCGATGGGAGGCCCCACTCGGGTGAAGCTCGTCAGGGTGCCGATCGGGGCATCGTCCGCCGTGGCCTCGGCCGGAGAAGAAAGGGACTCCTGCAGTGCCACTTTCACCAAGCGTTTGTTGAGCCGGCCCATCGTGTCCATGCGGTTGATGACCTCCTGGCCCATGTAGCAGCCCTTGGTGAAGCTACAGATCCGGTCTCGCAGGCCCAGCTCATGGGGGAATGCCCGCTTGCCGATGTCCTGGGGGAATCGAGGTATGCCAGCCCGAATACGGCCAGCCTCTGCAGTCCAGGTGCCGATGGGCGTCGCACCCACGTCCTGGAGTTGCGTCCAGATCTCCTCGGCGAGCTCGTGGTGCACGAGCAGATCCCAACCCGGTCGGCCCGTACGGTCGGAGGGCAAGACCACGCCACCCTCAAACTCGGTCGCCTTCCCCTCTGGATCCATGCCGAAGCTGGCCAGATGCTCGGCTGCGGAGGGCCCGCTCAAGTGAAGCAGAGTGTGGGTCTGATGAAGCAGCGTCAGCTCGATGGGGTCCATGATGATGTACATGTCGAGGCGGTCATGCGCCCACTCCATGTCGGCGCCATCAAAGACTAAGACAAAGCGACCAGGCGCAATCATGTGGCCGTCTACAAAGGCCTCAATCCGGCCCTTGCTGTCCGTTATTGCTGAGTGATTTGAGTCCCCTGCAACCATATCTCTGAAGTTGTTTGTAAGCATGCTGTTGCAGAAGCGCTGGGCGTCGTCCCCGTCCAAGCGCAGCACTCCGATTGTGCCGGGTACGTACAGCGCCAGGTCGGAGACCAAGGCCTCCAGCTCCCCTTGGGCATCGCCGAAGTGAACCGGTCCAGGCAACGGCTCGGACTCGTCCAACACCCCACCCTGCGACTCCAAAAAGCCAAGCAGCTCTCTCATCTTCTCTCTCCAGCCTTTGGTTTTGCCCCCAAGTACACCCCAGAGCGCAACAGGGAGGCCCCGAAGGACCTCCCTGTCTGCTGAGCCACCAAGCGGCGACTCTTGCAAACCCGTGTGACTTAGTCGACGCGGGTGTAAGGCAACAGTGCCACGTGGCGAGCCCGCTTGATGGCGAGGGTCACGCTGCGCTGCTGCTTGGCGGACAGTCCTGTGAGACGACGGGGCAGAATCTTGCCACCCTCGGTCAGGAACTTCTTGAGGGTGTCGACATCTTTGTAATCGATGACGGCATCAGTGCTGATCTTAGGGGATCTGCGACGGGACATGGGTAACCTCCGAACCGGCCCCTGATAGCGCAGGGGGCCATGGGCGGCAAGCTCAACTCTCCAGAGAATCTCTGAGAGCGTTCAGTGCTTGTCGCCAGGTTTTATCAAGTTCGGCCCGCGCTTCCTCATCATCGAGGACGCCAGGGCCTGAGTGAACCAAACCAACCCGTGTCTCTTCCCCGTCGCGAGCGACAGAGAAGGTCAAGCGGGTTCCCTTGGTAGAAGCGGGAGAGACACGGTCCCAAGCAATCTCGAGTCGTGAAGTGGGCCGGAAGGTCAGGAAAGTCCCAACCTCCTCGATCGGCTCACCTTCGTCATCTTCGATCGTCAGAACCACACGACCACCCTTTCGGGCGTCGACGCGAGCATCGTCGGCATACCAAGATGTCCATCCCTCCGCAGAGGTCAAGACCTTCCAGACAGCGCGAGGATGGCTTGCAATCGTGATTTGTCGACGGATGGCCGCCATTGATCGTCTCCAGAGACCCGGCCGCTTAACCGGCACTAGGCCAGCGCGCCCCTTCAAGCCTGGGTTAGCTTGCCTCTATGATCTTGCTTCTTCTGGCCTGTAGCCCTGTAGTCGTCGACTTTGAAGACACCCAAGACAGCGGAGTGCGCTCCGAGGGACTGCCAGATGGGCAGTGGAGCCTTGGTGAGGCAGACGACGGCTTTGGCTGGGCCATGCACTGGGATGGCGCGCGCCTGTACATGAGCGCGCCGGCCTCGGGGACGCTGGCCTCGGTTGCGGGCGATGGGCCGATTGTAGAGGAGGACATCGGCCTGGGGGCGGGCACTTCCCTTCACACGCATCAAGGTGAACTCTTTATCTCCCAGAGCTTGGCCGAGAACGGCAAGGGCCTTCTTCCGGACGGCAGCTCAGGCCAAGGGGCGGCGTCTCGGGCGCAGCTCAGCATCGGCGATCGCCACATCGTCTTGGACGGCCAAGGCCTCTGGGATGCCGGCAGCCACGTGGACCGCGGCTTCTGGGGCAGCGCCCTGGTTGAGTTCGATGGGGACTGGGTCGTGAGCGCCTCTCAAGGCAGCCCGCTGCTCATGACCGAATCTGGCCTCCGACTGGAGCGCCTCTCTCCCACCGACGAGGCCGGAGCATCCATGCAGGCCTGCGATGTCGACGGGGACGGAAGCACGGAGCTGGTCCTGGGCGCACCAGGCGCTGGCCAGATCTACATCTACAGCACACTGAGCGCCGAGCCCTTGGTCCTGGGGCCTCAAGCGGAGCGCTTTGGGCAGAGCTTGGCCTGCGGAAAGGAAGGCTTGGCCATCGGCGCTCCAATGGCCCAAGAAGGTCAGGGTGCGGTCTACCAGCTCGAAGGCCAAGCCCTCGTCACCATCTACGAAGGCGCTGGGCACGCGGGCAACACCCTGCTGGCAGCAGAAGAGGGCCTCTTTGTGGCCGAAACTGGCGCGACGAGCAGCGATGCGGGCTTGGTTCTGCGGATCTACTGAACCTCAGCCGCGCACACCAATCACGCGGAAGTCCTGGCCCAACAGCCCCACGAAGGACCCCGGAGACAGCAGGTCTGGGCTGCCCACGTCTCTGAGTTCAACGGCGAAGCGGGCCAACGCCGCGGGAGGCTGAGTGGCCACCTGATTTGGGCCCAACGACACCCCACAGCCGGGACAGCTCAGGGACCAAGGAGCCGCGTGCTTCAGCGCCTCTACAGCGCTGCCCCACTCCCGCGCCACGGGCTGCCCGCACTCTGGACAGCTCACATGGAAGCCGCCCACTCGGTTTCCATAGGTACCAACCCTTGGAGGTCGGTCTACACGCACGAGGACGAAGCCGCCCTTCACCCATGCCTCCGCTCTGGGGCCTGCACGCCCTTTGGAGGTGATGATTCCTTCCTTCACCCAATTCGCCCAAAGGCTCGCCAGGCACTCCTCGTCCAACGCCGCCTGCCAGCGGACCGGAACGAGGACAAGGTTTAGGCGCCTGGAGGCGTGAGGAGGCACTCAGATGCCGTTGAAGGTGGCTGGAATGCTCACGGTCACCGGACCCAAGATCTTCGCCTGACAGGCCAAGCGGTCCCCGCGAGCGGCAGCCTTTGGACCCAGGACCGTCTCCTCGTTTAGATCACGACGAGAGAGCATGGCGCTCGACGCCTCTGGGACCACCAGCCGGCATGTGCTGCAAGAGCAGCGCCCACCGCAAAAGTGGTCCACGTCCACCCGCAGCTCCTTGGCTGCTTGGAGCAGTGTCCAGCCCACTTCGGCCTGACCGTGCCCGGCTTCGCCGAAAGAGACCTCCACCAGCGTGCCGTCAGGAAGGCGTCCGCCTTGGACTCGGTCGCGCACCCGCTGGCTCAGGCGCTTGCCCCGGTTGAGCACGCGCCCGAAGAGGGACTTGGGGAAGGAGTTGTCGGCCATGCTGGCGTTATCCCGGCTCTCTTCAGGCCTTGCGAGAAAAAGATCTACCCAGGGGTAACCGACGGCGAGGACCAGGCATACCGACCAATACAGCCCCAAACGACCCCGTCCGGAGCCGACCATGACCCGCACCCTCTCAAGCAGCGACACCAGCCTCCGTCTGATTGACGACCAAGTTCTGGTCACCCGCACCCTCGCGGGGGAGACCTTCTGCTTCGAGGAGCTCTTTCGTCGCTACTCCGACCGGGTCTACGGCATCTCCCTGGGCATGGTTCGCAGCGAGGCTGAGGCACAAGACGTCGTGCAAGAGACCTTCATGAGCGCTTTCCGGAAGCTGGACAGCTACCGCGCCGAGTCTCCTTTCCGCGGCTGGCTCTTCCGCATCGCCTCCAACGCCTCGCTGATGCGCCTGCGCACCCGTCGTCGCCGCCCAGAGGTCAGCCTCGAGCTCAGCGGCCCGAGCTTCGACGACGAGGGGCGGCATGAGCGTCCCATCAAGGATCTGCGCCCATTGGCGTCCAAGACTTTGGAAGACCAAGAGCTCGGTGAGCGCTTGCACCAGTCCATCGACGCCCTGCCGGAGAAGTACCGTAGCGTCTTGATTCTGGCGGACTTCGATCACCGCTCCATGAAGGAGATCGGAGACCAACTGGGCCTGTCCGTGCCCGCTGTCAAGACCCGGCTGCATCGCGCCCGCCTCTCCATTCGTCAGGATCTTGAAGTCTATTTGGCCGGCCAACTCTAGAAAGAGCGCCCACCGACTTCGTCAGCCCAATGAAAAAAGGGTGCTCGGATTGAAGCGTCTCCACGGGCCCTGGCATCTTGTTGTCAGACCCAGGAGGCCCAAATGCTTCGATGCGATGCTGCAGTGGATATGCTCCTTGATGCGCGTGATGGAACCTTGTCTCTCCAAGGACGTCAGGCCCTAGAGAGACACCTGAGTCAATGTCCGAGCTGCACCGCATTCCAGAGAAGCTACGAGCGCAGCATCGCGCTGACGGCTCAGACTCTGGCGGTGAAGCTCCCCCCGCAGGCCAAGGCGCGGATCCAAGCCTTGCTGCACCAACGTCTGGATCGCGAGATCGCCTGAACAAGCGCCGCCGTGACTGGGGAGTGGCGCTGCTGCTCAGCTTGACGGTTCATCTGCCCTTGGTGCTGGCAATGGAAGCCTGGGGCAGCCCTGGGGTGGCGCCAGAAGAGGAGGAGGAGCGCATTCCCCTGGCCCTCACCTTGCTCGACGTGGAGCCCACCCTGGCCGAGCTCGATGTCGACGAGACTGCCGAGGAGCTGGATGAGCTGGGCGAGCTGAAGGACACGGGGGACAAGGCCGGAGAAGAGGAGCTGGAGCCCGAGAACTTGGCCTCGGAGGCGGACGCGCTCCCAGAGGAGCTCCTCTCGCCAGACAAGAGCCTGGATCTGGAACAGGCTCCCGCGCCGGAGCTCGATCCACTCCCTCAAGACGAAGAGGAAGACCCAGGGAAGCTCATCCATGTCCGCACCGAGAAGGAAGTGGACGAAGGAGAACCGGACCAAGACACCAAGCACATCGCGCGCACCAACCTGCGGGCGCCCACGGAGACGCGCAGCCCCAGCTCCGCAGCCGAGGACGGTGAGTACGCGCCGGACAACACCGGCGCCATCGGACAGGCCGGCAACCGCAGCCCAGATACGACGGTGGCTCCGGACCAAGAGGCGGCACGCCGCGGCGAGAAGGAAGCTGAGCTGCGCGCCCCGGTAGAACAGGCCACCGCCCAACGACGCGAGGCCGCAATCGGCGAGGAAGGCTTGGGCCAAGCCGGCGGAGCCAAGGCCCGAGGCCCCAGCGAGGGAGGCGACCGAGAGGCCGGGAAAGCCGGTGAAGACAGCACTGGGGCAGGCGCCCGTCGCCCCTCCGAGAAGTCGGTGGGCGGCCCATCGCCGGCCCGCCTGGGCAGCACGGAGAGTCCCCCACCCGCCCCCGACGGATGGCTGCCAATGGCCGTGCGCGTGGACCCTAGCGTGGGCCGGGCGCCCCCGACTCTGGCCCCCAGTGAGATCGAAACCCAGGAGCGCAACCCTGAGCTGGAGATCTTGCGGGCCCGCGGCGAGGAAGCCCCAGAGACCATCGGTGATCTGGGCAGCCAGGACCACAGCGCCGAGGTCCCTGAAGAGCTGGAGATGGACGATGCACCGGCTGTGACCGAGCTGGAGAGCGAGGGAGACGAGGCCCCTCAGACCTCGCCTGGCTGGGGTGGTGATCAGGTGCTCAAAGCCAAGACCCAGGCCAGCGTGGCGGGGAACCTGGTCGAAGAGGGAGCGCCCTCCTCTTCCCCCCCCGAGGTCCTGGAGCAGGAACTTGAGGTCGCCGAGCAAACCCAAGTCGCGGCCCGTCTCCACGAGCACGCCGCCTACATGGATGAGCTCGACAGCGCCGTGGACCGCGCTTGGCGCGAGCAGACTCCCACCGAAGTGAAGGCGATGGGCCTGCAAGGCACAGTGACCGTTCGCATCGAGCTGGACCACAAAGGGCGCGTCGTGAGCAAGAAGGTCGTGCGGCAGAGCGGATACTCGGAGCTGGACAGCTTGGCGCTGGCCGCTGTGCCTCCGCGCCTCCCCAAGCCCCCAAAGGGGCTGGCCGATCCAACTTGGAGCTATGAGATCAACCTGCGCATGAATGACCGCTGGGCGTCTACCCCCTAATGAACAGATTCATCTGCGCGCGCCCCTTGTCGGGAACGTCTCAGGGTGGCACCTTTAAGAAGAGCGATGGCACGTAAACAGCGACAGCGGCGCAGGTCTAGCGGCCTTCTGCCCCGCCTCATCACATGGGGCGGGCTGTCTCTGCTCGCCCACTTGGTGATCGTCGGTGTTGGTGTTCCCCTCTTCGACGCCTTGGAGCCCCCTGAGCCCGAGCCCCTTCCGCCCATGAGCATCGTCATGCTGGAGATGGAGGAGCCCGAGGAGCCCGAGGAAGAGGAGCCCGAGGTCGACTGGGACGGGCAGCTGGTGGACACGCCCAAGCCCAATGAAGAGATCCGGCCCGAAGAGGCCGACTACTTGGCCGAGTACAACAACACGGTCGAAGAAGAGACCATGTCCGAGCGCTTCCGCATCAACCCGGAGGTGCTCTCCAACGTCTACTCCGAGGAAGACAAGGTCGAGTACGAGGACCTGGTGGACGTAAACGCCGAGGATCCCAGCACGGGTGCCCAGATCGGCAACGAGCGCTTCGCCCCTGACCGGCACGGCGCCTTGGCCACCCTGCCCTCGCCTTTCCAGGTGACCAACAAGGACGGCTTCGAGAAGCCCACGGTGGCCTCGCACTCGAAGACAACACTGGCCGGTGCGCCGAACAACGATCTCCTGAAGGAGAAGCGCGGCAACGCCACCAACCTCAACACCAAAGAGTTCTTGTATGCCTCGTACATGAACCACATCCGGCGTCTGGTGAACTTCTACTGGAGCCAGAATCTCGACAACCTGCCCGGCGGACTGCCCTTCTCCAAGCCCAGCTACGAGACGGTGGTCTCGGTGACCATCACCGAGGACGGACGGGTGGAGAGCATCGAGGTCGACAAGACGGCCGAGATGGACCCCTTGGACCAAGCCGTCGTTCAAGCCTGGTGGAGCGCTGGCCCCTTCCCGCCTCCACCGGAGGGATTGGTCGAAGCGGACGGTCGCGCCTACCTGCCCAACGCGAGCTTCACGGTCACCCTCGGCCAGGGCGAGAGCCGCTACATGGGCGTCGATCCCAGGCAGAACGTCCAGTTCCCTGGAATCATGAAGAGCCCCAGGTAGCCCTACTCCACGCGGCTGGAGGGCGCCCAGTTGGGCAGAGGTGGCTGCCTGGAGACGCGCCAGTCACGGCCCAAGGCCACCAGCTCGCCCTGCTTGAGGGTCTCCCAGCGGTCGTCTTGGCCGATGGGCTCCGAGCTGATGAGCATGTGGTTGACCGGCTCGCTCTGGGGCCGGGTATCAAGCAGACAAAACTTGTTGGGTTCTGGGCAGGTCCCAGCATCCGGACAGTGGTGCTTTTGGGTGCTCAGGTAGAGGGCCTTGCCGGCCCGCATGGCGAACATGACCTCGCCGTCCGTCAGGATGAAGTTTAGGATCGGTGGCTCAAGCCCCAGCTTTTCGGCCAAGATGTAGAGCTGGTTTACGGCCTCGCTGAGCACCTTTCCGGCACCTGCCGCGTCACTGACACTCAGATGCCCACTCGGACACCACCCGGCCGCCTCGAGCTGAGAGAGCAGGTAGTGGAAGATGTGCTCAGAGTCCGTCTCTCCAAGGATAAGCGCCCTTCGCTGGGCGGGGATCCAGCGCAGGAGCTCCGGAGCCAGGTGCTCAAAGCCCCACAGAGAGCCGTTGTGGGCAAAGACCCAGCGGCCATGCCGGAAGGGGTGCGCGTTGAGGTAGTCGGTGGCGCCGACGGTGGCTTGGCGCACGTGAACGACAAAGGTCTGGGACCGAAGGCGGCTGCTGGCCAGGCGGAAACGATCTGATGTGTGGGCAGCATCCCCGCTCTTGAGCACATAAGCGTCGGGCCCCACGAAGTAGCCCATGCCCCAACCGTGGGGGTGCAAGCGTGCCTGTTGCACCAAGGCGTTGTCCGCCTCGACCAGGGAGCGATGGGTGCTGGAAGGCACGGCGCTTCGAAAGCCGAACAGACGGCACATGGGGTCCTCTTGGGCCCTGCCCTCGCGGGGTGGCCCTTGGTAGAATAAGCCGGCGAGAGACAACCCACACGGGAGAGATGTGCTTGGCCTGGGCTGGGGCGAAATCGCCCTCATCGCGGCACTGGTTCTGGTCTTCGTCGGACCAGCGGATTTGCCCAAGCTCCTTCGCTTTCTGGGGCGCAGCTACGGCAAGCTTCGACGGGCCAGCGATGATTTGCGTCGAACCTTCACGCTGGAAGTAGACAAGGTGGACGCCGAAGCTCGGGCAGAGGAGATCCAGCGACGTCGAGAGGCCCTGCTGGCCCGACGAAAGGAAGAGGCGGAGCGCATCAAGAAGGATGGAGGAGCTTTCCCTCGCGCAGAAAGGAGCGCCACGCCCACGCCATCCACGGAGCCTGAGCCTCCTGAACACACCGCCGCAGCCGAGGCCGCCTTGGACAAACTCAAGCAGAAGGCACCCGCCCCTCCTGAGTCCGATGCGCCCAAGAGCGAGGGCGAGTGAAAAAGGATCCCGCCCTGGACCCGGTCGAAGACACGCGCATGCCCATCATGGAGCACCTCGCGGATCTGCGCACCCGTCTGATCCGCGCGGGCATCGCAGCCGGCATCGGCGTCGGGATCGCAAGCGCCTTCTCCGGCTACATCTTCGACTTCCTGGTCGATCCAATGCGGCGGGCGCTTGCAGCCCGTGGCTCTACCGAAGGATTGACCCCAGCAGAGCAGGCCCAGCTCACCGAGTCGATGAACAGCTTGGTCATCACCGACCCCATGGAGGGGGTGGTCACCTACCTAAAGGTAGCGGTGATCGCCGGCTTGCTGCTCTCCAGCCCCTTCATCTTCTACCAAGTCTGGGCCTTCGTGGCGCCAGGTCTGTACAAGAACGAAAAGCGCACCGTCATTCCCCTGGTGATGGCCTCGACCCTGCTCTTCCTGACGGGGGCCAGCTTCGGCTACTTCGTCATCTTCGAGTACGGCTTCGCCTTCTTCCTCTCCGTGCTCGACTTCGACACGGGGGCCGCCATCAGCCTGAACTCCTACCTGGGAACGGCGACCAAGCTTCTGGGCGCCTTCGGCTTCAGCTTCCAGCTGCCCGTGGTGGTCTTCTTCATCTCCCGCATGGGGCTGATCGACCACAAGGACATGATCGCCTTCTTCCGCTACGCGATCGTCGGAGTGTTCGTGATCTCAGCGGTGATCACGCCACCGGATCCCCTGACCCAGACCCTCATGGCTGGCCCTCTGCTCTTGCTCTACTGCATGAGCATCGGCATCTCCTTCGCTTTCAGCACCAAGGTGCGCGGCGAGGACGGCGAGCCGGTCCCAAAAGAGGCGAAGGACGAAGCCTTCCCGAAGGGCTAGCTACTCGCTCTCAGCAGTGATGGTCAGGAGCGGAGCCCCGGCATCCACCGCTTGGCCCGGCGTCACCTGGATTCCAGAGACGGTTCCGGAAACGGGGGCTTTGACCTCGTTCTCCATCTTCATCGCCTCGATGATGATGACCGCTTGGCCCTTCTCGACCACGGCGCCGTCCTCGACCAGGATGGAGACCACGCGTCCAGGCATAGAGGACTTGAGCTTGCCCTCGCCAGCGCCACCGGCCAGCCGAAGGGCCTTCTTGCGGGGGTCCAGGACCTCCACCGGGTGCTGAACACCAAGGATGGAGACGTCCCAGCCTGCTTCACGCTTGACCAGGCCCGCATCGAAGCTCTTGCCATCAATGACCAAGCTCATGCCGCCGCTCAAGGCGCGCCGCTCCACGACCACAGGCTCGCCGTCGTCGATCACGACACGAACGTAGTCCTCCCCTACGCGCTCAATCTCAACGCTTCGGGTCTTGCCATCCAGGGTCACGTCGTAGTGCATCAGCGCATCCTGTGGGTGCTGCGCCACGTCGCCGCGCGCTTCCAGTTGGAGCCGCCGCTGCCGCTGCTTGCAGCTCGGGCGGGCTTGAGATCATGGTCCAGTTGGGCGATGGCTGCCGCAATGCAGGCCACCTCGTCGCTGCGAACCTCTTCCAAGTCCTCAAGGAACTCAGGGGTAATAAAGCCAGTGGTGTACTCACCCGCCAGGAAGCGCTCGTCTCTGAGCACCTTGCGGAAGAAGCCGAGCGAAGTCTTGATGCCGGTGATGCGGTACTCCCGCAGCGCCCGGTCGGTGCGCTCGATGCACTCCTGACGGGTGCGTCCCCAGACCACAAGCTTGGCAATCATGGGGTCGTAGTAGATGGGCACCTCTGAGCCGGCGCTGACCCCGGAGTCCACGCGCACGAAGGGGCCTCCCGGCTCACGGTAGTCCTGAATGAGCCCCGGAGCCGGTGCAAAGTTCGCTTCCGGGTCCTCGGCGTACACGCGACACTCAATAGCATGGCCGTTGATCTTCAGGTCTGACTGCTTGAACCAGAGCGGCTCACCGGCAGCGACCCGGAGCTGCGCGCGCGCCAGGTCCACGCCCGTGATGGCCTCGGTGATGGGGTGCTCCACCTGCAGGCGCGTGTTCATCTCCAGGAAGTAGAAGGAGCCGTCTCCGCCGAGCAGGAACTCCACAGTCCCGGCCCCAACGTAGTTCACAGCACCCGTGGCCTTGACCGCAACCGAGGCCATGGCCTGGCGGGTCTCTTCCGGCAGAACCGGACATGGGCATTCTTCAATCACCTTCTGATTGCGGCGCTGAATGGAGCAGTCCCGCTCAAAGAGGTGGACGATGTTCCCGTGACCGTCGGCCAGCACTTGGATCTCGACGTGTCGTGGATTGACCACGAACTTCTCCATGTACACAGCGTCGTCACCAAAGCTCGCCTTGGCCTCGCCCCTGGCAGAGCGGAAGGCGGACACCAGGCCGTCGGCGTTGTCGACCTTGCGCATGCCCTTGCCGCCGCCACCCGCGCTGGCCTTGAGCATGACTGGGAAGCCAATCTCAGTGGCCACCCGGAGCACCTCGGCCTCGTCATGCAACGCCTCCACAGTACCGGGGACGACAGGGACTCCGGCTGCGGTCATCCGCTGACGCGAGCCCGTCTTGGAGCCCATGCCAATGATGGACTCGGGGGGCGCCCCAATCCAGACCATTCCAGCGTCGATCACGGCCTGTGCAAAACCAGCGTTCTCACTCAGGAAACCGTAGCCTGGGTGAACCGCATCGGCGCCGGTGTCCCGCGCCACCTGCAGAATGCGCTCTGAGACCAAGTAGGACTCAGCGGCCGGCGCCGCGCCAATGTGCACCGCGTAGGTCGCCATGCGCACATGTCGCGCATCGCGGTCAACATCTGAGTAGACCGCAACCGTCTCCAGGCCTTCTTCGGCGCATGCACGGATGATGCGAACAGCGATCTCGCCGCGGTTGGCTACAAGGACTCGTTTGAAGGGTCGAAGGTTCATGCTCACCCTGGTTCTGGTGCCCCCTTCCCTAACAGCTCAGGCCTGCCCTCGGCGCGGGGATCCTCTCCCACAAGGAGAGAGGGCCGCCCCAGCAATGGGACGGCCCTCAACTTCGCTCAGAAGTCAGCGCTCACCACATCAAGTGGAAGCAGCGGCCTTCTCGGCAGCCTTGTCAGCCGCCTTCTTGTCTTGAGCGACCTTCAGGTCAGCGGCCTTCTGGGCCAGCTTCTCCTTGCCCAAGACGATGTCCAGGACCTGCTCCATGCGACTGGCAAAGTGGAAGGTGAGCTCCGCCTTGATCTCGTCAGGAACCTCGACCAAGTCCTTCTCGTTCTTGGCCGGCAGGATGACCGTCTTGATTCCTGCGCGATGCGCAGCCAAGACCTTCTCCTTGACGCCGCCCACTGGCAACACGGCACCGCGAAGCGTGGCCTCGCCAGTCATGGCGATGGTTGGGTCAATGGGAATGTCAGTGAGCAGGGACACGATGGCCGTCAGCATGGTCACACCAGCCGAAGGACCGTCCTTGGGGACAGCACCCGAAGGCACGTGAACATGGATGTCTTCGGTCTCGAAGACCGAGTAGTCCACGCCCAGCTCTCCAGCCATGGAGCGGATGTAGGAGCGGGCCACACCCACGGACTCCTTCATCACATCACCCAAGGAACCGGACAGGGCCATGTTGCCCTTGCCGCGCATGCGGGTGGCCTCGATGAAGAGGATGTCGCCACCAACAGAGGTCCAGGCCAAGCCGGTGCAGACACCCGCGACAGGGTCCTTCTCTGCCACTTCCGAGAAGAAGTGAATCGGACCGCGAACCTCTTCAATCATGTCCACTTCGATCATGACGGACTCTTCGTCACCGCCAGCGATCTTGCGAGCAGCCCAACGCGCACAGGCTGCGAGCTCGCGCTTGAGGGAGCGAACGCCCGCCTCGCGGGTGTAGCTCATGATGAGGCGACGAATCGCATCGTCGCTCAAGTCGAACTGCTCGGCAGTGAGTCCGTGGTCCTTGCGAACCGACTCAAGCAGGTAGTTGCGTCCGATCTTCAGCTTGTCCTCGGGCGTGTACCCGGGGATGGTGATGACCTCCATGCGGTCCAGCAATGGACCGGGGATGTTCTGCGCCACGTTTGCCGTAGCGATGAACATGACCTTGCTCAAGTCAAAAGGCAGGTCCAAGTAGTGGTCGGCGAAGGTGTCGTTCTGCTCGGGGTCCAAGACCTCCAGCAGAGCGGAGCTGGGATCGCCTCGGGAGTCGCTGCCCAGCTTGTCGATCTCGTCCAGGATGAACACCGGGTTGCGGGTTCCAGCCTTCTTCAGGGACTTGATGACCTTGCCTGGCAAGGAGCCGATGTAGGTGCGGCGGTGACCGCGAATCTCAGCCTCGTCGCGCACGCCACCAAGGGACATGCGGACCATCTTGCGACCCAGTGCGCGAGACACGGACTTGGCCAAGGAGGTCTTGCCAACACCAGGAGGGCCCACCAAGCAGAGGATGGGACCCTTCAGGTCACGCTTGAGCTGGAGAACAGCCAGGTACTCAACGATGCGTTGCTTGACCTTCTCCAGGCCGTAGTGGTCCTCGTCCAGGATGACCTGCGCGCTCTTGACGTCCAGGTGGTCCTCGGTCTCCTTCTCCCAAGGGAGGTCGACCAACCAGTCCAGGTAGGTGCGCGCGACGGTGTACTCGGCAGCACCAGGAGACATGCGCGCCATGCGCTTGAGCTCCTTGTAGGCAGCCTGCTCCGCTTCACGGGGCATACGGGCTTGCTTGATCTTCGTCTTGAGGTCTTCGAACTCCTCTTGACGCTCATCAACCTCGCCGAGCTCCTTCTGGATGGCCTTGAGCTGCTCACGCAAGAAGTACTCGCGCTGCGCCTTGTCCATCTCCCCCTTGACCTCGGTCTGGATCTTGTTGGAGAGCTCCAGGACCTGAATCTCCTTCTGGAGGAGAACGATCACCTTCTCGATGCGCTCCTTGGCGTCCAAGGTCTCCAGCAGCTCCTGCTTCTCCTCTACGCCAATGCTCAGGTTCGTCGCGACGATGTCGGCCAGCATTCCCGGGTTGTCGATGGAGCGAACCAGGAAGCTCGCCTCACTGGGGATGTGCGGCGAGAGATCGATGATGCGGCGAGCGAGCTCGCGGAGCTGGCTGAGCAGCTTGTCGAACTCGCGTCCCTCGGCCTCTGGCTGCGGATGGGTGGAGACCCGCGCAGAGAGGTAGGGGTCCGTCTGCTGCCACTCTTTGATCTGAATCCGGGAGAGACCCTGGATGATCACGTTGAGCTTGTTGCCCGGCATGATGACAGATTTCAGGATGCGAACAACCGTTCCCGTTTGGTGCAGCTCGTCGGTGCTTGGGTCCTCGTTCTTGGCGTCGCGCTGGGCCACGATCGCGAGGAGCTGGTCTCCTGCCATCGCCTCCTCAATCGCCTTGAGGGACTTGTCGCGTCCAACATTGATGGGGAAGGCAAGCACCGGGAAGATGACGGTGTTGCGAATCGCCAGGACCGGGAGATCGAGCTCCGGTGGCAGATTGCTGGCTTCCTGCTCGGGTCCGGGTGTATCAGAGGTCATGAAAGCTCCATTTCTGTGTCCAACCCTATCCATGTAGGGCGCTAGGGCAAGGGGCAACTCTTGTAAGTCGCGCTCAGTCGTCTCTACGCAGCTGGGGAGGGCCAGGAAGCCGACCCGCGTCTTGAAGCGCCTTCTCATATGCAGGGGTTTCAATACTGCTTTTCCAGTCACGTACTGTGAGCAGCCCAGGGCCGGGCTCGTAGCCGGAAAGGGGTCCGTGTTCTTGGCTCAGGTCCCAGGTGACCAAGACCCCTTCCACCGAGACTGGCGGCCCCAGCAATTCCACGAGACGTTCCGTCGCCGCAAAAGCGTAAGTCTCGGGATTTGCAACGCCCCTCTGGTTGGCGACGCCTTCCTGCAAATCCCTGTGGAAGACAACCCAACGGAAGCCCTCTCGCTCGAAGGCCTCCCGGTGCACCGGGTTGTACTTGTTCGCTGGCAAACGTGGTGTGCGCCCGATCTGGATGAGCGTTCGGATGAAGCTGTTCCTCCGAATGCGCTTGTCGAAGCCATCTGGAAGCAGAATGGAGGCGTTCTCCCCCATGCCACCAAACATCTTTTGCTCGTAGAAGGTCTGCCAGACGATGGAGGGCTGACTGATTCCGAAGGGCAAGTGCATCACTTTGCCTGGGTTGTCCCGGATCATCTCGTAGGTGGCTGGCAAAGTGAGGTCCTTGCTGACAAAGGGAAAGACCCTCAGTCGTGCCTGCTCCCCAAGCGTCACCGCAAGGAAGAGGCCCAAGGCGACGGGGACACCCCAAACCGGGATGCGCTTCTCGAATCGCTCAACAAGCTGCCCAGCTCCGAAACAGAGGATGAAGAAGCACATCACCACCATTCGATAGGGAAACCAGAGTCGATCAAAGAAGGGCAGGTAGTGGTAGGCCGCCATGTACAGCGGATCGACGGCCCAAACCGGGGGATTGGGCACCGGCGGATGAATCACAGGCCCGATCGCAAACAGCCAGACCAAGAAGAAGCCGACAACAAAGCGCAGGCGGTCCTTGCCAAAGACGAGCCAAGCCAGAAGTAGCGGCAGCCAAGCAAAGCTGATGAGCAGCGGTGTGCCCATGAACTCAGCGAAGATCCACCCATGGAGGAAGGGACTCACGTTGTTCGCGATCGCCCCTGGGGGGGCAAAGAGGTCGACCGAAGCGACGTCGACCAATCCCGGGACCTCTCCCTCGCTGGCCAAACCACTGATGGCGAAGCCTGCTGGCGCCACGCACACCAAACAAACGGCTCCGGCGATCAAGTAGCGAGCCAGCAGCGTCTTTCGGTCTTTGCTCTGCCAGATCGCCCAAGCAGCCATGGGCAAGATGACGAGGGCCATGAAGTAGCCCATGAACCAGTAGGTCCAACCCTGGAGCGCAACGAAGAGCCCTGCCAGAGCCGGAAGTCCCCACCACTGCCAGCCCTTGTCTCGGCTCTCCATCTGAATCAAGAAGTGGAAGGCCAGCGGCATGAAGGGCAAGAAGGCCTGCGTGCTTCGTCCACATGTGATCTCAAAGAGCACAAAGGGATTGAGCATCCACACCAGGGTGGAAACGAACACAGCCCACTTCGAGGTGAACACGCCCTTGGCGAAGACGCGAAAGGTCGCCGCGTTTGCCAGCAACAGCGAGAGGATGAACCAACGGTGGTATCCAGGACTGCCAAAGACCCAGTAAAATGGCGCGGCAAAGGCGGCATCTACAAAGTTGTTGCCCGTGTGGGCAAAGATGTCCTTCCCCAATGGGTAGAAAAACCAGTCCGTAAAGCCTGGGTCGGACCACGTCTGAATGCACTCTTGGATCCACCAATAGAACCAAATGGTGCCGTACATATCGACGCCGTCGCCAACGACGTGATTCGCCTTGAGCGCTGGCGCAATCGCCAGAAGCGCAGCAAAAATGTAGACCGCCCATTCCAGAGCGAGCCAAGTCTTGGCTTTCATCCGGATATCGTAGCCCCCCTGACCCACTGCATCTCTCCCTCAGGTGGACAATCTCACCCGGTGCACAGCCAAAAAGTGTCCGGCCTCCCAGATTCCTCCTGCGCCCCCATTCTCCCGATCCGGTAGTCTCTCCCCGTGGCAATCGATCTCTTCTTCTCCGCACTGCACTGGCTCGGCGCCACCATCTACGGTGGTTCCTTGATCGCCTTTTCCCTGCTGCTCGCGATGCGCAGCTTGATCGTGGGGGAGCACAGCGAAGGCGTCATGCGCGTCTTCAAGGCCTGGGGACCCGGACTTGGCCTGAGCATGGGCGCCTTGATCCTGGGCGGAGCGGTGATGCACTTCAGGGCCCACGGCGCCTTTGTTTGGCCAAGCGACACGCTCCCCCAGCAGCTGATCCTGGCGCAGCATCTGGTGTTCTTGCTTCTGTGGGCCAGCAGCTTCCACCTGGAGATCTGGACCTTGGACCCCGTGCGCAAGCTGGAAGGGCCCCAGGGCATCGAGGATCGGGCCAGCTACGAGAGCGCCTGCGCAAAGGCGACGCGGCAGGCCCTGTTCAACGCGACCCTTTTCTTGGTCTGCGGAACGCTGGGCATCTTCGCGACCCAGCTGGCGTAGCGCTCAGTCCTGCTTTCTGGCCTGACGTTCGCGCAGCCACTTGGGACCGATAATGCCCAGGATGATCGCGATGGGAAGCGCAGTCATGACGGCCTCGGGCAGGCCAAAGACAAACTCCATGCGGGCTCTCCTTTGACCCCAGAGTAGCGGGTTCGAAGCACCTTGGGCCAAGTTCCTTCCCCACACCCCAGATCGCCCGGCAAGCGCACCCGCCAAGGCGATGCTAGACATGCCCATGGCCAAGACACCAAAACGCCCTCTGTTCATCATCTCCGACGGCACCGGAGATACGGCCGAGAAGGTCGTCCGAGCCTGCCTGCTGCAGTTTGACGGCGCAGATGTTCAGCCTCAGACCTTCGCCAACGTCGCCACACCCGAGCAGTTGGAGAACCTGTTCCTCCTCGCCCGAGACCACGGCGCCTTTGTTGTGACCACCCTGGTCAAAGCCGAGACCCGGGCTTTGGCGGAGCGCCTCGCCCGCCGGCATCAGCTCCAGTGGGTGGATGTCGTGGGCAACATGTTGGGAAGCTTGAGCACCTTCCTTCAGCGCTCGCCTCGTGAGACCGCCGGCCTGATGCACCAGGCCGACGCCAACTACTTCCAGCGCATCGCTGCGGTGGAGTTCACGGTCAAGGCCGACGACGGGAAAGAGCCACGCATGCTGCTCCAGGCGGACATCGTGCTGGTAGGGATCAGCCGAACCAGCAAGACCCCGCTCTCCGTCTTTCTGGCACACAAGGGCTACCGGGTCGGCAACGTGCCCCTGGTCCTGGATCGCGATCCGCCCGAGACCCTCTGGGAAGTCGATCCGATGCGGATCTTCGCCCTGACCATCGACCCGAGCAACCTGCGCCAGATCCGCCATCGACGCCTTGAGCAGATGCGCATGTCGGAGCGGACCAACTACGGCCAGCTGGACTACATCCTCGCCGAGCTCGACTACGCCCACGACCTGTACAAGCGGAACCGCGAGTGGCCCGTGATCGACGTCACAAACAAGGCGGTTGAGGAGACGGCAGCGACCATCCTCAACATCCTTGGAGAGCGCTTCCTCCAGTCCCGCGCCGGCGAGACAGGGCAGCTGTGAGCAAGCTGCGTGTCGTTGGGGCGGTCGTGCGCCTCGAAGCGGAAGTGTTGCTTGCAAAGCGGGCCCCTGGAGGCGCCCATGGGGGTCTCTGGGAGTTCCCCGGTGGCAAGGTAGAAGCTGGGGAGAGCGACCCTTCCGCCCTGAAACGGGAGCTGAAAGAGGAGCTCGGCGTGAGCGCCGAAGTGGGAGAGCTCGTCGGCGTCGGCGAGGACAGTGTGGTGCAGCTCTGGTGCTACCACTGCACCCTCATTGGTGAGCCGAAGGCCTTGGAGCACAGCGAACTACGGTGGTTTTCCATCGCAGATGTAGGCACCGAGATGATGCCTCCCGCAGACCACCCTGCCCTGCTGGCCCTCCGGGCAGGTAGAATCTAAGCAAGCGGTGGTTCTCCTTTGATCGGCTCGACAATCGACAAGTACGAGGTCTTAGAGAAGGTCGGCGAGGGCGGCATGGCCACGGTGTACCTGGGCCGCCACAACACGCTCAAGCGCATGGTCGCCATCAAGGTGCTGCACCCCCATCTCTCGGCGAGCACACGGAACCGCCTGCGTTTCGCCCGAGAAGCGCGCGCTATCGAGCACCTGAACCACGACAACATCCTTCAGATCTTCGATTACTCCGGCTCAGACGCCGAAGACTGCTTCATCGTCACGGAGTTCGTTCAGGGGCGCACCCTCTCCGCGCTGCTGCAAGACCGGGGCATGATTCCCAGTGAACTGGCGGCCATTATCGGCGTCCACCTCTGCGAGGCCCTGGCCTACGCCCACGAGAGCGGCATCATCCACCGGGACCTCAAGCCCGAGAACGTGATGCTCAGGGACGACGGCGTGGTCAAGCTGATGGACTTCGGCATTGCCCGCTTTCTGGACGAGAGCACCGTCACGATGACCGGCGCGCTGATCGGCAGCCCCGCCTACATGAGCCCAGAGCAGGCCCTGGAGCGCCCCGTTGACAGCCGCTCGGACCTGTTCTCCTTGGGCAGCTTGCTCTTCCATTTGATCACGGGCCGCCTCCCCTTCCCGGGCACAAATCCCAGCATCATCCTGCGGAACATCATCGAAGGGAAGCGGCCGGAGGTCCTGGAGCTTCAGCCCGGGGTCTCCCCTCAACTCGCGGACTGCATCGAGCGATTGATGCAGACGGACCCCAAGGACCGCTTCGAGGACGCCAGCCAGGTCGCCGAGCAGCTGCGCGCCGTGCTCGAACACGCTGGCCTGGACCTGGAAAAGGAACCCCAGTGGGACGCCGAGACCTACCTGGAGGATCCGGACGAGTGGGAGTCCCGACTTCAAGCGCACCTGGAGGTGGTCCTGCTGGAGCGCGGGCGGAAGGCCTTCTCCGAAGGCAACCACCTGGACGCCCAGCGTCTCTTCAATCGCCTCCTGGCCTGGAACCCCGAACATCCCGAGATCTTGGAGCTCCTCTCGAGCTTCCATTATCCAGAGGCCACTCCTACGACGCCCCCAAGCGACAGCAGCCAGCGCTGGCCTTGGATCGGTGCAGTCTTGGCTCTTCTTATCGCAGGGGTGGCCTGGTACTTCCTTCAGCCTCCCGATCCGCCCATCGAGACCTCGCCGGTGGAGCCCCTGATCATCGCCCAGGCCGTGGACACCTTGCCCGTGAGCCCAGTCGAGATGCGTGTAGACCCACCACCCAAGCTCGACCCCAAGCCCAAGGTGATGGAATTCCCCTCCGAACTCCGTGAACGCGCTGGCTCACCACGCAGCCTCACCAACCCCACCGTTCTGACCTTGCCGGAACCGAGCAGTGACCCCCTCCCTCCAAAGATGGCCTTTGTCCGCGTCTCGCTGGACTCCCCAACCTGGGGGGATGTCTACATCGACGACAAACTGGTCTTCAACGGCCTTCGACAACCTCAAGTCCTTGAGACCGTCGCGGGCACCCACACCATCCGCGTCTCCAATCCATTGAGCACCAAGTTCACAAGAGAGTTCACGGTGGAAGAAGGAGCGACCTTCGACATCCAAGCCAGCCTGAAGGAGCTGATGATGACCGTCACCCTGGATGGATTCAGCCCGCTCTGCGACATCACGCTCGCTGGCGCCCCAATGGGCAGCGTCGAGTCCCTGGATGGCGTGTTGCGCATCAAGGCACCCCGACAAGCGGCTAAGCTCTCCCTGGATTGTCCCGAAGGCCCGATGAGCTTCGATCTCATCGGGGCTCCAGGGGACGCCAAGACCCTCTCGATGCCCTAAGGTCGCGACCCTGCTGTCGTACTTTGCCAAGTCTGCCAAGATCGACTCCGTCGGAAAGCCCGACGGGATGCGGCTTCTATGGTTCTGGCCCGCGCTTTGCATACCGTTAGGGTTGACCGGCTGCTATTTCGGGCCGATCAACATCCTGGAGGCCGACGTGCCCCCCGAGATCGCATCCTCAAACAAAGCACCGTGGAATGGCCCCCTCCGCCTCGAGAGTGGGACCAACATCTACGCCTTCGTCGTAGACGAGGATCCAGAGTCTCTGCGCTACGAGTGGTTGTTGAGCGACGAGGGCTGGGTAGACAACGCCCGCACACTGAGCCCCGGGGCAACGCAGATCTACCTGGATGCTGACCCCAAGCTGGATGGACAGCGCCTTACCTTGAGCGTCTTCGATGCCGAACAACAGTCTGACTCAATCTACTGGGACCTGGAGGTGTTGCGATGACCCTCCTTCTCTTGATGCTCACTGGCTGCGCTGAGTACGAACTGGCGATGGAAGACTCCGCCGAGATGGCTGGCGGAGACTTTGTAGAAGAGTACGTCCTTCGCCTCGACGTTTGGCCTGCTGCAGGCGAAGGCATGCCCTCGCTGCCACAGAGCTTCTTCGACGTCGCCTTTGACAGCAACTCGGCCTACACGGCGGCCCTGGCCCTCCGCTCACCGGTCACCGTCACTGGCCAACTCACCGGATTCGACGCCAACCCAACCGCTATCGGCGTTCCTGGCAAGGACAGCGTCGTCACTGGATTCGTAGACCTCTCCGTTCCCGGCACGCCGATGGAGCGGGTTGTGGCGACGGACGCCCAGGGCTTCTTTGAGGCCGAGGTTGTTCCCGCCGACGGCTACACGCTCGCGCTCATTCCCGAGCTCCCCGCCGAGCTCCCCTTCCTGGTGTTGGAGAACGAGAGCGTCTTTGGCCCCATCGATCTGAGCACCTACCTTGACTACGCCTTCCCGGTCTATGGAACGGTCGCGGTTGGAGAGGACGCCTACCTGGACTCAGGTGTCGCCCGCCTCGTACACAAATCCTCAGGCATCACTGGCCCCACAGTTTCCCTGGACCGAGGTCACTACATGCTCCGGGCATACCCCGGGGAGTACACCCTTCAGATCTACGATCCCGAAGATTTGTATGTCCCATTGTTGGAGCAAGACTTGGTGGTCGGAGGAGAGTCTCTGGAAGGCGTCGAGGCCAGCTTCACCTTGCCGGGCTTGCCTCCGGTTTTGGTCACCGGAGAGATCCGGGACCCGGATGGTCGCCCCTATGAAGATGTGGAGCTGCGGTTCACATCCACTGCCCTCTTGGACCTGCCCCAGGGCAGCCACAGCAGCAGCGTGGCCACCAATCAGAGCGGTCTCTTCATCGCCCGCCTCCCCCCCGGTGAGTACCGCGTCGAGTACGTGCCCCCTTTCGGCGACGAGGTCTCCTCCGAGCAAGTCACTGGCCTGAGCCTCAGCGAGAACAGCGAGTTGGGCATTACCCAGCTCACGCCTCTCAGCGTTGTCCAGGCTCAAGTCGTCTTTGAGGGGGAGCAGGTCGGCGCCACTCTGGTGCGCGCCGAAGAGCTCGGCGCTGGGGGCCGCGTCTTCCAGACCACTGCGGCGGACGACGGATACTTCTCACTTCCGGTAAGCACGGGCCCACTGCTCTGGACCTTCACTCCGCCTTATGGCGTCGAAGCCGCAACGACCTTCAAGGACTGGGACGCCGTAGAGTTCCAGGAGCGATCCTCGGTTTCGCTGGATGCCGGCATTCTTCTTGAAGGCGAAGTCACCTTTGAGGGCGAGGCGGTTCCCTATTCAGTGGTCGACGTTCGCGACCAGGATGACACCCTCTGGGCCCAGACTGTGACCGATGAAGCCGGCGCATTCTCCGTGCGGGTGTCCACCCAAGTGGAGCCAAGCGAGGACTAGGCCGAACGGCGGCCTGGCCACAACACAGTGACCGCTCAGCCTGGCCCAAAAACAAAGAACCCCCGCCCGAAGGCGAGGGTTCATCTGCCATTCGGCGAGCTTCAGGCCAGGATGTCGCCAAGCAGCTCGATGGAGCTGACCTCGGAACCAGACTCCACAGCCTTGCGCGCAGCCTCCACCAGGTTCGTGCCGACAACGATTGCAGTGCGGTCACCCAGCTGAACACGGTAGGCACGCTGACCGACTACGCTCTGAGCTGCAGGGGCCTTTGCCACAGCGCTCGGAGCAGCAGCCTTTGGCGCCTTGGCGTTGGGGGCCTTTGTGACCGCCTTGGCAGGAGAAGGCACGGAGGCCGCAGCCAAACCGTGGCGCTTGCGGTAATTCCGCACAGCGTTCTCCGAGACGCCAGCCATCGCTGCGACCTCGGCATCAGAGTGTGTCGCAAGCTTGTCTTCGAGCGGCGTGATCTTGCTTGGACGACCTGGACGACGGCGAGGCACGTTCGAGACCACCGCCTTGGCTGCAGCACCGCGACCTCTGCGTGGTGCGATGCCCTTCTCCTTGCGGACTCGGGCGACCGTCTGGATGCTGATTCCAGCCATGGAAGCAATCTCAGAATCGGCAACCTCACCCAACATACCGAGGTAGGGCGCCAGCTTTGCAGCGGTGGAGGCACGCAGCCCCTTGGGGCCGGGTCGCTTGGCAGCCTTGGGCGCAGCAGCCTTTGGCGCAGCAGCCTTGGGCGCAGCAGCCTTGGGCGCCGCCTTCTTTGGGGCTACCTTCTTAGCAGCAGCCTTCTTCGGAGCCGTCTTCTTCGGAGCGACCTTCTTGGGTGCTGCCTTCTTGGGTGCTGCCTTCTTGGGTGCTGCCTTCTTCGCAGCAGCTGAATCAGCAGACCGCGTCGTTCGGGGACCGGAAGGCGCGTGCTTGCGCTCCAGACCATTTCGCTTCAGGGCCTTGTTGATGGAACCGGCAGTAGAGCCGAACTCCTTCGCTAGTTCCCTGAGGGACATGCTGTCCTTCTTTGCAACAAGGTCAGGCCACCAAGGGTTTTCTTCGAGGCGCTTCATGCGTATGTGCTCCGGATCGATTCGATAGTTGTTCCCCAACCGCGACCTAACACAGATTTCCAGGCTGCACACAGCCATGCGAGTTCGCTGACACATTGATCCTTGCCGAGGGCGGGGCTACCCTCCGCGGGTGACCATCGTGCTCTCCTTCGCCATCCCCTTGCTGCTTGCCCTGTCCTCGCCGACACAGGCGGCCGAAGGACCGGTGATCAGCTCACAGCAAGCACCGCAAGTGCGAATCGATGCCGCAGTCTCCCTCTACATCGCGGGCGACCTCGAAGGTGCCCGAGCCGAGCTCATCCGGCTCGTGAGCGATCCCGCCCTATCCGAAGAAGAGCTTCAGCTGGCTCGCATCTGGCTGGGCGAGGTCGAATACGTCGGCGGCGAGCGGGAAGCGGCACGAAGCACGTTTAGAACCATCCTGCTGTATGACCCGGACTACAGGATGGATCCCTTCCTGCACCCTCCAGAGGTCGTCTCCTTCTTCGAGGCCACCCGAGCCGAACTCTCTCGCCCCGTGGATCCGCTCGGCCCCCTGCAGCCCAGCCGGCCTCCTTTGCCACGCAACTTGGCTTGGCTGCTGCCCGGTGGAATGCAGATCAACAATGGAAAGCCGCTGCTAGGAGCCAGTGCATTTGTTGGCGTTGTTGTGCTGGCAGGCAGCACCCTTCCGCTCCGCTCCTGGTTGGTCTCACAGGACCAAGCCCCGGCCATCTGGGGCATTGATGTACCCGAGGACCAGGTGCCCCAAGTCCGTCGGGTTCGCGCTGCGCAGTTCAGCCTAGGAACGGCGGCCGGGTTGCTCTGGATGGGCAGCGCGCTCGCTGGTTCCATGCGGGCGCAGGGGCCAAATGGTCTGGTCGCGTTGGACCTGAGCCCCACGGGCGTTGCACTGCGGGTACGTTTTTAGGAGCACCGAGCGCCCAGCCTGGTGGGACCGGACAAAAGCCGGGTTACCCTTCGAGCATGTTCATCCGCTGCACAGACGCCGCCCAGGGCCAACGCTTTGACCTGGTCCTCCGCAAGCCGATCATCACCGTGGGGCGGGCCCCGGGCAACGACATCGTGCTCAACGATCCGAGCGTCGCGCCCACGCACGCGAACATCCTCAAGAAGACAGGCCACGTCACGATCAGCGTGCTGAGCAGGGACAAGCTGATCACCGTAAACGGGCGTCGCGCCCGCAGCGCCGATCTCGCAGTGGGCGACTCGGCTTGTGTCGGCCGCTTCGAGCTGACCGTACATGAGGGGGAGCCTGCAGCAGATGAGCCCCAGTCGGACCCCGCGGCCAGCGTCGGGGCCATGTCGCGACTGGTGGACTTCTCCAAACGCCTGATGCAGGAGGGCTCCCCAGAGCAGCTCTTCAACGCGCTCTTGGACGCTGTTGTCCAGACCACGCAGGCGGAGAAGGGCTTTGTCATCTACTTCAAAGATGGCGAGCGGCACTTGGCTGCCAGCCACAATGTCGGCAAAGAGACGCTGGACCTCTCACGGGTCTCGGACTCCATCGTGGACCGCGTGGTGGAGTCGCGTGAGCCGCTGATCGTCTCAGATGCCCTGCAAGACCAACGCTTTGGCAGAGCCAAGTCCGTCGTAGATCTGCGCTTGAGCAGCGTAATGTGCGTCCCTTTGCTGTACCGGGACGACCTCCTCGGCGTGCTCTACTTGGGCAACGACAGCATCGCGAACCTCTTCACGACACCACAGCTGGAGCTCCTCTCGGTCTTCGCCTCACAGGCCTCCATGATCGTGCACAACGCACTGATGCTCAACGAGCTGAAGACCACGAACCGCAACCTGCGGGACCAACTGCGCAGCGCCTCTCAGGGCGAAATGATCGGCTCGTGCCCCGAGATGAAGGGCGTCTTCAAGATTCTGCGTCGGGTCGCCCCAACCGACATCACGGTTCTGATCCTGGGCGAGACCGGGACCGGAAAAGAGCTGGTGGCGCTGGAACTTCACCGTCTCTCCGAGCGACGCACAAAGCCCTTCATCAGCATCAACTGTGGCGCCATCCCAGAGCACCTCTTGGAGTCCGAGCTCTTCGGGCACAAGAAGGGGAGCTTCACTGGCGCCGTGCAGGACAAGATTGGCAAGTTCGAAGGCGCCGACGGCGGCACGCTCTTTCTGGATGAGATTGGCGAGATGCCCATGAACCTACAGGTCAAGCTGCTGCGGGTTCTCCAAGAGCGGGTCATCGAACGCGTCGGAGAGTTCAAGGGCCGCCCCATCGACATCCGCGTGGTCGCTGCGACGAACAAAGATGTTCAGGTGGAGATCGCAGAAGGCCGCTTCCGAGAGGACCTCTTCTACCGCTTGAACGAAGTGACGGTCGAGCTACCTGCACTGCGCCAACGCGGCGATGACATCGTGCAGATCGCCCAGTTCCTGCTCAACCGCTACGCCACACAGTACAGCTCCAAGGTGCGCGGCTTCACCAACGCAGGCATCAAGGCGCTCAAGGGCTACTACTGGCCCGGAAACGTGCGTCAACTGGAGAACCGCATCAAGAAGGCGGTGATCATGTCGGACCGCTCCCTACTGCAGCCGGACGACTTGGGCCTGAACCCCTCGGACCGCAAGCACGTCGATGCCCTGGACACCGCCACGGAGGACTTCAAGATGAAGTACATCCGCGAAGTCCTGGACCTGAACAACTGGAACAAGGCACAGACCGCGCGAGACCTGGACGTAGACCCTCGCACCATCTTCCGGTACATCGAGAAGATGGAGGACTGAGTGGCCTTGTTTCCACTCCTTGGTGCCCTGCTTCTCTCTCAGAACATGGCCCCAGTTCCGAGCGACGGTGACCCACCAAAGACCGTTCAAATCCTCTCCATGGATCTGAGCGCTGGCAACTACGGCGAGCGGCGTTTCGCTGGAAGAGAGCTTCGCCGAGCGGCCCGTGTCTCTTCTCGACGCCTTGAACGCGCCGCTCCAGACTCTTTGGAGGCCCTCGAGGCCAGGAAGACCCTGGGCGAGCTGAGCCGATACGCCCTTCCCGCGTGCATGACGCAGCTCACCGAGCCGGCGACCGCCCTATTCTGTGCCCAGATACTCGGGGAGCTCGGGGAGCCAAGCGCCTTGCCGACCGTGCAGGCCGCACTCGACAGTCCAGATACGCCCAGGCGGGCACGTCGGGCCCTTAGACAGACCCAAGTCACCCTCCAGGAGAAGCCTTGATCACCATCGGACTGACCGGCGGCATTGCCACAGGCAAGAGCACTGTGGCCAGCATCCTTCGAGAGGAGCTGAACATCCCCGTCATCGATGCCGACCAGGTGTCCCGGGACGTTGTCGCAGCTGGAAGCCCTGGTCTGGCTGACCTTGTCCAGTGCTTTGGCCCACAGATTCTGCGAGACGATGGCGCGCTGGACCGCAAGGCTCTGGGCCGTCTGGTCGTCGGCGATGCCCACGCCCGACGCAAACTTGAGGGCCTCACCCACCCCTTGATTCGGGAAGAGATCGAGGCCCGGCTGACCGCTCTAGAGGGCGGCGGCGCTGCTGTCGCGGTGGTCGAAGCGGCCTTGATGGTCGAGACCGGCTCCTTTCGGCTCTACGACCAACTCATCGTGGTCACTTGCCGTCCCGAGGTCCAACTCCAGCGACTGATGACCCGAGAGAACCTCAGTGAGGAGCAGGCAAAGCAGTGGTTGGCGACACAGCTACCCCTAGCCCGCAAAGAGGCGGTCGCCACCTGCATTGTTCGGAACGACGGCGAGCTCGAGGCCTTGCCCGCCTTGGTCTTCCAGGCTTGGGAGCAGATCCAATACTAGACCGCCATCGGCGCTAGTAGTGAACCAAGCTGGAGATGGGCACATCGCCCAGGACCTTGCGCCCAGCGAGGAAATCCAGCTCGACCAAGAAGGAAAAGCCAGCGACCACGCCGCCCAGTTCACGGACGATACGTGCCGTTGCATCGGCCGTACCACCGGTGGCGAGCAGGTCGTCCACGATGAGCACCCGTTGACCGGCCTGCACCGCATCCACATGCAGCTCCAGACGGTTCGTCCCGTACTCGAGCTCGTACTCAAAGCCGACGGTCTTGTAGGGCAGCTTTCCGGGCTTGCGGGCAGGAGCAAATGGCAGCCCCATGCCCATGGCCAGCGGCACGCCGAAGAGGAAACCGCGCGACTCCATACCCACGACCACCTGGGCGTCCAGGGCGCGGGCGAAGGCAGACATTTCTTCATTGATGGCCTGCATCAACTGCGCGTCCGCCAACACGGGGGTGATGTCCTTGAACAGGATCCCCGGCTTGGGGAAGTCGGGGACGTCTCGGATTGCGGCGTCGATGCGTTGGGCGAGCTCGGACACAGGGACCTCGGATGGGCGCGAAGGATAGCAGAGTTGGGAGGCAGCACAGCCTGCGGTTAGGGACAGCCCGTGACCGATACCACTCATACCCTCTCTCAAGAGCTGCACGCCCTCGTCGATGAGCTCGACGGGCAAGACCTCACCCTTGGCCTACTGGTCGACCGAATCGGCGACCGTGGCTTTGGACTCTTGTTGCTGCTCTTGGCCCTGCCCGCTGCGCTGCCACTCCCCGCGCCTGGCTACGCAACACCCTTTGGCTTGCTGATCATCGGCTTGGCCAGTCAGATGATCAAGGGCCGCCAGACCCCATGGTTTCCTGAGCGAACTCGCAATCGCAAGATCTCCTACAAGCTGATGGCCTTCTCCGTGCGAAACGGGACTCTGCCGCTGCGCGTCGTTGAGTTTCTGGTGCGCCCCCGCCTCTCCAAGCTCGCGCGCAACCGGGGCTTTCTCGCAGGCGTCGCCGTGACCATTCTGCTGATGGCCTGCTCGATGTCGCTGCCCATCCCCTTGACCAACACCGCACCAAGCTTCGTGATCTTCATCCTGGCGGCCGGCATGCTCGAGGAGGACGGCCTGCTGCTCGGCTTTGGAATGCTCTTGGCCCCCGTGGCCATCGCAATTGCTGGCGCCGCTGCCTGGGTGGCCTGGACGCAAGGCCCGGAGATGGTCGAGGAGACCATCAAGCCGGTGATCAAAGGCTGGCTCGGTCAGTCTTAGAGCGACCACTCAGAGAGCGCGCCGAGCTGCGCATCGTGGGTCAGATCTGGAGACAGCGGCGTGAGGCTCGCCACCCCCTGCGCCATCAGCGGCCCATCGGTGTTGGGCTCCTCGCAGAAGGTGTTGTGCCCACCGCCAATCCAGTAGTAGGGCTTGCCCCGGGGATCGAAGCGCTTGTCCACCAGCTCGTCATAGCTGCGCTCTCCAAGGCGACACGGGCGAATGCCCGCGATCTCCTCCAAGGGCCGGTTGGGTACGTTCAGGTTCAGCAGACAGCGGCGCGGCAAACCTCGCTCAAGGATCTGAGCACCCACCCTCCGGACCAGCTCAGCTGCGCTCTCCCAGTGAAGGATCTGCTCACCAGGAAGAATGTGCAGGCTGACCGCAAGCGAGGGCACGCCATGCAAGCAGCCTTCCATCGCTGCAGCAACGGTTCCGCTGTAGAGCACGTCGTTGCCCAGGTTGGAGCCTCTGTTGATTCCACTGACCAGCAGATCAGGCTGGAAGTCCAGCAGCTCATGCAGGGCCAAATAGACACAATCCGCTGGTGTCCCCCCGACCGCGAAGCGCTGAGGGGCCAAAGAACGCACCCGAAGGGGCTCCCACATTGTCAGCGAGTGGGACTTGGCCGACTGCTCTTGTTCAGGTGCAACCAGCCAGACCTCGCCCAAGGAAGACAGAGCCTCAACCAAGGGGGGAATACCAGCTGCTGCGATGCCATCGTCGTTGGAGACCAGGATCCGCACTCTCTCACCTCCGTGCTGAAGAGGTCCTAGCCTGAGATCCCTAGTGGCACCCGCCCTCTCTCTCGCATACCTCCAGTATCCAAGCTCCGAGAGTGCTTCGATGCGGCCACGCTACGCTGATTTGTTCCGCCGAATGGGAGATCCCGACCCCGTAGAGCGGGACGCCGCATTTGACGCGGTGCTTTTCGATCGGGGGGAGGCCCTGCCCGACCTGATCTCCGCCTACAAGGTCTTCAGCAAGGACACACTTCGGCGCTTCTACGCCGTTCAGCTGATGGGCTTCTCCGGCGCCAAGACCGCGATCCCGCCGCTCATCGAAGCGCTGGAGGACCCACAGCCGCTGATCCGGGCCGAGGCCTGTCGCTCTTTGGAGGATCTGCGCGCTCGAACAGCGGTCCCCCAGCTTCGAGGACGCCTGGAAGATCTGGAAGCTGAAGTTCGGATTGCCGCCCGCGAGGCCATCGCCTGCTTGACCTAAGCCGAAGGGTCGCCCTCCAAGTGCGAGAGGAGCTCGGCTTACAGCGCTTGGCCTTGTCCCTGCTCCACCGGGGCTACAACGACACCTACCAGCTCGGTCGAGGCAAGCATCGCCTGGCGCTTCGAATCAACCGCCAGCTGGGCTCCCGGCAAGCCTTGGCGGCTGAAGTGGCATGGATGGAGGCCTTGGGCGAAGACACACGGGTCACTGCGTGCATGGACTTGCCCACTGTAAAGGCCTGGGGCCACACAGGGAGCCGTGGATGGCTTCTGGCGTCCTGGCTACCAGGCGTGCAGCGGGGCGCTAGCCTGAGCCCAAGGATGCTCTACGCCGTAGGTCGGGCGACCGCTGCCCTGCACCTCTCTGCTCTCGGGTGGTCCCCACCAGGCTGGGCCCGGCCAACACTGGACCAAGCTTGGGGAGGGCGGCCATGCCCACCCCTCTCCCCAGAGCACGCAGCGCTCTTCCACCGCTGCACGGAGCGCCTCCAGCCCATCCTAGAGACACTCTGCGAGCAGCCCAGGCCGCTACACGCCGATCTACACCAGGGCAACTACCGCTTCCGTGCCGGCCTCCGTTTGGGTGTGCTCGACTTTGATGACTGCGCATGGGGGCACCCCGCCCAGGACCTGGCCATCACCCTCTACTACCTGCGGGCCCACCCCAGGTTCGCGGCGCTTCGCGACGCACACAAGGCCGGGTACGAGAGCCTCACAGAGTGGCCGACAGACCCCGACCTGATGGCCAGCTTGCACCTTTGGCGAGGGCTGACTCTGCTCGCCGCCGTGAGCCAGCACAGCGCACCCCAGCTGCGCGCGCGCATCCCCGGCCTGCTGCCGAAGTGGACGCGCATGGCCAAGGCTTGGCTCTCAGACAAGTAGAAAAGGGCCCGCCGGAATTCCGACGGACCCTTTCATGGTCGGGGCGACTGGATTCGAACCAGCGACCACTTGACCCCCAGTCAAGTGCGCTACCATACTGCGCTACGCCCCGAAAAGCCCCCGGCATTTAAAGCCTGAGGTGGCGGCCGTCAAGGCTAGAAAGTGCTCAAGCCTCAAAACGTGAGAGTTCGTCCCGAAGTGCGCGGATCTGCTGGCGAAGCCCTTGGAGGCGTGCGGCCCCCTCGCGGATCCTATCCAGATCAATGGCTGCCCCGGTGCCTGCAGGACGGCCCGCACCGGCCAAGGCCTTGCGTGCGCCCGCGATGGTGAAGCCTTCCGTGTGCAGAAGCTTCTTGACCTTGAGAAAGCGCGCGATGTCCCGCTTGCGGTAGAGCCGCTGCCCCGACGAGGAACGGTGAGGCCGCATGCGGAACTCCCCTTCCCAATAGCGCAGCACATGGGGCTCAACGCCGACCAACTCAGAGACCTCACCGATGCGAAAATAGAGCTTGTCCGGAATGTCCGGGCTCTTGTTTTCGCTCATGCGGGACTCCCATCGTTGAGCGCAGCCTTGAGCACCTGGGAAGGCTTGAAGACCAACACGCGTCGAGAAGGAATCACCAGCGCTTCACTGGTCTGCGGATTGCGGCCGCGACGCGCTGCCTTTTCACGAACCAGGAAGTTTCCGAAGCCGGAGATCTTGATCTTGTCCCCCTGCTCCAGAGCCTGCTTCATGGACTCGAAGACGGACTCGACCACTTCGGCCGCTTCCTTCTTTGAGAAACCAACCTGCTCGTAGACGCGCTCGACCAGATCGGCCTTGGTCATGGTGCGGGATGCGGTAGGCGTATGAGGCACGTGCTCTCCGAGTGCCGGCCAAACCGGCGTCAGGCGTCAGGCCTCGTCGGTCTCGTCTGTGACGACAGGCTCTTCTGTGGACCAAAGCTGCAGGTTGAACACGTCTGTGCGCGTCTCCCCTTCATCTCCGACCGACTGCAGCTCGATCCAATACAAACGCTCGTCCGCAGAATCTGGGACAAGCTCAAGGGTGCGCTCTCCGCGCTCCCCACTGTCGATCACCACGCTCGCGGCATCGACTTCCCCTGCGTATTCGGCATCGACCCACACCTCGAGAGTGTGCAGCGTGCCAGGGGGGCCCCCACCGGGGTCGAGGGTGATTAGGCCAACCTCGACGCTACCGGTCGTAGAACTCAGAGTTGCCTCGGCGGTGGGGAGAATCTCCTCACCGACGGACACCTCAAAGGTGTCATCTTGGTTGAAGCGCTCACGCACCTCCTCCGAAGAGGAGCAGTCCGCGCCGAGCAGAAGCCCGGCGGCGAGCGCAAACACCCAGCCATGACCGGGACGCTTCACGCGGCCAGCGCAGCCTTGACCTGGGTCACAACAGCGCCAAATGCGGCGGGGTCGTGCAAAGCCAAGCCAGCCAGGGCCTTGCGGTCCAGGTCGATCTCGGCCTTCTTGAGGCCATGGATGAAGCGGCTGTACTTCAGGTCGTGTTGGACCAGAGCAGCGTTGATACGGACGATCCAGAGGCGGCGGAACGCGCGCTTCTTTTCCTTACGACCGCGAAAGGCGTAAGACTCGGCCTTCATCACCGCTTCGGTGGCCTGACGGAAAGTACTTCCGCGGCTGCCCCAGAAGCCAGAGGCCTTTTTAAAGAGCTTCTTGCGACGGGTCTTGCGGATTGCGGCGTTTTTGACGCGTGCCATTTGGGACTCCTTTGTGGCCGCTTCCCTACCCTATTTCAGGGCGGTGACGGCAGGTCGTTGTGGACTACTTGTACGGGATCAGGATGCGAACCAAACGCGCATCACTCTCACAAAGAGTCGAACCAGTCCGCGCCTTGCGCTTCAGGTTGCTGTTCTTCTTGGTGAGAATGTGACGCATCTTGGCGTGCTTAAACTTGACCTTGCCGGAGGCGGTCTTGCTAAAGCGCTTGGCCGCTCCCCGGTTCGTCTTCATCTTAGGCATTTAGACTCTCCTAAGGCCGATGGCCGGATCAAAAGACGCGGAACCGAAGTCCCGCGCCTTGAATGGTAGGTGTGGGCGGTTTCGAACCGCCGACCCTCGCCGTGTCAGGACGATGCTCTCCCACTGAGCTACACACCTACATGGGTACACCCCGAAGGGCCTCCGGCTTTTAGCGAGCCAAGGGACCGGCGTCAAGGCAAGAGAGCGCCTGTTGGATCGCTTCTCCCAAAGATGGCCAAGCCTCATCAGGCTGGGGTGCGCCTGGAATCAGCAGATGCAGGCTCTGGGGTGAGGCATCTCGGATGCCACACGGCACGATCGGGTCCCAGACCTTGGAATCCACGTGCAGGTTCAGCGCAAAGCCGTGCATGCTGATCCCGTGCCTCACATGGAGTCCGAGGGCAGCCAGCTTGCCACTGCTGTGCCAGACACCGGGGTGGCCGGCTCGTCGACCGCTCTGGACCCCTTGTTGCGACAGCCAAACCATCAGGCCTTGCTCCAGCGCCTCTACCGTGCGCCTGACGCCCCATCGTCTCAAGTCGCAGATGAGGTAGCCCGTGAGCTGCCCCGGCCCGTGCCACGTGGCCAAACCACCCCGCCGGGTCTGAACCAAGTCGGTCGCGTTCTGAGTGAGCCAGGCTTGGGTCGGAACCCGGTCGACAGCGCGTTTGCCAAGGGTGATGACCGGGCTGTGCTCCACAAAGGCCAGCAAGTCGCCGCGCTGCCCCGTCTCTACAGACTCCCGCAGCGCCACTTGTCTTTCCAGTCCATCCACGTAGGGCACGTCACTTCCCCACCAGAGAACCTCAAGTGGCACGGCCCAACCCTGCCTTGAGCTCGGAGAAGAAGCGCGAACCACGGTAGCGGACCAGCCAGGCCTCAACCAAAACCAGCGCTGCAGCGGTGGCCGGGATGGCAAGAAGCATCCCGCCGACCCCAAAGATGGATCCGCCAACAATCACCGCCAACATCACCACCAAGGGGTGCAGGCCGACCTTGTCACCGAGCACCTTGGGGGTGAGGTACACCCCTTCAACGACCTGGGCGAAAGCGAAGGTTCCCCACACCGCCAGAATGTGCCAACTCAGTCCAAACTTGAGCAAGGCCAGTGCACTGGCGATGGAGATGCCCACAATGGTTCCTAGGTAGGGCACAAGGGCCAGAACACCTGCTCCAAGACCGACCGCGATGGCCAGGTCGATTCCAGAGATCAGAAGGCCGACTGCGTAGATCACGCCCTGCGCACCAGCGACCAAGATCTGGCCCCGGACAAATGCGCTGAGCCGTTGGTCGATGCGCTTGGCCAGGTCGCGCACCATTGTGCGCTGGCCGAGTGGAATGAGCTTGTCGGCGCCGTCGATCAGATCGTCCCAATCACGCAGCAAGTAAAAGCTGAAGACCGGCAAGAGCAGCCAGTTCAAGACCGCGAGAAAAACGCTTACTCCGCCGACCAAGAGAGAGCCCAAGGCGCTCCCCAGCCAACGCCCAAGGTTTGGAGCGGCCTGAGTGAGCAAGTCAGCCAAGCCGCCACCCGACTGCCCGGGCTCAACCTCGCTTTCGTTCAAGCCCATGATCAACTCATTGAGCAGCTCATCTCCGGTGACCGGAATTTCCCTCCCCAGCTGCGCCTCCAGCCAAACTTGCCCCTCGGATGCCCGCGTCCCCAGATCGGCGATGTAGCCGTTGAGGTTGGTGGAGAGCTCTGCAAACTCCCGCCCAACCATCGGGACAACGAGCAAGAGCCCGACGACCATGCTCAGGGCGCCCAGGGCGAACACCAAACCAATGGCGGGCTCCCTCTTCATGCCACGCGCTTGGAGCCGGTCGATGACCGGATCCAGGAGATACGCGAAGATGACCGAAGCCGTCAAGATCGCGAAAAGCGACCGGAGCAAGTAGACAATGGCAAGACCGAGCAAGACCAAGCCCAAAATCCAGAACATGCGTTCGCGGTTGGTCACCGCGAGCGCTCGTCGAGGCCTTCGCTGACGATGAGGACGTGCTCCGCTGTGGGAGCTTGGGCGCCGCCGAATCATGGGTCCACGACCACCACAACACGGGCCTCTGGCAGCAGCGAGGTCCCCCGGGTGACTTGAACAAGTCGGGCGGCCTGGCCCTCGTCCAGAACGATGTCCCCTCCCCTGGCTGCCGAGCTGGCCGACAGAATCAGGGGCCGCTCTCCAGCGCGCTCAATGGCCTCGGGATCGGCAGGGTCACCGACCCAGCGAACGGGCATCTGCTCTCCCGCCGTCGCCGGAGTCAGGCTACTGAGGCCGTAGAGAACCAGACCCTGGGGGTCCTTCACCTTGGGCGCGATGCTCGGCCGCAGCGAAAGGCCCCGGGCATCGATCAGGACGCCTGTGTACTCGGTGGCCAGCTCCTGCTTGGACTCCCCGCTGGCAGCATCCACAAGAGCAGGACGCAGCCAACCGTGCAACGGAAGCTCGGCTGTGAGCTCGACGCGACCGGAGCTGTAGTACCGAGCCTCTGAGATGATGAAGTTCCCAGAGCTCTCGAGCAGCATGCCGGCGATGGGGTCACCGGCTTGCATCCGGTCCCCCACTTTCTGGTCGCTGTCCAAGCGCACCAGGCGCTGCTCATCCTGAACCTTCGCTTGCAGCTGATTCAAGGCTTCCTGCTCGGTCACCTGAAGGGCCTTGGGCGCACCGGCCGACTGGCTGCCGCTGCTGCTCACCACCAGGACACCACGGGTCCAATCAACGTAGCCACCAGGAAATGCCTCCTGGACGGGCTGCGCTGTGGCCAAACTGGCCAGTAGAAGCAGGCAAATTCTCACACAAACCTCATGGTGCCGCGCCGCTGGAACAATCCATCGATGTCATCTTGAAGCTCATCGTCGGGCTGAACCTTGAGGCTGTCGGTGACCCTCAGAATGGACTGAGAGTGACCGTCCTTCGTGATGTGAAGCGTGACCGGAACACTACCACTGCGCTGCTCCAGAATTCGCCGAAGGCTGGCCAAACGCTGGCTACTCAGGGCCTTGTCAGTCACCGAGAGCCGCACCTCGGTGGTCGTGCGTGCGCGCAGGTCGGAGAGGGACTCCACGCTCTCGGCCATGATCTTTGGGCCTTCGGAGCCCTTCTCCAGCGTGCCACGGACCATGATGGGGCCCCCATCCTTGATCAGGCGAGCCGAACGGCTCCACGGGTCGGAGAAGAAGATGCACTCCACCCCACCGGTCTCATCGTCGATGGTGACGAAGGCCATTTTGTCGCCGCGTTTGGTTCGCACCACCCGAACTGCAGCCGGCATACCGGCGACACCAACGTCCGCGTCGGCCGACTTGAGCGCGAGCCCTTGTACACGGCAGCTTGCGAAGCGCTCCACGGTCTGCTTGTAGCTGACGACCGGATGCCCACTGAGAAAGAAGCCGATGGCCTCGCGCTCGGAGCTCAGCTCCTTTGTCATGCTCCACTCGGCCACCTTCGGCAGCCGGAATCCAGGCTTGGGTGCGCCCCCACCCAACAACCCAAACAACCCGACCTGCCCGGAGGCCTTGTCCGCTTGAGCCCGCTGTGCTGTGGAGATTGCCGCCTCAAAGCCCGAAAACAGGGCCGAGCGCCCAAAGCCAGTCCAGTCGAAGGCTCCTGCTTTGACCAAGGCTTCCAGCGCCTTCTTGTTCACGCGCTTGTAGTCCAAGCGCTCAAGGCAATCCATCAGGTCCTTGAAGCGACCGCCTGCCTCTGCCCTCGCCTCGACGATGGCCTCGACAGCGTGCTTGCCCACGCCCTTGACTGCGCCGAGGCCATAACGAATGGTGGTGCGGGCAATCTTGGGGACGTCAAAACCCCAATGCGATGCGTTGATGTCGGGCGGAAGGACCGTGAGCCCGGAGCGCTTGCAGTCGCCGATGTAGACCAGCAGCTTGTCCGTATTGGACGCCTCGATGGTCATCAGGGCGGCCATGTACTCGGCCCGATGGTTGGCCTTCAGCCAGGCGGTCTGGTAGCTGACGTAGCCGTAGGCTGCCGAGTGACTCTTGTTGAAGCCATAGGCGGCAAACTGAGCCAGAAGGTCAAAGATCTCCTCGGCTTTCTTCCGGTCAAAGCCCTTGGACTCCGCACCATCACAGAAGATGGCGCGATGCTCGGCCATGGCCTCGGCCTGCTTCTTGCCCATCGCCCGACGGAGCAGGTCGGCCTGCCCCAGCGAATAGCCGCCCATCACCTGAGCGATCTGCATGACCTGCTCTTGGTAAACGACAACGCCGTAGGTGCTCTGAAGAATCGGCTCCAGCTCTGGGACCGGGTACTCCCACTCCCCAGCGGTTCCGTGCTTTCGGTCGATGAAATCGTCGACCATGCCGGCATTCAAGGGACCGGGTCGGTACAGAGCGACCAGGGCAATGACGTCGTCCAAGACACTGGGGCGCAGCTTGGTGAGCAGCTCGCGCATACCGCTGGACTCGACCTGAAAGACCCCCAGGCCGTCGCCAGCACACAGCAGGGTGTAGGTCTTCTCGTCGTCCACCGGGATCGCGCTCATGTCGATCTTCTCGCCGGTGTTGCGGTAGATCAACGCCACAGCATCCCGGATCTGGTCCAGAGTCTTGAGGCCCAAGAAGTCGAACTTGATCAGTCCAACGTCCTCGGCCGCCTTCATCTCGAACTGAACCACTGGACCGCCATCCGGCCCGTCTCGGTAGAGAGGAACAAGCTCGACCAGCGGCCGATCGGCAACGATGACGCCCGCGGCATGCACACCGGTCTGGCGGGTCAGCCCCTCAACCCGACGCGCCATGTCGTAGACGCGACGCACCTTTGGGTCACCGTTGCGAAGGCGAGCCAGTGGCTCCTCCTTCAGCGCATCGGTCAAGTTGATTCCCAGCTCGTTCGGGATCAGCTTGGCGACCCGGTCCGCGTCATTGAACATGAAGTCACAGACACGGGAGACGTCCCGAATCGCCAGCTTTGCTTGTAGCTTTCCATAGGTGATGATCTGAGCCACGTACTCAGGTCCGTACTTCTGACGGGTATGCTCAATGACCTCCTCTCGTCGGTCCTGGCAGAAGTCCACGTCCACGTCCGGCATGGACACGCGCTCAGGATTCAGGAAGCGCTCGAAGAGCAGGTCGAAGCGAATCGGGTCGATGTCCGTGATTCGCATGGCGTAGGCCACCAAGGAGCCGGCGGCGGAGCCACGGCCTGGCCCGACCGGAATATCGTGGTCCTTTGCCCAGTTGATGAACTCCGCAACAATCAGGAAGTAGGCTGGAAATCCCATCGAAAGGATGATTCCAAACTCGATATCCAGGCGCTCCCAATACTCGGGATACAAGGCCTCATCCACGCGCTCCAGGCGCTTCTTCAAGCCCTCACGGGAGTACCACTTGAAGTAGCCCCCCAATGAGCCGCAGCCCGGCTCCGGCATGGGCGGCGCCTCTTCCTCACCCAATGGGAGTCCAAAGTCGGCAGGCGGTGGAAAGGCCTTGAAGAAGAAGGACCAGTTCGCTTGCGTGTCCGCGTCTGGCCCAACATCCGGAGGCGTGCTGGCTGGAAAGTAGTAGGTGCCGTAGGTGAAGGCGTACTGGCAGCGCTCAGCGATCTCTACGGTCAGGTCAATGGCTCTGCCGTCCTGCGGGAAGAGCTCACGCATCTCCTCTTCCGACTTCAGGTAGAGCTGGTCGCTGATGGGGCGGTTGCGCTCCGTATCGTTGAGCGAGGTGCCATTTCCGATGCACTGGAGCAGGTCCAGGGTCGTGGCGTCCTTGGGCTTGAGGTAGTGCACGTTGTTCGTGACCACCGTACGCAGCCCAAGCTCCTTGGCGATCTCCCGAGACCCTTCATTGGCCAGGTCGTCGCCAGGAAATGCAAGGTCCTGCATCTCCAAGAATAGGTGCTCGTCACCAAAGATCTCAGCCAGGCGGGTCGCGCGGCCCAAGGCCCGCTGGCGCTCCCCCCGAGCCAAGAGCCCACGGATCGGTCCACGCATGCCGCTGGTGAGCGCGATCAGGCCTTCGCTGTGGGCCTGCAGCTGACTGAGATCCACCCGCGGCTTGTAGTACATGCCGTCGAAGATCGCTTCGGTGATGAGCTTGCAGAGGTTCTTGTACCCCGCGTCATTCTCGATGAGCAGCAGCATGTGGTAGCCGCCGAACTGCCCCTCGGGGTCCTTGAAGTCGGTGCCCTCTTCCTGAATCCACATGCCCGAACCGAAGACAGGGTGAACCCCAGCGGACTTGCATGACTTGTGGAAAGGCACCGCACCGTAGAGGTTGCAGTGGTCCGTCAATGCCACCGCTGTCTGCCCCAAGGCGGCCACAGCCGGCGCCAGCTTCTTGATCGGGATGGCGCCGTCCAGAAGGGAAAACTGGGAGTGGACGTGCAGGTGAGCGAAGGCCATGAGACTCTGAGCGCAGGGGGGGCGAGAGACCTATCCTGGCAGAGAGGAATCAGTGCTTTGGTCCATTTTCTTTGGGCGCCAAAAATCGCATTTCTTTCAGCAACTTACTTCACGATCCCCCGCAAGAGAGGCCAAACTGGAGCAGGCAAGGGTGATCACTTTGAATGAACATCCACCCCACCCGTCTTCTCAGGCAACCTCGGAGATGCCATGACCGCCGCACGCCTCATCACTGCCCTGACCGCCCTCTCTCTCGCATCCGGTTGCGTGGTCTACGACAACGACGGTCCCCGCGATCAGCCCCCCGCGCCGACCTACGTCAACTACAGCCCCGGCATCGCGTGGGCCGAGGCCGGCTGCTACTGGGACGACTACAACCAGGACTTCATCTGGTGGTTCCAGACCGAGGTCTTCGACGACAACGGTCGCCAAGACCTGACCGGCGTCTACGCCGATGTCTACGACGTCTACGGCAACTACATCGACGGCTTTGAGCTCTACCAAGAGGACCGCGACCCAGATGTATGGTTCTCCGACTGGCTGCAGTACTCCACCTACCTGGACTGCTACTACGGCGGCTACCAAGTCGACATCATCGCCTACGATTCCTACGAGGACTACGGCGCGGTGACGGTGATTCCAGCGACGTACTGAGTGCCGCATTCAACCAATCGTAGCCGCAGAGTGCGTGTGCTCACCGCCGGTCGTGGGCTGCTACCGGAAGCTGTTGAAGTTGGCTGACGCAGCTCCGGCAAGAAGCTGCGCTCCCGTAGTCACCTAGGGCGCGCCCAGGCCCCTCTATCGCTGGTTCAAGAACAACTGCTGCTGCTGGCTAAGTTCGGTGGGCCCATGGTATTCGAGCACCTGAATGTCGCCGCGCGGCGTGTCAAGAGGCATCGGTACGCGTTTCGGGAACTGAGCCTGAAGAAGAACGTCCGCCAAGGCCTGGGACATAAGCTGATTTCCCAATGGTGTTGGATGAACCTCATCAAGGAAGAGCTTCTCTCGCGGAACGCCACTCTGTAGGTAGATGTTCGGTGCACGAACGATAGGAACACCCCAAGCAATGGCCACACCTTCCATCATAGAGGCATAGCTTCGGTTCTCTCCACCCTCTCGAGTATCGCGTTCGTCCAACTGAAGAAAGACAACGCCTACACCGCGATCCCGGGCATCTACCACCAGTTCGATGAGATTCGCCACATAGTCGCTAGGAGGAACCCGAATCTCTCCCTTGCTCTCCGGGCTTGGCCAGCCAACAGCTGCGAACTCTGGAACGCCTTTTCCTCTGGCCACCGCAGAGCGAAGCCTACGGAAGAGCTGGCTATGACTGAGTAGAAACTCTGCTTGCGCAGCATGGGACTCCAGTTGTTCGAGGACCCTTCGATCAGAGAAATGGTCCCGGTTCATGTCACTGAACTGGCTCCCGATGACGATGACATCTGGGTCAAGCCCCCAACCGACCTCCTCCATCAGCACAAGCGTCTGCGCAGTGCTGTAACCAGGGACGCCCCCACAGATAACCTCGGTTGGAACACCACGTTCGTCCAACTTGCTTGCTAGTTGGTCGTGCAAAGTGGCGCCATCTTGAACACCATGCCCAAAAATGCTGCTGTCTCCTAGGGTCAAGACCCGGTGATTGGCGCCCAAGCCGACAGGAGTTGACTCCCGGAGACCAAGCGAACTGACCTGGACCGTGATCCCGAAGCTGTGCTGCGCTCCGGGCTCCAATGCCCAGATGCGTGTCGGATGCGGAGACATTGCTGTCCCTACCGCTGTGGGGACTTCAACAGCCACCAAGCGGGCACCAATCTCTAGCCCGCCGAGAATCAACCCAGAAGCAATGGCAGCGAAGCCCAGCTTCTTAAGTGGCCCTATTTTCGTTGCGGATTTGGTCACATGCCATCCAAGGCGAACAGAACGATGCTTCCTGGTGCATCTGCGCTCTCGGTGCCTTCGGAAACAAGCACGCTGGCAGGTGTCAACAGTCCTGAAGGGTGACACCCGATGACTTGACCAGAGTCGTCCTTGCCACTGCTAAGGGACCAAATCGAATCACTCAGCTCTGAGTTTCCTGAGAGGGGAATCTCAACTCCAAACACCGCACCAGTCGAATCCCCTCCATGCCCATCGGGTGTGCCGAAGACTGCAATGGGATCACCAGTCGATTCAATCACCGACAGGCAGAAGTTTGCCCCTACAGTCAGGATTCCCGTGCCGACCATCTCGGCGTCTGCCTGCCCTAGATCCCGAGGCAACTCGGGTCCCAGTGCTACGTAGAGAGAGGAATCCCCGGGCTCCGCGACCGTGGCAACTAAGTCCGCGTAGCCATCACTGTTGACATCCAAGACCTGGATGCCGTCCACGCCAAGCAGACGAGTCCCAATCTCGGCATCCGCGGTCTCAGGGGTCGAGATCGAGGCCCCTGCGGGGCTATAGACGAAGATCTGGCGAACATCATCCGTTTTCTGCACAGCGATCACGACCTGGTCCGAGCCATCGCCTTCGAAATCGCCCATCGCCATCTTTGACTCGCCAAGCGCACCTTCGTCGATGAAGCCAGTCCATTCAGGAACTACCGCTTCACCGTCCACCCGGTATGAGACCAGGAAGTCCTTGTCCTGACCTGACTGCAAAGTCAGCAGTGTTCCGGCATCTGCGGTCCCAGACAACCGAGCCAAGTCTAGCCATGCTCCCATCCCCCGGTCTGCCAACCCGGTGCTCGGAAGGCCGGCCGGTTCATTGGATAGTGCGGCAGCCCCGCTGACGAACTGCACCCTGCCATCGACGGTCTCATACGCAAAGTCCTCGCTTCCATCCGAGTCCAGGTCTCCCACACGGGAAATCAAGCCCCCAACGTCCCCAGGACACCACGAATCCGTTCCACTGGTCCCAGTCGAATAGTGGACACAGCCACTTCCGGGAGCTGAACTCAGAACCTCCAGCTCCCCATCCCCATCCAAATCCGCGACACCATGGTCGCTTCCAAAACCATCCCCCGGCTCATCCCCATACCAGACGTAGATCGCAGCATCTGCCAGCTCGCCCGACTGGACCTGACACTCCGGCGCATCTCCCGAACAGTCATTGTCCACCCCGTCATTGCAGATCTCTAGGGCGTCAGGGCTGATCTCCGGGTCACGGTCATCACAGTCTTCGCCCAGCTCCTGACGGCCATCAACCGGCTCGCACTGCAGCACAGGGTCATCGATATCGCCGTAGCCGTCGCGGTCTCCGTCGACGTACCAACTGCGCATCTGCACCTCGCGGTCGGTGTCGTCGCAGTCTTGGCCTCCCACATCGACCCAGGCTTCACCGTCGCCGTCCTGGTCGGTGTCATTGCCGTCGCAGTTCTGGTCCACGCCGTCGTACCAGATCTCTGCCAGCTCTGGACTGCGTCCTGGGTCCGCATCGTCGCAGTCCTCTGCGCTCCCCACGCCGTCCAAGTCCAGGTCATCATCCGGTGTGCGCGAATCACAGTCATCGTCCAAGCCGTTGTACGCCAACTCCACGGCTCCTGGATTCACCAAGGGGTCCGAATCGTCGCAGTCGTCGCCGAAAGCGAAGGACGCATCCGCGTACCCATCACCGTCCGCGTCCCCTGCCCTGATTTGCAGCTCCGAGTACTCCTCAGAGCTCATCAGACACCCCATCAACCAAAACATCCCTACCCCAGCTCATACAGGTTGATGTAGCGGTTTCCCTGGATGGGAATGCGGCCCAGCAGGCTGCTCCTGCGGCTGACCTGGCGGCGGCCCACTTCGGTGAGCAGGACACGCCCGCGATGCGCAGACAGGTTCATCATCCAACGCGCCAAGTAGAAAGGCCCCGCCAACTCCCACCCATCGGCAGGTCGTTTGGAGTCAGGCGAGATCCGCGCCACACCTGGGGCCACGCCCGCGCTGAGTCGGTACCCAGCCCGCAGGGTGACCTGTTGGAGTGCAAGCGAGGTCTGTACGGCGCGACTGACGGTCTCTCGCAGCCCACCTCGCGCCACCCACACCACCAAGAGGGAACCCTCTTCACGCTCCCAGACCTCTCCGCCTGAGTCGTGCACGATGCTGGACCACTCTTCATTCAGTGCTTTGAGAGGCGTACGAGGTGCAGCGATGCTGCGAGGTGGAGGGGCCGCCTCGACGGCCAAAACCACCACAGCGGAAGGCGGCATGGTGCGACCGGCCTGCTTGCGCGCAGGCCTCTCCCCGCTGGCCCGGGCCGTAGCGGCCTCGATCGTGGCCTTCATGTAGCTGGCCAGATCGTTGTTGTTGGCCCGATGGCCCTCACGAACGACCAGCGCGGACAAGGCGTCCAACATCTCCCCAGCGTCCTGGAAGCGGTGCTCTGGACGGCGGGCCAAGCTCCGCAAGAGCAAGTCCTCCAAGTCCTCGCTCAGCTCGGGACGGAACCCCCGCGCGCTTGGCACCTCGGCACGCTTGACCCGGGCCAGAGTCTCGTCGCGAGAGCGTGCCTTGAAGAGGCGGCGGCCCGTGAGGAGCTCGTAGAAGACAATGCCCAGAGAGAACAGGTCGCTGCGGCCGTCCAGGACCTTGCCTTCGACTTGCTCAGGACTCATGTAGGCGTACTTGCCGCGGATGACGTCGTGCTGCTCGTCGGCCTGGAAGCTGGCGCGAGAGATGCCGAAGTCGGTGATCTTGACCTCGCCCGAGAAGCTGATCAGGATGTTTTGAGGGGAGATATCGCAGTGCACGATGTTCATCGGGTCGCCCTCTTGCTCGGGGACCTCCTCCCCGTAGACCCGCTCGTGGGCGAACTGCAGCGCCTTGAGCGCCTCGATGATGACGAAGCAGGCAATGGGAACAGGAACCGGCCCCACCTTGTTGGCCCGGTTCACGAGCCGCGCCAGGTCCAGCCCGTGCACGTACTCCATGGCCATGTAGTAGGCGCCCTCGACCTCCCCGAGCTCGAAGACCTGCACGATGTTCACGTGGATCAGCCGCACCGCAATGCGCGCCTCATCGATGAACAAGGTGACGAACTCCTCGTCCTGGCCCAGATGGTCGAGGATTCGCTTGATCACAAGGATCTTCTCGAAGCCCGCCATGCCGTAGCTGCGCGCGCGGAACACCTCAGCCATACCGCCCGTAGCGATCTTCTCGAGCAGGTGGTACTTCCCAAACACTTCCGGCGCCTGCGGCACGGACACTCCCAAGCAGTCCACATTCTATCCCAGGCCCACCCATGAACGGCATGCAAGAACTCAGAAGCGTCGTGGCCCGTCTGCGACAGGACTGCCCGTGGGACGCAGCCCAGACCCCAGACTCCATGCGGCCGTACCTGCTTGAGGAGTGCCACGAGGCCCTCGAAGCCATTGCAGATGGGTCCTCAGCACACGTCAAAGAGGAGCTTGGAGACCTGCTCTTCCAGATCCTGCTCATCTCGGAGATGTACCGCGAACAAGGGGTCTTCGACCTGGACGATGTGGCCAGAGGGATCGCTGAGAAGATGGTTCGTCGGCATCCGCACGTCTACGCAGACCGAGCGCCAGAGCCCGATGCAAAGTCGACGATCGCCCAGTGGGAGAAGGACAAGTCCCGAGAACGAGGGCGTGGGGGGTCGGTCTTGGATGGCGTGCCCAAGTCCTTGCCTGCGCTCCTCCGAGCCCACCGAGTCGGAGAGAAAGTCGCGCACATGGGCTTTGACTGGCCGGACATTGGCGGAGTCCGCTCCAAAGTCGATGAGGAGCTCGCCGAGCTGGATGAGGCGTTGCAGAGCGAGGATCGAAAAGCCATCGCGCACGAGTACGGCGACGTTCTACTCGCTCTCTCGTCCCTGGGCCGCTTCTTGAACCTCGGCCCGGAGCAATCCCTTCAAGACGCAAACCGGCGCTTTGAAGGCCGCTTCCGCATCCTGGAAGGCTTGGCAGATTCCCAGAGCATCGCGATTGAAGAGGCCGACGATGCAACCCTGGACGCCCTCTGGGAAGCGGCCAAGGTGATTCACGCCAAGGCTTCCTCATCGGGCCCAGGTGAATAGCTCTTAGAGGCGAACCCGGAACAGGTCAGACCCCATGTGGAAACTACTCATCGCCTTCACCGTCATTCCAGCCGTCGAGCTGTACCTGCTCATTCAGCTGGGGCAGTACATGGGGGCCGGAGCGACCGTGGGGTTGATCGTGGTCACAGGAACCCTGGGGGCTTGGCTCGCCAAGCGCGAAGGGCTCAGTGTCTTGAAGACCATCAAAGAGGAGGCCTCGAGAGGATTCCCCTCAGGCGACCGCTTGGTCGAGGGCTTGATGGTGCTCATCGGGGGCGCCTTGCTGCTCACGCCGGGCGTCATGACCGACTTCTTCGGCTTCTCCCTGATCATTCCCTTCACCCGCCGAGCAGCGGCCCCCTTCATCAAGCGGGCCTTGCTGGGTTGGGTGGGCTTCATCCCCATGGAAGGGCAGGAGCCTCAGGGTCCACTCGGGGAAGAGATCGAGCCCGAAGAGCAGCCAGTCAAGCCACTCCCGACTGGATTTGACCACCCCAGCTTCTAGGGACCTACTCGTCCGGGTCTGCGTCAGCCGCCGTCAGGCCGTCTGGGCTGATCTCCGTGCCGGTTCCCAGGTAGAAGGCGTAGAAGTCTGCGTGCGCGTTGCTTCCGTCCAGGTCCCGGGCCTTGGCAAAATGCACCTTGGCCTTGACCAACAAGGACTTGTAGACCTCGGGGTCGCCAAAGATCACTTTGTCGGTGTCAGCGAGCTGACGCAAGATCTCGGCGAGCTGCCCGTGCGCGGTGCTCAAGACCACCTCCAATGGCAGATCTTCCAGCCACTGCCCTCCGCTCTCAAAGACCCGCAGTGCCTCGCCAGTCTCCTCCTGAGCATCCTCAAGCCGGCCCATATCCAAGTAAATCCGGCCAATCTCCAAGCGTGGCTCCGGCAGACGCGGCTCCACCTTGAGGATCTCCTTCATCATCTTGAGGGCCTGGTCGTCCCGGCCCCCACGACGCTCTTCCAGGGCCGCCATGAACTTGGGACCCAGGTTCTCCAGGTGCGCGTCCTGCGCAACCAGCTCCTGCTCTTCATCGGCGAATGGGCCTTTCTCAGACATCGGTGGCTCCGTACTTTGGGCCCGCCCATGTAGTCACCACTCAGCCCTTCGGCACCCACAAGGGCACGACAAGCTCAAAGCTGGCGCCCACATCGCTTGGAATCAGCACCAGGTCGCCGCCGTTGTCCCGCGCCAGTTGGCGGGAGATGGGCAAGCCCAGACCAGTCCCCTTTCCGGGGGGCTTGGTGGTCACGAAAGGCTCGAAGGCCTGGGCACTGCTCACGGAGAGCCCCGGTCCGTCATCGTGAATGCGGACCCGAATCTCACTGCCCGTGTTCTCGGCCTCGAACTCCACCCGACTCCGGGCGGCGTCCAAGGCGTTGTTGCCCAAGTTGACCAGGATCTGGGTCAGGGCCACAGGGTCCATGGATCCGGCACGCGCAGCCCCGCCCACAACACGCAGCGACAGACCCAAGCGTCCCGCCCGCGGCGCAAGCCAACGGCGCACCTGAGAGAGAACGCCGTCGACGTCCACGATGCTTGGCCCTTGAGGCTTTCGGCTGTAGTTCCCGATGGCCTCGATGAGCTGCTCCATGTGACCAACCTGCTCCAAGAGCGAGGTCAACAAGGCCTCGCGCTCCGCTTCCGGCGCTTGAAGCACGAGCTGCGCGATGGACTTGACCGCAAACAAGGGCTGCCGAAGCTCGTGCCCCAGTCCAGCCACCATCAAACCAAGCTCGGAGAGTCGCGCCTGCTCTTGCAGGGCGTGGTCCAGTTCACTCACTGGGCGGAACCAGGCTCTGCTGGAGGGTCAGGTACTGAACGCAGCTATCGGAGAGGTTGTCGTTGCTGTCCAAAGAGGAGACATGGAGGCTGTAGAGGCCGGGAGAGACGACCACTCCGTCCTTGTCCTGCCCGGCCCACGTCAGGCTGGCAGCGCTGCTGCTGGCGGACTCGGTCTGGGTGTAGAGCAGGGAGCCGTTGGCGTTGTAGACCTGCAGAATCCAATAGTCCGGGGTGCTTGAGGCGTTGGCGCTGAAGGTCACGCTGTCCGCAGCCACGCCGGTGCCGACGTCTCCGTCTGGCTGGAAGGTACTGGTGTCCAAAGAGCAGCTCGAAATCAGAATGCCCGAGTCCGTGACCGCGCCGAACAGGCCGGAATAGGCCGAGGCGCTCCCGGACCAATCTCCACTGAGCGCATTGCCCGCGGAGTCGGTCAAGGTGCTCGCGATGTCCAGCTGGAAGGTGCCTGCGCTCGCGTCCAGGCTCTGGTCGAGGGTGAGGGTGAGCATGGATCCCGTGACTGAACTGGTCCAGTCCACGTCCCCGCTCGGTCCGGTCAAGGTCACCGCAGCATCCACGGAGGAGGCCAAGATGGCCTCGTTGAAGGCCACCTGAATCTCGGTGAGGGTCTCACTCGTTGCGCCTCGTGGGTCGGTCCAAGCCACCTGTGGGGAGGTGCTCTCTCCCTCAACTTCCACCGTCGTGCTGCCATAGGCGCTGCCGTCGGACAAGCCAACATGCAGGGTCGCCTCGCCGTTCTGCTGAAGGGAAGATGCCGACCAGCTCACACCTCCGACGGCCAAGTCCACCTCCAAGCCCTCTGTCCCGGCGGTGGCGCCGCTTAGAGCGCCCATGTCGCTCCGAATCAACACGGTGCCCGCGCTCAGGGCCGTGCCGCCACAGTCCGTGGCACTCACACTCAAAGCGGTATCCGCGTCTGCGCTGCTGCCCCCGGCCGTCCTGCTGACGTCGGCCGCACTGACGGTCACGGGGCCCGCAGGAAGCCCGGTCGCTGCGGTGTACCAGAGGACCTGGCTGGTCTGCGCGCACCCGGAGGCATCGACGACCATCAACTCAACCAAGCTGTTGCCTGAGCTGCTGCTGCTCAAGACACGAGAAGTAGAAGGACCCCGGCTGGATTGTCCCAGACCATCGCTGAGGTGAAGGGCGGCGATGGATGCGCTGCCAGCAGAGCTCCCGCTCAAGTCCGCGGTCGCGCTGGCCACACCGGAGCTGAGGCAAGACACAGCATCTTGGCTGACGCCGCCGAGGGTCAATACCGCTGTGGGCCCATCGCTGCAGCTCTCGACGGCGTCCAGGGCGACGCTGGCGCCCAGCAGCCCCGAGCTGCTGCTCAAGAGTACGCGGTCCTGCAGGCCAACGCTGTCCCAGCTCAAGCTTAGGTCCGCAGCTCCCCCACTGAATCCGGACACGCTCTGAGCACCAAACAGACCCTGCTCGGAGCTCAAGTCCACGCTCTCAGAGAAGCTGGCGACCTGATTCCCATACTGGTCAATGCCTCGCACCACCGCGCTCTGCGACTCCCCCACCCAGACCCAGCTCTCTTCCCAGTCCAACTCCAAGGCCACCGCTTCGTCGGCCTCGACCTGGAGCACGCCGGTCCCAATGCTCACAGACCCACTCTCGGCACTCAACGTGCGCGACCCCGAGGCTGTCAGGACAAAGGAGCCCGCTCCAACGCCGGCCGAACTGAGGGTCAAGCTTGCCGGACTCAGAGTCCCTGAGTCGTCGCTGACGCTCAAGGATCGCCCGCCTACTGTGAAGGGGTTTCCGTAGGCATCGAAGACCTCGACTTCGGCGTCGAAGGCCTCCCCTGCGACCACGCTGGTGGGCAGAACCCAGGTAGCCAGGGCGGCGGGGCCATTTTCGATCACCACGGAGTCGGTCAGCGTGCTCAGTCCAACCGGGTCGACCTGTAGGCTCAGACTGGTGCCGACGCTTGCGAGGGTGGCCACGCAGTCAAAGTCCGAGCGAACGGCATCGCCGCCGGCGTATGCGCAGCTCACGGGCGCTCCGGTATCGTCCTCTGCCGCCAAGGAGTCCGAGGTGGGCTCGAAGGCGACCTCGTTCCCGTATGCGTCTGAGAGCCCCACTGAGACGGTGAAGGGCGTTCCGGCTTGAACGGAGGAAGAGCTGACGTTCCCGTCCAGATCGGTCGCCGGCCCAGGAGAGACCGACAACCCCTCGGAGAGGGTGCTCAGTCCGCCGCCAGTGGCCTCGAGCACGGCTTGGCCTGCGGCAAAGGGCGTCCACTTCCAGTAGCTGATGCCGCCGGCCCAGATCTCCTCCAGCCTTGGCTCAACCGAGGCCCCTTCAAGGTCCCCTCCGGTCGTGCGGCTGGTGAAGCTCAGATCCAGATCAAAGTCACGGACACGGTTGCTGTACGCGTCCCTGGCCTCGATCTGTAGGCCGACGCTCTGTCCAGCTGTCGTCCCGACGGCCTGTACGGTCTCGTCCAGGGTCAACACGAGCTGGGAGGCGTCGGCGGGTCGGACCACAAAGAGCTCCGAGGCGTTGCTGCCCGTGCCGCCGACGAGCAAGCGAGTCTGGCTGCAGTCTCCGGCCGCCTGTGTGGCTCGGAAGAGACTGACCATGACGGTCTGCTCACCACTTAGCGTCACGTAGTCAGGCGAAACCCGCCCATCGCAGCGGTCGCTCAAGGCCAGGGTGTATTCCTTGTTGGTGACGATGTTGCCTTCGGCGTCCCTCGGCGTGAGGATGACCGGAAAGGCTTCTCCTGCAATGGACTGGAAGCCCTCACCGGGCAACTCGATGTCCAGGATGTCCAGGGTGCCTTCCTCGAAGACCACGCTGCGTTCACCGTCCTCCAGCCCTTCCCCATCGTCCGAGACGACCAAGGTCAACAAGCCTGGAGCCAGGCTGCCAACGCGGAACCAGTTGTCCCCCGTTGGACTCAAACTGGTCACCCAGTCCCGGTCGCCGATCCGGAGGAGCTCGTCCAAACCCTGGATGTCCGAGACCAACAAGTCTGCGACCTCGTTTCCTTCGACGTGCAGCGTAATGGGTACCCGGCCAGCTTCGACCACCGCATCGCCCTGCGCATCGACCAGCGAGAGGTCAAAGCGGACCTCGTCGCCGACCACAAAGCTGTTCCCATCGCTGCTGACGACGATGGACGAGGCGCGTGAGTCACTCACCGAGAGCGCGAACTCCAGCAGGGACTCTTGGCCATCTGGAGCCGTGAGCTCCAAGTCGTAGTTCCCGGTGGGCTCGTTTGCCGGCCAGACCGCGGAGAGCTGTTCAAAGGAGTCCCAGGCGACAGCATCCAAATCGACCCGATGCCCGCTGTCGCGGTGCACAAAGCTCAGCTCAAAGCCCTCGTCAACGGCATTGCCATCGCGACTGAGGTCTACCTGAACGGCGGGGAAAAAGCGTTCCCCTTTGAGGCGAATGGGCGTGGTGTCGGCCACATAGATTCTGTTCGGGGAGACCCCAGTGGCGAGCGGTGCCTCCTGCTCGGAGACGCACCCCACCACCCCCAACGCCAAGCCGACGCTGAGTAGGACCACTGACGCGGGCCTGATTTGGGTCATCACCACCTTGAAATCAATACACAATCCTGAATCCGAGAGTACCGGTCACACCCCCTACTTGTCCAGAGATCTCGTCTGCCCGAGATCCCAGGGCCAAATAGCGGAGCTCGCCGAAGGCCTCTCCTCCTCTCACTCTGTAACCACGGCCTGCGTAAAGCTGGAGGCCCGGACCGTGAACTCCGATCTGAGTGCGCCCGTCCTGCTCCACACCATCCTCCACAAACCAGCTCCTAGAGCGGTACGGTGCCACCACGACTCCGCCACCAACCCAGCTCGACCACAAGCCACTGTTCCAGCGTCGGTGTCCTGAGAGGGTGATCGGAAGAACTTCCATGCTCAGTGAGACGCTCCCACTGCTCAGGTTCACATCGCTGCTCAAGCGGTAGACGCCCAGCTCCGCCCGCAGGGCAAACACCGACGGAGGAGACAAGGCCGACTCCCAACTCAGGGCGCCAAAGGGGCCCAGGAGCCCCGTGGTGTTGGCAAGTACACCGACGGCCAGTCCAGGTGAGCGGGTGATGGGCGCAGGCTGGATCTCGAGGGTGACTTCCTTGGCCTCGAAGGTGCCATCCAAGGGCTCCAAGCGGACCAGAACCTCACCAGCCCGAAGCCCCGGGGGGGCTTGATACACGCCTTGAAGGCTCCCATCCGCCTGGGGGATCAGCTCGGAGACAAAGCCCTGACTGACGCTCAGGCGAACCTGTTCGTCCACGACAGGGACACCGCCGCGATCCAAGAGCACGACCACAACGTTCGCGGTCGCCACCCGGCTCGCGTAGAGCACCTCCCGGTCCACAGAGAGCTCGGCTTTTCGGACACGCCCTGCTCGAATGCTGACGCTGGACTCGGCCACCAGGTCCGGCCCCAGCTCGCCGATGACCGGGTAGTCCACCCAAGGGAGGTACAGCGCCTCCGCCCAGGCCTCCTGACTCTGGATGCGCAACCGCATCACGCGGTCTTCTGCCCCAAAGCGAAGGCGGACCCGTCCTCGGCTGTCGCTCTGCACAGCCAGGCGCAAGTCATCCAGCCAGAGTACGACTTCGGCTCCCTGAACCGGAGTCCCCCGTGCATCCAGGGCTCGCACGACAACCTCGCCCTGCTCCCCCCTTCGCGCCAGCTCGACGCTCAGGCGCTCCACAGGCCCGCTTGAGGGCGGCTCGGTCCACTGGGCTTGGACCCGATCGACCGGCTGCTCGGCGCGCCCCTGATAGTCGGCACGCAGCACCCGGTCTTCCACCACCGGGGAGGTGATGCTGCCCGCATCCGCCTTGAGACTCAGGCCTTCAGGCGGGAGGCGCTCTCCCCGGGCATCTTCCAGGCTCGCTTGGATCTGAGAGACAGGAAAGTCGCTGGAGAGCTCTTCAGGCCACGCCCGGAGAACAATGCGAGTGGGGCCCCCCGGCGCGCTGCGTTGACTCAGCAGAACCTCGCTCTCTTCCAGGCGACAACGCACACGGAGCTCAACGGCCTGCTCTGTCTGACTGGGCAGAGCCGCGGTCCACTCTCCGGGCCGAACCTGTGCCAGCTTCAACTCCAAGTCCGGATTCACCACGCAGTCCGGGGCTGGGCCCTTCCAGACCTTGCCTCGCGCTGTGGTCGCTCGAAGCGCCAATCGGGCGCCGCCATCTGGGCTCGGCAGGACCAGAAGCCCCAGGCCTGGCTGGGGGCTCAGGGCAAGCGTGATTGTGGTCGCGCTGCTGTTGCCTGCGCTGTCCCGCGAGGTCGCTCTGGCCTCGACCTGACCCGGGAGCACTGGCACGGCCAGGCTCACCTTGCGCTCAGGTCCCGCGGTCTCCGGTCCGAAGATGCGACCCTCAACTTCCACCGAGACTTGAGACCCCGGTTCCGTCGCCAAAGAAATCTCAGCACGCCGAGAGATGCGGGCAACGGTCCAAGCCGGCTCAGCCTGGGGATGAGCGGAGTCGTAGAGCCCGATCTGGAGCACACGGGCATCCTCCCCGGGGCCCAGGGCAACCTCCACTTCAAGCCCCTCCTCGGACTCCGAGAGTGAGGTCACCTGCCCTTCCGGCAGAACCACAACAAGGCTCTCGGCGCTCGCGCCACCGACGAGAAAGCGAAGGGGCTGGCCTACCCACCCGTCCACCTGCTCTGGCACGGTGACCCGAGCCTCCGGGACTGCATCCACCCCAACCTGGCGGGCCACACCGTCAATGCGCAGCAAGACCTTGTTCTGTTCAGCTCCTGGGATGAGCTCCTGCTCCCAGAGCCCTGGGACCCCAGCGGGCGTCAGCGTGCCAAGCACAGCGCCTTGAACAGAGAGCGCAGGGGGCTCCACGATGGGGTCATCCCCATCCCAAGTTGCGATGAGGACCTGTCCAGGACGGCCCTGAACCAAGCCGGCCGGAGCCACCACCTCAAACTCAGGCGCAGCGAGCGCCGCCATGCTCATCAACCACCACACTCAGCCTCCTGAGACGGCCACTTCGACCGTTAGCTGCGGCGGCGTGGTGTCCAGATCGACCACCTGCTCCATCGTCTGGGTACGTCCAAGGGGATCCCGGATCTCTACTTCCAGCACGTTTGGCCCTTCTTTGAGCATCACCTCGGCCTGCCACTCCCCCTCTGAGTCGACCTCAGCTAGGGCGACCTGCTCCCCATCAACACGCAGGGTGACCGTGCTGCCCGGATCGGCGCGTCCTTGCACCGGCAGGCGTTCACGTCGGACGGCGTCCGAGGGCCACTCGACCTCCAGAAGCAACGCACGCGAGGCTGGATCCAGACGTGGACTCCCGCCGTCCGGAGCGACGACCACCTCATCGGCGTTGAGCTCCGTGATGTCCCCAAAGCCCCGCAAATCCAAAGTTCCACGCTCCGAGCTGACGTAGGTGCTCCCCTCGCTGCGGGCGACTTGGAACGCCGCCTCGCCGTCGGCGCGCACTTCACGCCCACCGCTGACCACACCCAGGGGGCTTCCGTCTCGGACCGTCGCCTGAATACGGCCACCATCCAACTCAATACGCAGTCCGTCGCCTTGACTCGGTAGCACCCGAATCGTGGTCTCTGGCTCCAAGGTCAGCTCTCCGCCGCTGCCAAAGGAAAGCACCGCGCGGCCGCCTTCCCCTGACTCGAGGGTCTCCTCGCTCCCGAGCACATCCCCCAGAGCTGCGGGCGTGCGCTCGCTGCCCACGACGAAGACTTGGCCTTGAAGCTCAGAGACGCGCAGGCCGTCCGCGGCCCCTTCCCCAAAGAGACCTCGGTATCCTAAGAAGCCCAGCAGCAGCACGGCCACTGCGACCGCCAAGACCTTGAGCACGTCGCGCATTTCTCATCGTACACCGCTGACGGCTTGTGCAAGGTGCCAAGGGCCAGAGATGTAAGATCTACGTTGGGTACTCGGGCAGCCAGAGCGTCCAAACACGGGTCCCGGGTTTGGGCTCTTCCAAGCGTCCGCCATGCTCGTGCAAGACCTGTTGGGCGACCCAGAAGCCCATACCACTGGCCAGCCAGTCATCGTCGCTGGGCCGCGCAGGCCCCTGAAGGGTCAGCTCCAGGCCCAGCTCCCCCAAACGGCTGACACCCTGGATGCCAATACGGCCTTGAGGTGCCAGGTTCGCACGCAAGGAGCGCAGGAGCTGCGTGATGGCCTGGCCCAAAAGGGCGGCATCCCCGCGCACCTCGCCTTCGACCTCTCGACCCAAGTCGACGTGGATCTGCGCCTCCTCCATGCCGCTGCGCAGCAGGCCAAGGACCTCCGCCACCAGCTTCCAGAGATGGATGCGCTGCATCGCGGCTGCGCTGCCCGCCCCCGAAAACCTCTGAAGGGCGCGCAGGATGTCGCGGCACCGCAGCGCTTCACCTTCGATGGCTTGAAGCAGCTCTTCCCGGCCCTCTTCCTGAACCTGGGCCACCTGAGCCAAGCCCAAGATTCCAGCGATGGGGTTGTTGAGTTCGTGGGCCAGCCCCGCGCCAAGTTGGGCCACAGCGGCCATGCGCGAGGACTGCACCAGCCGAGCCTGAGACTGCTGGAGCTCTTTGGTCCGCTCGGCCACCCGTTGCTGGAGCTCCAAGTTGAAGCCCTCGATCTCGCGGTTCTTCTCTTGGATGGTCTCCGCTTGCTGCTTCAAATCACTGGACATGCGGTTGAAACTACGAGCCAAATCAGCAATTTCATCGCGCCCTTCCAACTCAACTTGCTCGCCGAGTCGGCCAGCACCGATGCGTTCGGCGGCCCCCTTCAATGTCAGCACAGGTTGAGCAATGCGCTTGGCGGAGACCCAAGCTGTGGCGGCGACCAGGGCCAGCGCCAAGAGATAGATGTAGGCCAAGCGCACCGCGATGCGATCGCCGGGCCGGGTGACCTGCTCTCGCGGGACCGCAACCAACACGCTCCACGGGGTCCCGGCGATTCCCTGGAAGCTGCCCAAGATCGCGCGCTTCGAGCTGTCCTCGTACTCCAAATCGCCGCTCAGGGATCCGCTAAACCAGGCTGTGGCTTGCCCGGGAAGAAGCCTCTGGCCAGCACCCGCCAACACCTGCTGACCTGTGCCCAAGAGCACCGCAGCCCCCTCTATCGGAGCCTGGTCTTCAAAGTTGTCCTGCAGCTCCTGGAGGGAGAGCTCTACACCGAGAATGGACGCCCCACTGGCTGAGGCCAATCCCACAGGCAGGACCCATGCACGGCCATCTCCGGGATCGTAGGCCTCGCCCACCTCCAGTTCGCCCGGTGCAGGCTTGGGGATGCGCTCCAGGAAGGCCTGCAGGCGTGCGGCTTCAACGCGCTGATGAAGCGCCAGCTCCTCCCCCAAGTCCGGCTGGTCCAGGTAGGTCGCCGGAACAAGAAGCGCTCCACCACGGTCCACGGTGGCCACGACATTGACCGCATCGAGCTGTCGGTAGACCACCCGCTGAAGGCCAGAGAGCTCCGCTGCGCTGAGCTGGTCCACGTCCCAAGTAGACAGGGACAACTCCAGGGTCCGGACAGCGTCGTCCCGCCACGTTCCAGCCAGCAGCGCCAAGGTCTGAGACTGACGTGCATGGAGCTGGCGGGCCTGGGAGATGCTGGCTTGGCGGCCAAGGGTCGCGGTGACCCAGCCCGTCAGCACCAAGGGCAAGAGCGTCGTGAGCCCGAAGAGCAGAATCAGGCGCGGACGCAGCCGCATCTTGGCTCAGTCCTCTTTGGGGAAGCTGACCAGAAAACGGGTCCCCTCCCCTACGACCGACTCGACGCTGACCGTGCCTCTGTACTTGGTGAGAATACGGTAGACGATGTTCAAGCCAAGACCGGTGCCCTTGCCCGGGGCTTTGGTCGTGTAGAAGGGGTCGAAGACCAGAGAGGTCTTCTCGGCCGGAATGCCTGGACCGTTGTCCTGGACCGCTGCCCAGACGGTGCGCTCGTCCGCACCGGCGGTGACGAGGACAGTGGCCCCCTCACGCCCTTCCATGGCCTCGACCGCGTTTTTGACCAGGTTCACAAAGACCTGCTGCACTTCATTGGTGCGCGCCTGCACGTAGAGCCCGCTGGCGACATCGGAGCTCAAGGCGACGCCTTCGGTGTTCGCGCTGCGCTCCACCAAGCGCAACGTGTCGTCCACCACCTTGCTCAGCTCGACCGTGGTCAAGTATTCGCTGGCGCTCGCGCGGCTATAGGAACTGAGCTCCACGACAATGTCGCGGATGCTCTGGCTGTACTCGACGATCTCACGGGCGTAGTCGTGGCAAAGGTCCAGGGCGTCTTCTTCGACGATGGCTTCGGCCAAGCCCATGATGCCGAAGAGCGGTGAGCTGACCTCGTGCGCGATGCCGGCCGCCAGCGTCCCAATGCCAGCCAGCTTCTCGGACTGAATCAGCTCCGTTTGCAGGTTCTGGGCGTCCTGCAGCGCCTCCTCCAGAGCGTGGTTCTTGCTCTGCAAGTCGGCCAGCAGGCGCAGGTTTTCTGCTCGTATGTCCTGCTTCTCAGATGCGCGCTGCACCTTGCGCTTGATCTCAAAGACGTTGTTGAGGGGCTTGAGGATGTAGTCGAAGGCATCCAGCTCCAGCGCCTGCATCGCCGTCTCCAGGCTGCCGTAGCCCGTGATGATGAGCGTCTCCGAGAGTGGATTCACCTCGCGCGCCAGGGCCAAGAGTTCCAGACCGCTGATGTCGGGCAGGTTCTTGTCCGTCACGAGCAGATCCACGCCTTGGCTGCGGATGATCTCGGCCGCCTCCGCCCCGTTCTTGCAGAGACTGACGCGGTACGCACTGCCAGCAAAGACGGTGCTGAGAATCTGAAGGATGACCGGCTCGTCGTCCACCAAGATCAGGTGCTTGTTGCCTTGGCTCACGGCCGCTCCCAGTCCACTCTTGGACCGGGCCAGACTAACACGCTGCTGACCCGGCACCGCTCAGCCTCAAGCTTGGGGGTCGATAGTGCGATATGAGGACTCCAAGATTGTGTGGCCTCTCCCCCCGGACTATGCTCCAGGGGTTCACCGTGGCCATTGGCGGAGTATTGATGCGGAATCCATGGATCGGGCTGTTGGCCCTCGTTGCTTTTGTCTCCGGCTGCGCAGGCAAGGAGGACCCTGCGTCCGCCGACCCACTGCGTCCAGTCGTAGAGCGCCCAACCGAGGACGGACTGGTCCTGGTGGAGGTGGACCTGAACTCCGACGGGCGTGCAGACATCTTCAACTACTACCGCGAGCGCACTGCTGCCGGCCGCCTCCTGGTCAAGCGCGAGATCGACCTGAACTGGGATGGTCGAATCGACATGACCAGCTTCTTCGACGAGTCAGGCGCCCTCTCCCGTGAAGAGATCGACGGTGACTTTGACGGAAACGTCGACGTGATCGACCACTACCAAGGTGGCCGCCGGGTCTTCTCCGAAGTGGACACCGAGTTCGACGGTACCTGGGACCTGTTCAAGTACTACGAGAACGGCCAAGTTCGCCGCAAGGAACGCGACACCACCGGCGACGGCAAGGTCGACTACTGGGAGTACTTCAACGACAAGGGCCAAGTGGCCAAGGTCGGCCGCGACATCGACGGCGACGGTCAGATGGACGTTCGCGAAGACAGGTAGAGACGCAGGTCAACTGCAGTCTGCTCCAAGCTGAAAGCCGGTCCCCATCCCAGGGCGCCGGCTTTTCTGCGTGAGCCTTGCAGCTTTGCAACGGGGTCTGCGCGCAAGCGCCCGGGCTCAACGTGGGGCTCACACCCTGGAGCGACCAAGGCCATCAAGTAGCGCAAAGGCTCAGCGTGGCCACGACAGAGGTTGTAGGCCCCCCCTTTTAGTCCCCGCTTTGCGATGAGCAGCAGGCCTTGGGCAGCGTCTCGGACGTCCAAGTAGTCGCGTTCAATGTCCAGGTCCCCACACAAGATGTGGTGACGCCCGGAGACGCTCTGGGCACACCAGTCCGCCAAGGCGTAGTCGGTAGACTGACCGGGCCCAAAGAGGTTGAAGGGCCGCACGATCACGGCGTCAAAGCCCTCTGAGACCACAGCCTGAACTTCGGCTTCGGCGGCCGCCTTGCTCTGGGCATAGGCCCCCACCGGGTTCAAGGGGTGGGCCTCGGTCACCGGGTTTCGCAAGGGCCTGCCGTAGACATGACAGGTGCTCACATGCACCAGACGCGCAGAAGGCGTGTGGGCGAGCATGGCTTGGCACAGCGAGCGGGTGCCACCCACGTTGACCAGCACCGCACGGTCCGGGTCCATGCTGGCTGCCTTTGGCGAGGTCAGTGCGCCCAAGTGAAAGACCCGCTCAGGCTTGAACTCGGCCACCGCCTGCGCGACCGCAAGCGGGTCCGCCAAGTTCAGCTCCCCAGAAGACGGCGCCCACACCTGATCTTCCTCCAGCAGAGGGAGGAGGTGTTGCCCCAGAAAACCAGAGCCCCCTGTCACCAGGGTCTTCACGCGTCCACGCGCTGCAGCTCGGCATGAACCATCATCTCAACCAAGCCCTGGAAGTCGACCTGGGGCTGCCAGCCCAGGACCTCCCGTGCGCGGGTAGCGCGCCCTTTCAGGCGTCGTACCTCGCTCTTCCGCAGAAGTGCTGGGTCTTGTCGCACGTAGTCACGCCAGTCCAAGTCCACCGCCTCGAAGCTGGCCTGAACCCAATCCTGCACCGAGTGGTCCTGGCCAGTCGCGACCACGAAGTCCTGTGGCTGCTCGGTGCGCAGCATGGCCTGCATGGCCTGGGTGTAGTCCCCAGCAAAACCCCAGTCGCGCCGCGGGGTCAGGTCTCCGAGTTGCAGGTACGCCTGCTCTCCCCGCTTGATCCGCGCAGCAGCCATGGCCACCTTTCGGGTCAGAAACTCTGGCCCTCGGCGCGGAGACTCGTGGTTGAACAGGATGCCGCTGACCGCAAAGAGCCCGTAGGCTTCGCGGTAGTTGTTCACCATGTGGTGCGCGTAGACCTTGGCGCAGGCGTATGGGCTAGCGGGCACGAAGTGGCTGTCCTCGTCCTGGGGACAATCCGGTGAGTTGCCGAACATCTCAGAGGAGCTGGCTTGGTAGACCCGGGCTTTGGGGCAGATCCTGCGAACGCCTTCCAAGAGCCGCACCAAGCCAAGACCGGTGGCCTCGGCGGTGAGAATCGGCTGCGAGAAGCTGGTCGGGACGAAGGACTGAGCGGCGAGGTTGTAGATCTCGTCGGGACGCACCTCTTCCAAGAGATCCCAGATCGAGCCCTGGTCGTGCAGATCGGCGCTGCGAAGCTCCAGACGTCCGGCCAAGTGTGCGATTCGCCAGTGGTTGGGGGCGCTGAGGCGACGGTGCATCCCGACCACACGAAGGCCTTGGTCGAGCAGCTGCTCGGCCAGATAGGACCCGTCCTGGCCGGTGATTCCGGTGATGAGGGCGGTCTTAGGCACTGGACTCAGGGGGTGGTGACCGTGAGGGTGTGGGCTGGACTGCTCTCGTCCGAGGGGTCAAACCACTCCACCTGGATCTCAGCGCCGGAGTTCTCCGCCTTGATGCCCAAGCTGAGCTGAAAGCAGCAGTTGCCTTCCTCCCCTTCCCACTGCTCGTAGACCCGCAGCACGTCCCCTTCGGGCTCGACCGTGGGATCGAAGTTTGCCGCGCAATCCATAAAGATGGGCATGCGCGTGACGGTGACCGCGTTGGCGTCGCTCTCTGCCTCCAGACCGACCTCGGGCGGGTCGTCCAGATCGATGTTCTGGCAGGGGTCCTGATTGGCCTGAGCGGTGATGTCACCGGGACCGCAGGCCACCATCAGGGGCAAGAAGCCGCAGGCCAAGAGCAGTGCGGACCGAGTAGCGAATTGCTGAGACATGGGCTCTCCGAGATGTTCAGACGGTAGCACCCCCATGCGGACGCTTGGACCAGGGCACGTCAAAGGAGGTCTTCCAAGCCGGCGTCCTGCAGACGCTGGTGGACCTCGCGGACCCGCTGGGCTTGATCCCGAGGGCAAATCAACAGGGCGTCGCCGGTATCCACGATGACAAGGTCGCTGACCCCCAACAGGGCCACCACCTTCCCAGGCGCGTGAACGACATTATCGTGGGAGTCGATGGCCACCACCCGACCCAATCCACGACCACCAGGCAGCTCCGGGAGGTGTTCGGCGACAGCCTCCCAGCTTCCGAGATCGGACCAACCCATCGCGGCCCGGGTGGTGAGCACGTGTTCGGCCTTCTCCATGATGCCTACGTCGAAGCTGATCTTCTGCAGGGTGGGATAGATCGACGCCAGGCGCTCTGGGTGGGCCACCAAGGCCTGAATCTTGGGCCACATTTCAGGGAGGTGTTCCTGAAAGGCCCCGGCCAAGCTGCTGGCCTGGAATACGAACATCCCGGCATTCCAGAGATGCCGTCCGCCATCCAGGTAGCGCTGGGCAGTGGGCGCATCTGGCTTCTCTACGAAGCGGGCGACTCGCCGGAAGACGTGTCGGCCGTGGCGTCCGGTCTCCGGTCCAAGCTCCAGGTAGCCAAAGCCCGTCTCCGCCCGGGTGGGGTCGATCCCCAAGGTCAGCAACGCGCCCTGTTGAGCAGCCAAGGCCGCGTCCGCAAGGAGTGCCCGCAGCTCGCCGTGATCCCGGATGATGTGATCGGCTGGCAAAACGGCAATGGTGGGATTGCCGCCAACCTGAGCGGCGATCGCAGCGCTCCCCCACCCGACCGCAGCGGCCGTGTTTCGTCCTGCGGGCTCCACCAAGATCCGCTCTTTGGGAATCTCCGGCAGCTGCTCCGAGAGCGCTTGCGCCATCGAGGCCGCGGTGACCACAAAGACACGCTCCGGTGGGATCAGGGGAGCAAGCCGGTCGACCGTGCGACGAATCAGCGAGCCGCCAGCATCGATCTGCAGGCACTGCTTGGGTCGATCCCGCCGCGAGCGAGGCCAGAAACGCGCCCCCACGCCGCCGGCGATGACCAGAGCGTAGAGATCAGACACTGGGTCCTCCCGGCAAATCCTGCGCAGCGAACAAGGCCGGCTCCATCTGGGACAGAGCGTGGTAGGCCACGACCGCGACAGCATTGGACAGGTTTAAGCTGCGTACCGGTCCAGGTGAAGGGATTCGATAGGCACCGAAACGCTCTACCCAGTCCTGGGGCAAGCCCTTGGACTCACAGCCAAAGACCAAGACCAGCTCTTCGGGGACGGGCATCGCCGTGTAGGGCTGCTGGCCGCGCGCCGAGAGGCAGGCCATGGGCCGCTCTCCCACCCAGGCCAGGAAGCTCTTGACGTCGGCGTGCTCTTGGAGCTGAACGTGTTTCCAGTGGTCGATGCCAGCCCGACGCACAGCCTTCTCGCTGGTGGAGAAGCCCAAGGGGTGAACCAAGTGCAGGCAGGCATCGATGCCGATGCTCAGGCGCCCGATGTTCCCCGTGTTCCCGGGAATCTCAGGCGCGATCAAGGCAATGTGAAGACGCCCCAAAGCTCAGGCTTCGGACTCAGAGTCGTCTTGCTCGCTCTCAGGTTCGGGCTCAGGAGGAGCGGTGTAGGCCCCGACCACGACACGAGCAGGGCGAATCACGCGGGTACCGACGCGGTAGCCAGCGGAGAAGACCTGAACGACCTTGTCATCCAGGGCGGCCTCGGTCACGGGCATGGTGGTGAGCGCCTCGTGCTGGTTGGGATCGAAGCGCTCGCCTTGAGCGCCGATCTCCTCCAAGCCCATCTTCTTGAAGCCTTCCAGGAAGCCCTTGTGGGTGGCGTTCACGCCGCCAAGCACTTCCTTGTCCACGCCGCCACGCTCCAGCGCGTCGATGCTGCGGCGCAGGTTCTCCAGGGGCTCAAAGAGCTTGGAGACCACATCCCCCTTGAGGATCTGCTCCTTGAGGGCCGCCTGTCGCTCCAGGCGTGCCTTGAAGGCGGTCATCTCTTCCTGCACCTTCAGGTAGCCCGCGCTGACCGTCTTGAGACGGGCCGTGGTGGTGTCGAGCTCCACTTGGAGCTTCTCCAGAGGGGTGAGCTCCGGTGCAGCAGGAGCGGCCTCCTCGGCCATCTCCTCTTGTTGTTCGGGGTGAAGGTCAACGACCTTGTCCTGCGCCGAATCTTGGGTCTCGCCCGACATGCCTGCTCCTTTGGTGGGCCCCTTAACCGGCAGCCCATCGATGAGGCTCAGATGCGCACCACACCCCCAGCGTCAACCTCCTTGACGAGGCTCGGGACAGGCATATGTGCTGAGGTGCGCCCGGAGGCAACGTGGAGAACAAGCAGACCAAGCTCTTGACCGTGATGGCAGCGGTCTTGGTGATCCTGGTGCTGGTCATCCGCTTCATCGATCCGCCCGAGGACGAGCCCGATGGCCCCAGCCCTGTTGTCACCACCGGCTTGGTGGAGCTTCAACCCGACCAGGTAGAGCGCCTGACGCTGATCACCCCTGAGGGGACCTTGCTCGCAGAGAACAGCGCGGGCGGCTGGCTGATCGTAGAGCCCGCCCAAGCGCGGGGGGACGATGCTGCCCTGGAAGACCTGGTTCGGCTCTTGGATGGCCTGCAGGCCGAGCCCCCCATCGTCGGCGCAGATCCCGGCCGCTACGGCCTGGACGATCCAGCCGCCACCCTGATCCTGAACACGCGAGATGGCCAGGAGCACCGCCTCGAGGCCGGCATCGACAGCCCCATGGGCATCAAGGGCTACGTGCGCTTCAACGGCGGCGATGTGCAGGTCTCCTCCAGTCAGCCTCGGGCCACCCTCGCTCGACCATTCGAGGTCTACATCGATCGCCGCGTGGTCAGCGTGGCCTCGTCGGCGGTCTCCACATTGAGCTGGTCATCCCCGGAAGAGTTCGGGGCGAGCTGGACCTTGAACAAGCGAGGCGATCACTGGTTCCTCCCAGACGGACGGCGGGCCAAGGACGGCGCTGTGGACGGTCTCCTTGCGATGGTGGGGTCCATGCGCTTCGAGGGCATCGATGCCCAAGCTCAGGACGGGGAAGGTGCAGCCCGGGCCACTCTGAGCTGGCAGGACGAGCTGGGTGAACGTCGGATCGTCTTCCTGGGAGAGAGTCCCCTGGGCATGCGGGTCCTGGCGCCGGACGGACGCACCGGAACCGTGAGCGACTTCGAGGCCATGGTCTTCACCGCGGAGCAGCTCCTGGAGGATCGTCTGGTTCCGATCTACCCCAGCGGTCTGCAGCGCATGGAGATCCACCTGGGTGAGCAGAGCGCGAGCTGGACTCTGGGCCCAGAGGACACCTGGCTGCGGGACGGACAACCGGATCCTTCACAAGGCCGCGCAGTGTTCGAGATCGCCACCTCCGCTGGCGGGGACCGCGTGACTGATGTCCCGGCCCCCAGCGCGAGCACAGGCTGGGTGGAGCTGGACAATGGTTACGAGACCGTTCGGGTCACGCTGGCCCAAGAGCACGACGGTGGCCGAGTGGCAGTTCCCGAGGATGGCGAGCCGCCCTTCTGGGCACCGGCAAGCTCCATTGACCTGCTGGGGGCGCTCTTCCAGGAGCCCTAGGCCCCGTCAGCTGGCCTTGCGCTGCTGCTTGAGGTCCTCGGAATCGAAGATGCTGGTCGCTCCCTGTTCCGGGGTGTGGAAGCTGCGGCCCAGCACCCGAAGCACGCGGGCCTGTACTTCGCGCTCTCGCTCTACCGGAAAGAGCCGGATGAAGCTGGACAGAGCACCCTTCGCGCTGTGGGAGGGCACGCTCACCAAGATGCGCCGTCCTTGTTCCGCCCCCTGGAGGATTCGCTCGGCGGAGACGGGGTCGCCCACCGAACCTAGGACCACAAAGTCAGCATCGTGACGCAGCGCGCTGCGCAGTCCGGTCGGCCAGTCCTTCGTGTCGGTCCCGACTTCACGGTGTGAGACCGCCGCTCGAGCGTCCCGGTGGAGGTACTCGATCTGGTCTTCAAGCACGACCAAGTGCCCGCCAACCTTTTGGTTCCAGTGGTCCACGATAGCGGCCATCATGCCCTGCTGGCGTGGCCCGCTCACAAAGCTGAGCCCATCGAGGCCTTCGACTTGCTGAGGGGTGATCCCCATCTCGCTCAGGCTCGGGCAGCGAATCGCGAGGCGGTGAATGCTGATCCCCAAGCTGCCACGCTGGCGGTAGATCAGCGCGCGGAAGCGCCCTACCCCAGGCATTCCAAAGGCCAACTCCTGCTCCTGCAGGTTGATCAGGGTCAGCTCCATGTCGGCCAAGCCCATCAGGCTCATCGCAGCGTTCTTGGTGTCCACAGGCCGCAGGGGGTCCTCGGCCAACCGCACCATCTCCCCGTCAATGCGCAGCGCAGGTCGCCCAGGGACCTTCAGCAGCAGATCACTGGCCTCGGCGTCTCCGAGCTGCCGAAGCAGTCGCACCAAGTGTGGTCGGTCGTAGCGCACAATCACCTCCGCCCCTTTGATCGGCTCAGCCAGAGCCGACCATGAGGGGCGAGAGGCTCAGCGCTTGCCTTTTCGGGCCTTCCGCTGGTTCTTGCGTGCCTTGCGCTTGGCAAGCTTCTGCTTGGCCGTCAGCTCCCGCGGCGGGTTGGGCTTAGTGCCAGGGGCCATCAACCCAGGGGGCATGCCCATTCCGCCGGGCATCCCAGGCATTCCGCCGCCACCCATCATGTTGCCAAACATGCCGGAGTCGCCCATCTGCTTCATCATCGAGCGAGCCGATACGAAACGATCGTAGAGCTCCCCAATGTCCTTCTCATCGCGGCCGCAACCGCGGGCGATGCGCTTCCAGCGAGAGGGGCTGTCTTTGAGCACGTCAGGGGTGTTGCGTTCCTGCTTGGTCATGGACTGGATGACCGCCTTGACCCGGGTCAGCTCTTTGTCGTCCAGCGCATCGTCGGGAATCATCGCCTTCATGTCGTCAAAGAAGGGCAGACGCTCGAACAGGCTCTTCAGAGAGCCCATCTTCTGCACCGTCTCCAGCTGCTTGAGGAAGTCGTTGAAGGTGAAGTCGCCCTTGAGCATCTTCTTGGCGTCGACCTCGGCCTCGCCCTGGTCCATGTGCTTCTCAAAGTCCTGGACCAAGCCCACGACATCGCCAAAGCCCAAGATTCGGTCGGCCAAGCCCTGAGGACGGAAGTCCTCCAGCTCATCCAGGCCCTCGCCCATTCCCAGGAACTTGATGGGCTTGCCCGTCACTTCCTTGATCGAGAGCGCAGCACCACCGCGGGCGTCACCGTCCAGCTTGGTGAGCACAAAGCCCGTGAAGTCCAAGCGGGTGTCGAACTCTTTGGCGGTGCGCACGGCGTCTTGGCCGATCATCGCGTCACAGACGAAGAGGATGTTGTCCGGCTTGGTCTGCTCCTTGATGTCCACCAGCTCTTGCATGAGCTTGTTGTCCACCGCCAAGCGGCCTGCGGTGTCGAAGATCACAACATCGCGGCCGACGTTGCGGGCCTGAGTGACCGCCAGCTTGCAGAGCTGCACAGGGTCCATGCCCTTGATGGAGAAGACCGGAACGCCCAGCTTGCGCCCCAGGGTCATGAGCTGGTCGATGGCCGCTGGTCGGTAGATGTCCGCGGCGACCAGCATGGGCTTCTTGCCCTCGGAGAGCAGCTTGCGGGCCAGCTTTCCAGAGGTCGTGGTCTTGCCGGAGCCCTGCAGACCGCACATCATGATGAGCGCAGGGTTCGCCTTGTCCAGCTCCAGCGAGGTGTCCACAGGGCCCATCAGCGCCATCAGCTCATCGTGACAGACCTTGATGAAGTGGTCGCCGGCCGAGAGCTGCTTGCCCTTGTTCTTGCCTTTGCCCTTGAGGGAGACCACATCGCCCAGCGAACGCTCTTTGACCCGGCCCAGGAAGGTCTTGACGACCCCCAGCTCTACGTCGGCCTCGAGCAAGGAAACCCGCACATCCCGAAGGGCATCCGAGATGTTCTTCTCATCCAGCTGGGTCTTGCCCTGCACCTTGAGGCGGGCCTTACGAAAGCCTTGGCTGAGGGTCTCGAGCATGAACGAACTCCACTTTGAAGCGCCTGATAACACCCTGGGGAGACATTCAGGGCTGTGCGGGTCGGGATCTCTCCAAGGCCCTCTGAGCCAGCGCAAGCTCAGGATCCAACTCCAGGGCCTTCCCCCAGGCCTCTCGGGCCCCAGCGAGGTCACCCTGGCCCTGCAGCGCGTTCCCCAAGCCGTTGAAGCTCAGCGCCAGTCCCGGGTCCCGCTCGATTGCTGCCAAGTAGGCCTCTTCGGCGCCGGCGTGGTCTTCGGAGAGCTGGAGCACATCCCCTCGCCCGTGCCAGGGCCAGGGGTCTTCACCCCGCGCTTGAGCGGCCTGAGAGAAGCGGAAGAGCGCCTCTCCTGACTGGCCGGTCTCCAGGGCCCGCCTTCCAGCCTCGAGGTGGGCAACAAAGCCGTCGTGTTCTTGCACGCCTGGCCCGCCTCCCTTGCTGCGACCGGTCAACTCATGGAGCAGGACCTCGTCCGGACGGCCCGTCAGCCAACCGCCTGCGCGCAGGACGCGAGTGACCACGCGGTCCAACCGCCTGGCCCAGATCGAGCGTTCTTCACTCAAGCTCCTCTGCTCCTTTCTCCGCGCGCCGTTAGAGCGCACATCGTAACAAGTGCTTGACGGTGGCCGCTGCCCGGGGCAGGTTGCGACGTCTTCCGGCAGGTGAAGGAGATTTCATGCACCTTGCGATCCTTGCGTTGTCCCTCTTGGGCTGCAACGAGTACGAGCTCGTCCTCTTCGACGGCACCGACGTTTTCTATCAGGACCCTGCGTCCGACGTAGACATCTTGTTGGTGGTCGACAACAGCTGCTCGATGGGGCCCTACCAGGGCAAGCTGTCGACGAACTTTGAACAGTTCATCAGCTACTTTACCGACGCGAACATCGGCTACCAAATCGGCGTGGTGACGACAGACGTCATGACCGTCGATGCCGGCGTTCTACGTGGACAAGTCGTCACCCCTGACACTCCGAATGGCGCCGCCATTTTCAAGGACTTGGTCCAAGTCGGCGTGGACGGTGCAGGCACCGAGATGGGCCTGGAGAGCGCCTACTTGGCCCTCTCTGGCGCCAAGAACCCCGGCTTCCTCCGTGAGGAGGCCAGCCTCTCTGTCATCTTCGTCTCTGACGAGGAAGATGCATCCCCCTTGCCCGTCTACGAGTACATCCGTGCCTTCGAGGACATCAAGGGCGCGCGTTCCCGGGACATCTTCAACGCCAGCTCCTTGATCGTCACCGACGAGGCTGCTTGCACCGGACAAGGCTCTACCAAGGGCGACCGGTACATCGACATGGCCACGGAGACCAACGGCGTGATTGGCAACATTTGCGCCAATGACTTCGCGGACATCGTCACCGAGCTGAGCTTGAACGCCAGCCGTCTGCAGGACACCTTCTACCTGTCCTCCGAGCCAGACGTGCCCACCCTCCAGGTGAGCATCGATGAGACCGCCGTTCCCTGTGAAGAAGGAACTTGGACCTTCACCCACTTGGACGACAAGCCTGTGGTCATCTTTGACCGCTCGGCCCTCCCGCCTCCCAACGCCCAGATCGCCATTCGCTACTACTACGGTAGCGGCGATGAGATGAATTTCTGCACCGGCGAGGACTCGAACGAAGAAGACACCGGAGCTGCAGAATGATTGTCCTCCTGATGAGCCTGGCCTGCACCGACGGCGGCATCGGCGAGCCCGACTGCCTCGACAACTCGGCCTGTGAAGAGGGCGAGGCTTGCGTTGCAGAAGAATGCGTCGCTGTGGAATGCCTCGACTCCACTGCCTGCGGCATCGGCCAGTTCTGCGACCCACGCAACTACATCTGCATCGAAGGCTGCGAGAGCGACGGCGACTGCCTCGCTGGTCAAGAGTGCAACAAGCAGACCTTGGAGTGCGTCGACAGCGCCTGCCGTAGCTCTGAGCTGGACTGTCAGGTCGGTCAGAAGTGCGACAAGGTCACCGGCCAGTGCTTCGACTTCCCAGGCAGCCTCTGCGATGAGCGCTGTGACATCGGTGATTTGTGGGGAAGCTGCAGCGGCAACGCGAGCTGCGAGTTCTTCATCACCGGTGAGACTTGCAACAACGACAGCCAGTGCGCCGGAGCGGCAACCTGCGACGACTTCATCGTGCAAGAGGGCTGCAGCAACAACAGCCAGTGCCCAACTGGCTCCGAGTGCGACACCTTCTGGGGCTACTGCACCCAGGGCTACTGCCACGAGGACTACTGCATGCCCGTGTGCAATCCCTCCGTAGCTGACAGCTGTCCAGCCGGCTTCCAGTGCCTCTCCGACGGTCTGGGTGGCGGCTCTTGCTACGGCGAGTGCGGCTACTACAAGGAGAACGGCTACCTCTAAGAGGGCTGTTCACTGAGAAACGAGGCGCTCTCCTTTTTGGAGGGCGCCTTGTTTGCTCTGGGGTTGCTGCCAAGGCCGACCCACTCCAGCGCCCATCAGCGCGTCCCCGTACTCCCAAATCCGCCGCTGCCCCGCTCGGTGTCCTCCTCGACCTCACTGACCTCGACGACGGGGAGCTGCGCTACCGGGACCACAACGAGCTGTGCGATTCGCTCGCCGGGCTCGATGCTCTGAGGGGAAGGATCCAAGTTGGTCAACAGGACCTTGAGCTCCCCGCGGTAGTCCCAGTCGATGGTCCCAGGACCGTTGATGACAGCGAGGCCCTTCTTGAAGGCCAGGCCGCTCCTGGCTCGCACTTGGCCCTCGTAGCCGTCTGGGAGCTGGATGCGCAGCCCAGTGGGCACAGCGACCCGCTGGAGGGGCTCTAGGACCATCGCCTCGGGGATGGCTGCGCGCAGATCCATGCCAGCGCTCCCGGAGGTCTGATAGGCCGGCAAGGGCAGGCCCTCGCTGTGAGGGAGGCGCTGGAACTTGAGGGTGGGCACGCAGGGCTCCAAGGAACGAGAAAGGGGAGAGACCAAATTGGCCTCTCCCCTTTCCTGTTTTGACCTGTCGGTCAACCCATCAAATCAGTGACTATGCGCCGACGTTCAGGGCTTCCTTGCGGGAGAGGCGAATCTTGCCGCCCTTGTCGATGTCGATGACGCGAACCAGCAGCTCGTCGCCCTCGTTCACAACGTCGGTCACGCGCTCAACGCGCTCCTCGGAGAGGTGGCTGATGTGAACCAGGCCATCGGTACCGGGGAAGATCTCGACGAAGGCACCGAAGTCCACGACGCGCTTGACCACGCCCATGTACAACTTGCCGAGCTCGGCCTCCTGGGTGATCTCGCGGATCATGGCCAGGGCCTTCTCAGCAGCTTCGCCCGAGGTCGCAGCGACCTGCACGCGGCCGGAGTCGTCCACGTTCAGGGTGGTGCCGGTCTTCTCTTGGATGCCGCGGATGACCTTGCCACCGGGACCGATCAGGTCGCGGATCTTGTCGGGCTTGATCATCAGGCTGGTGATGCGAGGCGCGTGCTCGGAGAGCTCTGGGCGAGGAGCAGACAAGCAGTTGTCCATCTCGTCCAGGATGTGCAGGCGGCCGTCGCGTGCCTGAGCAAGCGCCTTGGCCATGACCTCGCGGGGAACGCCAGCGATCTTGGTGTCCATCTGGAAGGCGGTGATGCCCTCGCGGGTACCGGTCACCTTGAAGTCCATGTCGCCCAGGTGGTCCTCGTCGCCGAGGATGTCGCTCAGCACTGCAAAGTTGTCACCCTCCTTGATGAGGCCCATGGCGATGCCGGCCACTGGGGCCTTGATTGGCACACCAGCATCCATGAGCGCCAGGATGGTCGAGCAGACGGTGGCCATCGAGGAGGAGCCGTTGGACTCCAACACGTCGACGGAGCTACGCAGCACGTATGGGAAGTCCTCGAAAGAGGGCAACACAGGCTCCACGGCGCGGTGCGCCAGGCAACCGTGACCGACTTCGCGACGCTTGGGGGCGCGCAGAGGGCGTGCCTCGCCGGTGCAGAAGGGAGGGAAGCTGTAGGTCAGCATCCAGTTGCGGAAGTTCTCAGCGGCGCCCGGCCAATCGATGCGCTGGTTGTCGCGCTCGGTGCCCATGGCGATGGTGGCGAAAGCCTGGGTCTCGCCGCGGGTGAAGATGGCGGAACCGTGCGCGCGGGCAGCAACGCCAGCCTCGGACCAGATGCCGCGGATCTCGTCGGTGGCGCGACCGTCGATGCGGACGCCCTTGGAGATGACCTTCTCGCGCATGACCTTCTTGTCGAGCTTGCTGAACGCGGCCTTGGCAGCGTTCGTCATGGTCTCGACCTGGTCGGCGTCGACGCCCTCGATGACCGCAGCGATCACCTCGGCACGGACAGCCTTGAGGGCAGCCTTGCGCTCGTGCTTCTCGCCGGCACCCTGGGCAGCCAAGATGGCGTCCGCGAAGGGAGCGGTCTTCTCTTCCACGCCCTCGGGCGCGGCTGGAGGAGCAGGCATGTCGCGCTTGGGAACACCGGCCAACTCACGCAGCTCGTTGATGGCGTTGATGATGTTCTTGATGTTGTCGTGGGCCAGGTCCATGGCGTCGAGGATCACAGCCTCGGACACCTCGGAGGCACCACCCTCGACCATGATGACGGACTCGGAAGTACCGGCCACCAGGATGTTCAGGGTGCTGTTCTTGCGACCCTCGAAGTCGGGGTTGACGACCAGAGCGCCGTCGATCTGGCAGACGCGGACGCCAGCGATGGCTTCCTTGACGGGAGCGTCGCTGATGTGCAGGGCAGCGGAGGCACCGACCAAGCTCATCCAGTCGGTCTCGAAGTCCTGGTTGTAGGACATCACCGTGGCGATGATCTGGGTCTCGTTCCGGAAGGTCTTGGGGAACAAGGGGCGGATGGGACGGTCAATGACGCGGGAGATGAGCGTGGTGCGCTCGTTGCCGCGGCCTTCGCGCTTGAGGAAGCCACCGGGGATCTTGCCGCGGGCGCCGTCCTTGTCGATGTAGTCGACGGTCAGGGGCATAAAGTCAAAGCGCGTTGGGCTGTGACCGCAGACGGCGGACACCAGAACGCGGGAGTCCTGGACGTCGACGACGATAGCGCCGTGAGCCTGCTTGGCGTACTTGCCAGTGGAGAGAGTGAGGGTTTGTCCGCCGACTTCGACGGAGACAGAGTGCTCGTTGACACCATGCATGGAGTTTATTCCTTTCGTATTGCTGTTCGTGTCAGCAAACACAGGAAGCGCGTCCACCCCTCTGAATCTCCGTAGACCTTCTCGGAGTGAGCTTGAGGAGGGAAACCCTCACCACGCTCAGTCCGCGGAGGAGTACGGAGGGGCAGGTTGTGCGCCTCTCGTGCTCGCCTGGCTCAAGTGTTGAGCCTGTGGTCCCGTGTGAGGGACCTTCTCAAAAGATCTGTAGGCCTTGCGGCCTGGGACACCCTCAGCGGGGTGCCCAGAGTGCGAAAGGCCAGGCGATTGCCCAGCCTCTCAACAAATCAGCGACGGAGACCCAGACGCTTGATGAGGCTGAAGTAGCGAGCCTCCTCGCTGTTCTTCAAGTAGCGCAGCAAGCGGCGGCGTTGGCCGACCAGCTTGAGCAGGCCACGACGACTGTGGTGGTCGTGCTTGTGGGTCTTGAAGTGCTCGGTGAGCTGAGTGATGCGCTTGGTCAGCAGGGCGACCTGGACCTCGGGGGAGCCAGTGTCTCCCTCCGAGATTGCGTACTCAGTGATGATTGCGGCCGTTTCGGAACGGTGAAGCGCCATGTGATTTCTCTCTTAAAAGCTCAGCAACCGCAGCAGGGCACATTTGGCGCGACGACTTGGGAAAAGGCCGTCATCATGCCCAGCCACAGAGGCCGATCGTGAAGTTGTCCCCGACAACGCCGCCCATCTAAGACACCGACCCTGCAAAGTCAAGGCTGCAGGACTCGCAGCAAACGGGGTCCACGAGGCAGCACATGGGCCAGAGCGAGCAGGCGTTCCTGGTAGACCACACGGTATCGGTCGCCCAGCTCCACACCCGGTGGTGGCGCAGGACAGACGCCTTGCAGGGTGCGCTTGGCCTCGGGCTCGGAGCACTCCTTGACGGGCCAGCTCTGGAAGATGGTCTCGGGCGCCTGCAGGAAGGGCTCCAGCTTGTGGATCCACTCCTCCCTGGGCCGTCGCTCCAGGCGCACATCCCGGTCCCTGGCAAAGGCCGTGGCCCAGTCTTGGGTACCGCAGGCCCACTCTGCCAGGGTCGGCAAGTCGATGGACTGCTCGATCTTGAAGGGTCCCGAGGCCAGGCGCCGCAAGCTGCGCAGGTGTCCGACGGTGCCCAGAGCCTTGGCGATGTCCACACCCAAGACCCGCACATAGGTCCCTCGGGAGCATGCGACCTCGAAGCGCACGACCTGGGGTTGCTCGTTGCTGACTTCTCCGATGGGCAGCAGCTGCATGCTGTGCACCTGAATCTGCCGGGGCTCCCCGTGAATGAGGGTGCCCTCCCGGGCATAGGCGTACAGTGGCCTTCCCTTGTGCTTGACCGCGGAGTACGGCGGCGGCCGCTGGGTGACCTGGCCTACGAAGCTCTGCAGGACCGTGTCAACCTGGTCCAGCGAGACCCTGGGGCCGCTCTCGACCACCTCCCCTTCTGGGTCTCCGGTCTCCGTTGCGGTCCCGAGTTCAAGCTCCGCCTGGTAGACCTTGTGCTCCTCATCCAAGAACTGGATCAGACGGGTCACCCCACCGATGGCCAAGGGCAGGACTCCGGTCGCAAAGGGGTCCAGCGTGCCGGTATGCCCGACGCGCTTCACGCCGACTAGGGAGCGAAGGATGCCCACCAGGTCATGAGAGCTGGGGCCTGCAGGCTTGTCTAGGACGAGGAAGCCTCTCAAGTCCTACTCCTCGCCTGCCGCCGGGGCTTCCTTGCCCTTGCGCTCCCGCTCCATAGCGTCCAGCATCGAGGTCATTCGAACGGCCTCGTCTACGCCGTCGTCCAAGCGGAACTCCAAGGCCAGGGCGTGGCGAAGCTGAAGGGCCTTGCCCACCCGGCCACGCAGCCATGGCGCGGAGGACTTGAGGCCGGCGAGCATCTCCTCGCCATCGCCGATGCCGCCCAGAGGGGTGACATACACGCGGGCGATGCCCAGGTCACCGGTGACCTGAACGTGGGTGATGCTGACCAGACCCACACGGGGGTCCTTCATCTCGGTACGCAAGACCTTGGCCAGTTCGCGGTGAACCAGGTCAGCGATGCGCTTGGGTCGAATGCCTCGCATGGGTCACTCCTCAAAGGGCGCCGCTTGTATTCCCCTCACGCGCCTTGGCAAGGCGGGACCGGTGCCTTTGGGCCCATCAGTCCTTGCCGGCCACCACGCCACCGGTCCAGAAGGTGGGGTCGCCCAGCTGTTCGATACAGGCCGCCGCGTCGGTCTCCACGCCACCAATCTCCAGCTCGTTGAGGGCAGCAATCGCACGAACGACGCAGGCTGGACGGCTGGTGTGCTTGGTGACCAAGACGCCGAGCAGCGCCCCTTCCCCGACCTCCATTCCGGATGCGAAGGCCGTCTCGAGCTGCACACCTTCGGGAAGTTTCCACTCTCCGAGGGTGCCCCGAGACATCGCGCGGATGCGAATGGAGAGGGCGACCTCTTGTGGGTCCAGCTGGTCTTGGCCCCAGCCAATGGGTTGGCCGGAGACGACCTGGACCTGCAAACCCGCCAAACGAAGCCCATGGCGCACGTCTGTGAGCAGCATGCTCAGGGAGAGACGAGGACGAAGACCGATGCACGGTGCGGCGCCGCTGGGGTCCACCAAGAAGCCGACGCTCCCGACCCCTACAAAGCGAACCGCTTTGGCCACCGCGATGGCAGCCTCTTGCAGTCCTTCGGCCATGACCTGGCTCACTGGAGCGGGGGCTTGCTCGATGGACAGGCGCCCCTCGCGACGGGAAGAGCGCTCTTGGACCCCCAAGGCGACCACCTCGCCTTCTCGGTCCGCCACGACGGTGACCGTCACATGGCGGGCGTTGTCCACATGCTGCTCCAACCAGACCTTCTGCCCAGCATGAATGCGCGCGGTCCCCTCCTCCACCAGGCCTTCGATTTCATCGAAACGCATCGGCTCTAGACCCCATGGGTTCTTCAGCCAGAGAGGAAAGTCCAGACCTTCGGCAGCTTGGCGGATCTCTTGGTGGTTGATGAGCAGCGGCGAACCAGGAACCACTGGCACAGCCGAGGCCACGCAGAGCTCACGGGTCACCCAGCGATCACTCAGCCCCTCGATCTGCTCCGGGAAGGGCCCGATGAAGGCCAGGCCCGCTGCACGACAAGCCGAGGCAAGCTCCGCGCTCTCGGCCAGGGGGCCTGCACCGGGATGCAGACAGTCGCAGCCAGCGTCCAAGGCCGCGCCGACCAGATCGGCCTTGCGGTCCAAGCCTGGAACGTAGGCTGCATAGGTCGCCTCCTCCACATGAGGGGCCAGCTCATCTCGCTCTCCAAAGATCGCGACGGTCTCGTAGCCGCTGGCCATCAGGCTGCGGTGGAGTAGAGAGGCCAGCGGGCCCCGCTCAGCGATGAGGATTCGGCGCATAGACATGGATGCTCTCCCGTGCTCGACCTCGAGCGCTGGCACCATACTGCGAGTCGGGTCCCTTTTGGAGATCCTGACCCTGATCTGGAGGACAGTCATGCGCATTGCCATCTACGGACCGGGTCGCCTTGGAGGCACCCTGGCGCAGCTCCTTCCAAAAGCCGGGCACGAGGTGGTGATCTGGCGCCGCGGGGAGGCGCATCCTGCAGCAGACCTCCGCTGGCTGACGGTGCGAGACGCGTCCATCGCAGAGGTCGCCCAGACCCTCCCGCTGGGCGCCCTGGTCTTGCACGCCAGCGGCGCCAAAGACTTGCAGGTGCTCGCCCCCCACGTGGAGTGCGGCTCCCTGCACCCTCTACAGAGCTTCCCTGGCGTGACCCGCAGCGTCCCAAAAATCGATGGGACCCCAGCTGCCATTGCCGGCACCCCCAAAGCCCTCGCCGCCGCCCGTCAGATCGCAGATGACTTGGGTTTCTCACCCTTCGAGGTCCCTGGGGATCGCCGCGCCTACCACGCAGCAGCGGTGATGGCGGGCAACTTCGCCACCGTCTTGCTGGCCTGCGCCAGTGAAGCACTCGTACAGGCTGGCGTGCCCGCTGAGCAGGCTCCAAAACTCTTGGCACCCCTTGCCCTGGCGAGTATCGAGCAGGCCGCGCTGACTTCGCCGGCAAAAGCCTTGACGGGCCCCTTCGCTCGGGGTGACTCCGCGGTTGTCCAGTCCCACCTTGAGCTCTTGACCGAGTCACTCCCCCATCTGCTCCCCGCCTACCGAGCCTTGGCTGAGCGAGCACAACGTTTGGCTGCCGAGAATGACTTTCCCTCTGATGAGGGGTGAATAGGTCTTCTACAAGATCCGTTGACAAGCATGAGAGGAAACGTCCTCTCCAAGGCTTATGCAGCAGGAGATTGCCCCATGAAGAACCGATGCTATAGTCTTGACAGCATCGTCAGGAGCGTCCCGATGCTCGACGCATACATCATCGAGAGAATTCGCCGCGAGAAGGAAGCCCCAAAGAAGCGGGGCGTTCAGCGCGCACAGATCGAGGCTCCGCGCCGCGATCGACGCCCGCCTCCGCCTTCTCAGGACGAAGAGCCCGAGCGCGAGCGCGAGCGCGGCGTGGTCATCATCGACTTCAACATCTGAGCCCTTCTGGCTGGCGAACTCCGGTCCGCTGGCATTGAGCTCAAGCGTTCAGTCGCCGTAGGCGTCTGGCGACGTTCAGACCGGCGTGGACAAAGAGACGCAGGTCCTGGGGCGGCAGCAGCTCGGAGATGATCTCCAAGCCCAGCGGGTCGTGCCGAATGGCACGCACTTGCGGAAGCGCCAAGAGCTGACTCAGGTCTTTGGCCAGGGCCCCCTCCTCCAGAAAGCCCCGTGCAGCAGAGGGCAGCTCTGCGCGCAGCGCCCAGCCATCGCGAGCCCCTACACGACGCCAGTCGGGATCATCGGCATGGGTGTCGTCTCGCATGGGCATGAACAGCAGGCGCTGGCGTCCCGGCGAGTCCATCCAGATCGTACACATGCCGGGAGCGAAGGGCTGCACCAGGATCTCCACCCGAGGTCCTTCGGCCATGCTCACAAAGCCCACGCCATTCTTCCCGTCGATTTCCACGTCGCGGCCGTGTTCGGCCGCCAGGGGCATCAGGGCCTCGGCATAGGGCAGATACTGCTCGCTGGGGTCCATCAACATGGCGACAAAGCCGCTGAAGGCCAGGACCAGGGCCAGCCCACCCAGGCCGTAGCCCAGGCCCTGGATGATGCGCAGCCCCAGCAATCCCTCGGGCAAGCCCAGCTCATAGCCTTCGGCCAGAGCCTGGACGCTGGGGCTCAGGAACCCCAAAGCCACGAAGACCACCCCAATGACCATCAGCAGCGCTGTACTTGCTGGCTTCAACCAAGGCTCCACGGATGCACCCCCCTGTCCTAGCGGGTCCGCTCCAACGGGGCCATAGCACCTCATCCACCTTGCCGAGACTGCGCCTGCGTGCTACCTCCCCGGGGTCCTCGCGGAACAGTGCGCGTCTGCGCCCGCTACGCCGCGTTCAGAGAAACACTGCACAGCCTAAGGAGGCCATCATGGCCCGCCGCTGCGTCTTGACCGGTAAGCGTCCCAACGTCGCCAACAAGGTCTCGCACTCCAACATCAAGACCAAGAAGCGTCAGCTCCCCAACCTCCAGAAGAAGAAGATCTGGTACCCGGAGGAGAACCGCTTTGTGACCCTGCGTCTGAGCACCCGTGCCATGCGCACGCTGCGCAAGAAGGGTCTGCACACCTTCGCCAAGTCCGCCGGTGTGGATTTGAGCAAGTACTAAGCTTCGGCTTGGAACGAAAGAAAGGCCCGGGCATTTGCCTGGGCCTTTTTTTGTGTTCGCCGCAGAAGCGACCGGGATGGACTGGAGAGAGGAGCCCAAGGGCCCCCCTCCCCTTCAGCCTCAGGGTGCCAAGCGCTGTGCAGCCCGAGCCACCTTCGGGTCAGCATCGTTCACCAGGGGAGCGCTAAGGGCGGCCGCCTGGGTGGGGTCGATTCGGTCCAAGGCGTTCAACGCTGCCAAGCGCACGGCCGAAGAGTCATCTTGGAGCAGAGGAGCCAAGTCCTGAGTAGACGAGGCCACCTTGTGCACGCCCAAGCTTCGGGCAGCGGCCTGGCGGACCATGGGGTCCGAGTCCGTCAGCACCGCACTCAGAGCCAATCCAAGCTCCGCACCATCCGCGTGCATTCCAGCAAGCTGTGCGGCCTCGAAACGCTCCGTGTTGTCGCTGCTCTGAAGAGATGCAGCGATCAGCGGCAGCGCGAGCTCTCCGTCCACACGGCGCAGGCCATGGAGCAGTGCGGAGCGCACCAAGGGGTCCTCTTCCGCTTCGAGGAGACCAACGATGAGCTCGGGCTGGGTCTTGCCAACCGGGGCGAGCTGACGGGCCAATGCCGTACGGACCTCGCCCACGTCATCCCCGTTGACCAAGCGATCGGCCAGCAGGGTGTAGCGGTACTCAGAGTCCGGCGTGATCAGGAAGAGCTGACCCGCCCTGTTCTGGATGGGCGCGACGGCAGCAAAGGCGGCGACCGCCTCCGGCTCGTCCTGACGGGCCAGATCCATTTGTACTTCCAGCGCGCTTCGCCAATCTGCCTGATGAAGCTCAGAGACACTGGTGGCGGCTGGGGTTTGAGTGGGCGCGGCCTGGGCGGCGCTCAGCATTGCCAAGAGGATGATGTGCATCAGTTGCTCTCCATCAGGGACCAGCCCTCGTTCCACCAATCTGCGCCGTCGTAGGGCTCACGAATCACGTTCGAACCGCAGTGAACCTCGCCCAAACCCATGTGATAGACCTGCCAGTCGTCCACAAACTCGAGACGAAGCTCCGGGGGCATCACAGCGCTGAAGGAAGCGACGATGGGATCGCCGCTGGTGTCGTTCACGTTGGTGCGCATCATTGGATCCGGCACAAACAAGGTGGTTTGACCCGCCGTGTCATCCGCGACGATGAGGTTCGCCATGCCTGGGAAGAGCGCGGCCACACCGCCGCCACAGCCGGAGACCGTCTCAAAGAGGCCCGGGATGTAGATGATGTCGTCTTCTTGCAGGTCCAGCTCGTCAATGAGGATCTGAAGCTGGGGCTCCAAGACGTCCCGCGTCAACTCATCGTTGAGGCTGCGCAGGTGATCGTCAGCCAGAATGTCAGCTGGAGTGCCGTAGCCCTTGTCCTGGGCGAAGCGGGTCAAGCGCGTGGTGGGGTCCATGCTCTCCAAGGCGTCCCAAGCCATCTGATCGTCGGAGTAGACCAGCTTCCAGCCAAGGCGGGAGCCTTCGACCGGAATGGTGGTGAACCACTCATCGACGTGCCCAACGCACAACCAACTGGAGTCCATCTCGAAGGGGGCCTGTACGGCCTGCTCCGCGAAGAGGTCTTGGACATCGTCATCGGGCGCATAGCGACCTTGAGCGCCGTAGTAGATACGACCCAGGGGATAATCAGGCGTAGGCGGGGCCACTTCGATGTTGCCGCCGTAGTCCTGCGAGGTCGCCGGTCCGCCACCCCAGATGCCGCGCATCATGTTGGGGCCCTCGAAGTAGTCTCTGGCGACCGGTGCCAATCCGCTGTTCCCGCCAAGCGGTCCTTGACCATCGCGGATCAGGTCCATGACCACGCCCATGTGGCCATCGGTGCCCACGGCGTTGGCGAACTCAAGCTCGTCCTGGAGCCAGACATCTCCTCCGTAGTCCATGCCGTCCACGGGGGAGAAGGCATCTCCCAGAACCTCAGCGTAGTGGTTCTCCATGGCGCTGTTGTTGTACCCGTTGTACCGAACGCTGGCCATGGAGGTCAGAATACTGGGCTGAAGGTGGTGATTCAAAATCAGCGGTGAGCCGGTGAGCTGAACCTCGAAGCTGTCCCCATTGACCAAGTCTTTGACCTGCATCGTGGCGGTCGCACGCCAATCACCGAACTCAACCTGGAACTCATCCCCAGCCATGGCCTTTCCGACCTCGGCCGAGGTCACTTGGTCCGAGAGAATGATCTGCTTGTTCTGGTAGACCCGGACCTTGTCCAAGTCCCCGCCGATCAAGCTGAGCTCCGTACGGGCGGGCAACTCCAACTGGAAGGTCGTGTAGTCATTGTCACCCTCCTGCAGCCCCTGATTCCAGTCCGGACTGCCATCGGAGTCGTCGTCATCCAGGTTTGGGGGACCGACGATGCCGGGCACGGCAAGAGACAAGTCGGAGGCCGTGATGACGCCTTGCGTGGCGTACACACTCAGGACAACCTCTTCCTCAACATCTTTGTCACAGGCCGTCAGCGCCAAGAGCGCGAGGGGGAACATTCATGGACTCCACAGTAGTTGTACAGAATATGCACACCTGAAGCCCGGGTGTCCAGCCCCAGCGGGCGACCCGACAGTCCCCTCACATCAAGAAGCCCCGAATGCGCGGCAGACTGGCCACAGCATGGATGGGTTTGGGGCTGTGATCCGTCTCGACGAAGACCACCATCGCCTCGGGATGTCGCGCGTGGAATAGGTTCACGTTGGCTGGCTCATTGTCCATGAACAAGACCACCTCTCCGAGGGCGGAAATCTCCTCCAAAGCGTGGTCCTTGTACTGCGTATCGTCCTGCTCAAAGCTGGGCTTTGTGATGAGCCGCGTTCGTGGCACATCATAGGGAAAGCCCGAGCGGCGTAGGGCCTCTTCCGTACCCAGGTGCATGGCCCGATGCCGCCCCGTCAGGTACACAATCTCGCATCCACTTTTATGCAAGCGGCGAACCAGCTCAGCAGCCCCCGGCATGGCATGATCGTAGAGCACGTATTCCCCGTCAAAGAAGCGCTCAAACCAGAACTCTTGAAGATCTTCAGCCAAGGCTATCGGAACCCCTGCCGCCCGCAGCGTGTCCGGCATAATCCAGTTCGTGAAATGCTGAGCTTGAACAGCCCAGAGACGGGCGTCCCCGGTGTGAGAGGCGTACTCGCGGAGGATATGAATCTGGCGGTGACGGCTGTCGAAGAGGCACCCATCCAGGTCCAAAACACAGACCCCCATCTCACCCGAGGTGGCTCTGTCCAGAACCTCCTGCAGGACCTGTGTTTGGCTCGGACTGCGATGAAGCGGCTGGTAGGCCATCTCTACAGGCTCCGCACTTCGGTGAGCAGGCCTTGCAGGTCCACCAAGGATGCGCTGTTCACGCTCTGGAGCAAGCGCTCCCCCTGGGTGAGCACCTCGAGTGCGCCTTGCACGTGGCCCAACGCGGCCAAGACCTGGCCCTGCATACCCAGAGTGATTCCCCTGGCCTCGCTCTGGCCAGCCTCCTCCTGAGCTTCTGCCGCTTTGGCGAAAGCCTGGGCGGACTGCTCCAAGTCTCCAGAGACGATCAGCCTCTGTCCATACACAAAGAGGGCCGCGCCCAAGCTGGCTGGGTCGCCGAGCTTCTCGCAGAGGTGGACTTGGGAGAGCCCCAAACTCAAAGCCTGTGGCACGCGCCCAAGCTCCATGGCCAGCTCTCCAGCACTGTGATTGGCCTCCATCTGCGAGGCCAGATCGGCCAGCTCCTCAAAGCTCCTTCCAGCATAGAGCAGCCGATCCATCGCCTGGGTCTTGTGGCCCATGGACAGCTCCACAGTGGCGATCTGCATGAGCAAGTGGGCGCGCTGGGGCACATCTTGAAGCAGCTCCACGCCGTCCAGGGCTTCCTCAAGCAGGCTCAATGACCGAGACAGGTCACCGTCACCGGCAGCCTGGTCGGCCAGGGTGCGCAGCGCTCCGACAACCGCAGACCGTGAGCCAGCCTTTCGCGCAGTGGCCAAGGCAGCCTCGGCTTGAGAGAGGCCCCCTCCACCTTGGAGCTGTGACTGCAGCCCCATAAATGCAGACTTGGCTTGAGCGTCTTCCAGCTCCTCGGCCAACTCGAGGCCTCGCTGCACAAGGCCCGCTGCCCGACTCTGGTCTCCTGTGGCCAGCGCGAGCTGCGCCAGCTGATGCAGCGCACGTGCCTCCCCTTCCCGGCTGCCGGCCTTGGACATCAACTCGACCAGGGACTGAGCGGCCTCCTGGGCCAGGTTCTCGTCCTTTGCGGCCAGCGCCACCTCGAAGCGCTGCTGCTGGAGCGCCGCCAAGCCTTCCTGGTCGCCGGTGGACTCCCGCAATGGGAGCGCTGAATCCAAGTGAGCCAACGCTTCACGCAGCTTGCCCAAGCGGGCATAAAGAACGCCCGCCAGGTGATGGGCCGCAGCAGATCCGGTGCGGTCTTTGGCGTTGGTGAAGGCCTCCAGAGCAGCCAGGGCCTGGTCGAGCCCCTGGGCATCTTGACCTGCAGCCTCGCTCTTGAAGGCTTCGTGCAGCTTGGCCATGCCTTGGCCGGTGGTCTCGCTCATGCGTGCTCCGTTAGGAGATGGGGGTAACCGAGCCATCCGTGTACGCCGTCCGCTTTCAAGACCTCTCCTTTGCCTGGCCCAACGGGGAGGCTCTGTGTGCCGGCTTGGACTTGGTGGTCCAGCCCGGGGAGATTCTTGCGCTTGTGGGCCCCAGCGGCTGCGGAAAGAGCACCCTTCTGCGCTTGGCCTCCGGCCTGCTCACACCAACAGCCGGCGCTCTCGAGCGCCCTCGAGGCGAGCAGGCCTTCGTCTTTCAGAGCCCCACTTTGCTGCCGTGGCGCAGCCTGCGAGAGAACGTGGCGCTGCCCCTGGAGCTGGCTGGGCGCTCCGATCCACACGGGGTCGATGCGGCCCTGGAGCTGGTGGGCTTGGCTGAAGACGCCGACAAGTTGCCCGCCGCCCTCAGTGGCGGCATGCAGATGCGGGCCAGCCTGGCGCGGGCCCTGGTCACAGAACCTGAGCTCGTGCTCCTGGACGAGGCCTTCTCGGCCCTGGACGGCCTGACACGCAAGCGGCTGCAGTTGGCCTTTCTGAAGATCTGGCGCACCAAGGGCTTCTCGGTCTTGATGGTCACCCATGACCTGGACGAGGCCCTCTGGCTGGCAGATCGCGTGGTCGTTTTAGAGGGGCCCCCTGTTCGAATCAAGCAGATCGTGCAGGTGCCCTTAAGCAGACCTCGTGTGCGAGAGCAGCGCCATACAGCGGACTTCGGAGAGCAGCTCCAGCGCCTGGAAGCGCTCCTGTGAGCCGAGCCCTCCCCTTCCTCGTCGCCCTCCTGATCTTGGCGGCCTGGTGGCTCTTCTCTCTGACCCAGCCCGAGATCCTGCTGCCGAGCCCCCTTCAGGTCCTGGAGGCCGCTTGGACCGGCCGGGCAAGGCTGGCAGAAGCGCTGCTCTACACGGCTCTGAGCAGCCTTGGAGGCTTGGCGATTGCCACGGCCATTGGGCTGGGCGGCGCCGCGCTCTTTCTGCGCTTTGAGTGGCTGGAGCGCGCCCTCTACCCCTACGCGCTCTTTCTGCAGACCGTGCCCATCATCGCCATCGCTCCACTCCTGGTGGTCTGGCTCGGCTACGGCATCTCGGTCGCTGTGACCACCGCCGCTATCGTCTGCTTCTTCCCCATCCTCACCAGCGCCAACGCCGGCTTGAGCAGCCCTTCCCGCAGCGAGATCGAGCTCATGCAGCTCTACGGCGCGAGCTGGATCCAGACCCTGACCAAGCTCCGATTGCCGCGCGCCCTGCCCACCGTCTTGGCCGGCTACCGCAGCGCGGTGGGGCTCAGCGTGATTGGCGCCATCGTGGGCGAGTTCGTCGGGGCCACCGGCGATCCCGTGTCCCTGGGCTATTTGGTCATCAGCTCCTCGCGCTCCGCTGACACGGCGACCACCTTCGCCGCCGTTCTCGCCAGCGCCGCCCTGGCAGGCGCACTCTTCGCTATCGTGCGGACAATCGAGAAGCGGGCCATCGGTGCCTGGCACGGACACTCCTGAGAGAGACGCAGATGCTGATGTGGTTGCTGGCCTGCACAGGCACCCCCGAGACCCCACCCGAGCCCGGTCTACAGAAGGTGACCCTGGCACTGAACTGGGTCCCGGAGCCGGAGTTTGGGGGCTTCTACGAGGGGGTGCTCGGGGGCCACTACGCGCAGGCTGGCTTTGACGTCGAGATCATGGCCGGCGGACCGGGCGCCCCCAGTCTGGAGCTTCTCCAGAGCGGCAAGGCCCAAGCGGCCATCTCTGCCGGGGACGACCTGCTCCTAAAGCGCGCCAAGGGCATCCAAGCCATCGGGGTCTGGCCGGCCTTCCAAGACGCACCCAACGGGCTGATGGTGCGCGATCCAGGCCCCACATCCTTCTCTGAGATCCCCGAAGGCAGCCAAGTCGCCATCGAGTTGGGCTCTCCGTTTCAGAGCTTCCTCTGGGAGCAGCAAGGGTGGGAAGGAAAGGTACAGGCCGTTCCCTACACCGGTGGCGTGGGCCAATTCCTTGCGGACCCTGCGATGATCCAGCAGGCCTACATCACCAGCGAGGTCTGTGTGGCGCAGGACAAGGGCGCATCGGTGCGCTTCCTAAAGGCCAGCGAGGCCGGATGGAACCCCTACGGCACCCTTCTGGCGCTGCCAGACCCGCTGCCAGAGTGGGCGCCGGCCTTTGTCGCCGCGACAGAGAAGGCTTGGCAGGCCTACCAGGCGGACCCAAGCCGCGCGAACCAAGAGATTGGCCGCCTAAACCCGGCGCTGACCCCCAGCGTCCTGGACTGCGTGACCCAAGCACAGGCCCCCTATCTGGTGGGTACAGCCGGCCTGGGCGCGATGGAAGGGGCGCGCTGGCAGCAGACGGCAGCAACCCTGGTGGGGTTGGGGCTTCTCCCAGAGGGAAGCAGCCCCGAAGGCGCCTGGCAGCCGCTCTAGAGCGCCTACTCTTCGTCCTCGTCGTGGGCCTCGCACTCGCCGTGGTCCTCTTCGCCGTCGTGCATGTGGCACTCCAAACCCTCGGCGCAGTCCGCGTCCGCGGTGCACTCCTCTCCCTCAGCAGCCCCTTCAGCACAGGCGCAAAGGGCAAAGAGAAAGGCAAAAATGGACAATCGGGTGATCTTCATGAGCTCTCCAAGGTGTGACGCGCCAGCTCTCGGCGCACTTGACATACTATCTCCGTATAGCGCCTTTAGCAATTCAATTGCTTTATACTCCCACCCGGCATAGCTTCTCAACATCAGGAGGCAAGGTGTCCCAGAGAGCCAGAACATTCGCCGATGTGGCAGGGAGCATCCTTGGGCTGAGCTGTGCGCTGCACTGTGTCACCCTGGCCGCCCTGCCGGTGCTTCTGATGTGGAGCGCTCCAGCCTGGGCTGACTCCGAGGCCGCCGAATGGGGCCTAACGGCGGCCAGCGTGATCATCTCCGCTCTGGCGGCGGCCTGGGCCTACCGCGCGCATGCCTCCAAGCATGTGCTGGGACTCTTTGCTCTGGGCCTGGGCGCGCTCTTGCTTGGACGCTTGGCGGAGAGCGGCGGGCTATCGCTCGCTCCCCTCTTCAGCATCGGCGGGGGCCTTCTGCTCTTTGGAGCCCATGTTCGGAGCATAAAAGTGCGCCGTGCGGCTCAGTGCCCGTGCCCGTCTCCGGCATGATGCCCATCGTCCATCTCTTCTTCTCCGCCGAACTCAATGACCCGCGCCACACCAAGCCCTGCCGCAAAGGCGTAGGGCAAGGCGTTGGTGCTGGTCCACACCGGAGCACGAAGCTGGGCGTTCAAGCTCCAGAACTCGTTGATGTTGTACACACTGCCGGCCACAACGGAGACCTCCCCAAAGTCCCCGCTCCCGCGGCTGTCTTGGGTGGCGCCCACAGCGGAGATCCCGAGCCAAGGCACAGCCTTGTCGCTGATCCGCCTCGCGCCGCGAACCCCGACGCTGCCAAAGCTGCCTTGGCGGCGCTCATCCGGTCCTTCATAGATCGGCACCCGAGCGTCCACGCTCAGAGAGACCAACCAAGTCCCGCCGTAGACCACGTCGCCGCCAATGCGGGGGTCCACGCTCTTGGATGCGCCAGGCAGAACACCCAGTCCTTGTGGGGATGTGCCAGTTGGCAACGAGATTCCAGGCCGAATTCGCACCACGAAGTCGGAGCGGTTCACGGCCAAGTAGGTGCCTGAGAGCGTCGAGTCCCGCAGACGGGGGCCCAGATCCGTGTCCCACTGCATCCCGATTCTCGCACCCAGAGACCAGCTCGGACTCAAGGCGTAGCGGGCCCCGCCCACAACGAAGCTTTCGTTGCGAACGCCGCCCATGGCCTGAAGTGCGGACAGGTCCGTCACCAAGCGCTTCTCCCCCAGGGGGGCATCGAATTCAGATCTCCCGACCGGGAGCTTGGGTTCACCTCACAAGCCTCATTGGGCTTGGGCCGGGATCGAGGCGAAGAGGAAGAGCAAGGCTGAGACGGGAATCATGCCCGTAGGTAGCCCGTTCCAACCCGGGCTGGCCCGTGCTATTGGTTGGGTCAACGTCTTCGGGCCTTGGAGTTTGTGATGCGCGTGATGGTCAGCTACCCGCCCCTTCGAGGCAAGGGCAGCCCAATGCTCACGCAGAACCGGCAGTTTCAGTGGTTCCATGAACCCAGCTACCTGTACCCCTGCGTGCCAGCCTCTGCGGCGACCTTGCTCGCCTCCGAGGGCCACGATGTTCTCTGGAACGACTGCATCGCCGAGCAGAAGAACCAGGCGCAGTTTGAGCGCTTGTTGCGAGACTTCAAGCCCGAGGTTCTGGCCATGGAGACCAAGTCTCCCGTCGTACGTCAGCACTGGGAGATCGTCAACCGCATCAAGGAGATCGCGCCGGACTGCAAGGTGGTCTTCTACGGCGACCACATCTCCGGGAACCCTGGCGAGACCCTGGACAGCTCCGCGGTCGACTTCTGCATCACCGGGGGCGACTACGACTTCTCCCTGCGCAGCATCGTCAACACCCTGGAGAAGGGCGATGCCCCCGAGACCGGCATCTGGTGGAAGGGAGAGGACGGCTCGGTGACCAACTCTGGCCCCTACAAGGCCGAGCACCAGCTGGTGGATCTGCCCTGGATGGACCGGGACTTGACCAACGCCCACCTCTACTTTGAGAAGTGGAAGAAGCGCCTGCCATTCCTCTGGACCATGGCTGGACGTGACTGCCCCTACGGCAAGTGCACCTTCTGCAGCTGGACCGTCTCCTACCCGACCTTCTCGGTCGTGCCACCGGAGCACCTGGCCAGCGAGATGGAGATGCTGGTCAAGCGCTACGGCGCCAAGGAAATCTTCGACGACACCGGCGCCTTGCCGGGCGGGCACTGGCTCAACCGCCTCTGCCACGAGATGATTGACCGGAAGCTCAACGAAAAGGTGATTTTCGACTGCAACTTCCGCTTCGACTACTTCACTGAGAAGAACGTTCATCTCATGAAGAAGGCCGGCTTCCGCAAGCTGATTCTGGGCATTGAGAGCGCCAGCGAGCGCACCATCGACATCCTGGACAAGAGCCTGACCAAAGAGCGCATCATCGAGGGCTGCAAGATGGCCTCGATGGCGGGACTCCAGCCCCACCTGACGCTGATGGTCGGCTACCCTTGGGAGACCCGCGAGGACGCGTACGAGACCCTCAAGATGGCTCGTGAGCTCATGCTCAGTGGCTACGCGCACATGCTCCAGGCCACCGTGGTCATGCCTTACCCAGGCACCCCGCTCTTTGAGCTGTGCAACCGCTGTCTCTTATACACATCTGACGCTGCCGACGAAGAGGATAGTGTAGAT
>OJIO01000014.1_pt1 | contig 158641 bp, 136 predicted proteins | sample 1595621 | NCBI WGS metagenome assembly OJIO01 (sample SAMN05416776, study PRJEB24817) | seawater metagenome | isolation source: Sea water | place: Canada:Atlantic | collected 2013-07 | reverse complement strand
CTTCACTTTGCCACCCCTGGTCGAGCATCTTTGCTCCCAGGGGTGGCTTTTTGTGTTCCTTGCAGAGCAGTCTGAGTGAATGCACAGTCAAGACTGTGTTTGGTCTGCTGCTCGCCGACTGTTGGTAGGCAGCGGCTATTTGCCCAGTTTTGAACGCCACCAGTCCAGGCGCTCGCCAATCAGTTTCTCGTTGCCCCATTTCTTGGGTGCATAGAAGCGTTTGCCAGCCAGTCTCTGGGGCAGGTACTCCTGGTCCACTACGCCGAACTGTGCGTCATGGGGGTAGAGGTAGCCCTCGCCGGCGCCTTCTTGCTTGTGGATCTTGGTCGCGGCGTTTCGCAAGTGCCTGGGAACGGCTTGTGCCCCCGACTTCTTGGTCTCGGCGATGGCGGCGTTGATGGCCAGGTACGCTGCGTTGCTCTTGGGCGCGCTGGCCAAGTAGGTCACCGCTTGGCCCATGAGAATACGGGCCTCGGGCATGCCGATTCGTTCTACTCCGTGGGCACAGGAGACTGCGAGCGTCAGTGCTCGTGGGTCGGCGTTGCCGATGTCCTCACTCGCTGAGATAATGAGCCGGCGACAGACAAAGGCGGGGTCTTCGCCGGATTCCAGCAACCTCGCCAACCAATAGACTGCCGCATCAGGTGCGCTGCCGCGTATTGACTTGATGAGCGCGGAGCTCAGGTCGTAGTGGGCTTCTTCGTCCAGTGCGGCCGAAGCCAAGGCGGCGTCCAAGCGTTGCTCGACGGAGTCCATGGTCAAGCGCTGGCCATCGTCCAAGGCGTCACAGACACGCTCCAATAGGTTCAAGGCGTGCCGCGCGTCTCCGTCGGCGAGCTGTGCGATTCGTTCGAGGGCCGGGATTTCGGCATCCAGGTTGCGGCTCTCTAAGCCTCGGGGGTCGTTTAGGGCGCGCTCCAGCAGTCCGACCACTTCGGCGACGCTCAGTGGCTGAAGACGGATGGTCTCCATTCGTGAGAGGAGGGTGCGTCGCAGCGCGAAGCCCGGGTGTTCGGTTGTCGCTCCGATAAGGATGAGCGTTCCATCCTCCACATGGGGGAGCAGTCCGTCTTGCTGGGCCTTGTTCCAGCGGTGGATCTCGTCGACAAAGAGCACCGTGGCTTGGGGATGTAGGCTTGAGCGTGCTTCCCGTGCGCGTTTCACGGCCGCCCTCAGCTCACCCATTCCGTCCAGCACTGCGGAGAGGGTCTCAAAGCGTGCTTGGCCTTCTCTGGCGACCAGGCGGGCCAGTGTCGTCTTCCCACATCCAGGCGGTCCCACGAGGAGCAAAGAGCGCACACTTCCGCGGGCCAGAGCCTTTCGGAAGGGTTGTTCACGGTCCAGCACGTGAGACTGGCCGACGACCTCGTCGAGGTTGATCGGACGGAGGCGCTCTGGAAGGGGGGCTTGCATGGCGATGCTCTAACCACCGCAGGCCCGCTGAGCGGGGTAGGGTGGAAGCCATGGATCTCTTGCTCTCCGATGTGCACCTGCGCGGACTGGATGACCCCAACCAAGAGCTCTTGGTTCAGCTTCTCGCGGCCGAGGACTGGGCGCGGGTCTTCGTTCTTGGGGACCTCTTCCATTTTTGGTGGGGCCATGACGGTCAGGTGAGCGCCCAGTTTGTGCCTGTTCTCGCGGCGCTACACGCGCGGGTCCAGAGTGGAGGTGAGGTTCACTTCATTCCCGGCAACCATGACTTCGCGGTCGGTGAAGGGCTTGAGAAGCTCGGCATCCAGATCTCTCCCGAGCTGGAGTTGGAGCTGGCTGGCTATGCCACGCTACTGGCTCATGGAGACGAAGCGGACCGCAGCCTGGGGTATCGCAGCGCAGCCACCCTCCTGCGTTCTACTCCCTTCGCCATGCTGATGCGGGTGCTTGGGGCCACACGTGGTGCAAAGTTGGGGGCGAAGCTCGCGGCCGACCACCAGGGTGGAGGAAACGAGCGGGTCGCTGAGGCTCAGAAGCTCTGGGCAGACACACGCTTGGGACCGAGCTGCGAGTTGGTGATCTGCGGTCACAGCCACAGCCCGGGACTGCACAAGCGCGGCCAAGGGTCCCTGCTCAATCTGGGAGACCTTGCGCACTCCAAGAGCTGTGCCGTGGTGGACAAACAGGGCATCTGGCCCTGTTTGGTCAGGGGAGGGCGACCCGTTCCAGTAGGGCCGCATCTTCCAGCGCGCGGCCTGCGCCCTTGACCACAGAGCGAAGGGGGTCGTCGCTGAGCACGACAGGCAAGCCCGTCTCATCCGCCAGAAACTGGTCCAGTCCCCGCAGCAGCGCGCCGCCGCCACAGAGGACCATGCCCTTCTGCAGGATGTCCCCAGCCAGCTCAGGCGGTGTCGCCTCGAGAACTTGCCGGATGCCTTCTACCAACTGACGCAACATCGGCTGCATGGCCAAGCGCAGATCCTCGCTCGTGACGTGGACCTGCCTTGGAATCCCAGAGCTTGCGTCCCGGCCCTTGACGACAGCCGTCGGCGTCGGGTTGGCGCGCAGAGCCGAACCGAGGTCCAGCTTGAGGGCCTCTGCGGTCCGCTCGCCAATGACGATGCCGTGTGTCTTCTCAACCATCCCGGCGATGGCGGTGTTCATGTGGTCCCCGGCCAAGCGCATCGAGAGACTCTGGACTGAGCCACCCAAGCTGATGACCGCGATCTCGGTGGTGCCACCGCCAATGTCAACGACCAAGCTGCCGGAGGGCTCCAAGACGGGAAGTCCGGCGCCGAGAGCAGCCGCCATAGGCTCAGAGATGAGCTGAACCTCTCGTGCACCTGCCGAGCGGGCAGACTCGTAGACCGCACGCTTCTCCACTTCGGTCAGACCGAATGGGATGCAGACCAGGGCCCTGGGTTTGACCATGGGGGAGCGACCAATGGCGCGCCGGATGAAGGCCCGCAGCATCTCTTCGGTGATGTGAAAGTCGGCGATGACGCCGTCTTTCAGTGGGCGCACGGCCACGATGGAGCCGGGCGTACGGCCCAGCATCTCCTTGGCCTCGGCGCCTACTGCGAGCACCTCGCCGTAGGCGCCACTCTCTGAGCGGTGTACTGCGACGACACTGGGCTCTTCGAGCACAATGCCCTTGCCTTCGGCCCAAACCAGCGTGTTGGCTGTCCCTAGGTCAATGGCAAGGTCGCGGCTCAGCCGCTTGAAAGGCAGCACGGCCTATTTGCCGCCAGATCCGAGGTCGCCGAATCCGCGAACCTCGTTCTTCTCCACCAGTGGCTTGTCGATGACAGCTGCGTAGTGCTCAGCCTGGCCGTTGAGGGGCTTGGACTCGCTGCTCTCCAGAACCCAGCGCTCACCGGAGAGGGTCACCACGGCGATCTCGTACTGAGAGCTTCCGCCGATGGCGTACTCAACGTTGGCCACCTCTGAGAAGCTGACGCGATCGGTCTCGGTGCGGTCCTTGTACTTGGTGACAAAGGTGATGGAGCTGGTCTCAGCGTCCACCATCACGGACTCAGCACCTGGGCGCTGGCCCTTGAGCCAGAACACACCGGCGGCGATGAGGGCCATGACGGCCAGCATGCCGAGCAGCGCTACAGGGCCGCCGCTCTTCTTGGGGGGAGCTTCCGTAAAGTCATGGAAGCAGTGCTTGCAGCGTGGGGCCGCAGTTGGGACCTCTTCCTGGCAGCTTGGGCAAGTCTTGGTAGCCATTTCGACGTCTCCAAAAGGCACTTGAGCCCCCGGCAAGGGGCTCCACAGATGGCCATGGGTACGACGGGGGAAGGGGTGTGTCAACCGACCCGCCTACTGTTGGCGTTGACTTTGCGTATTTACGGAGTCATCTCGTCACACCACTCGGAGCTCATGGGCGCATCGAGCGACGATCGGGAGCAAGGTGGGAAGGAGCTGGGCGACCTGACTGTTTCGTCGAGAGCTGCGGTAGCTTCGGTAGACCCGCTCACCCTTGCGCAGCATCGCCGCTGGGGTGGCTTCCCAGCCCATGCGAAAGGCCAAGGCGGTGCGGTGGATGTCCGGCAGGTCAGCAAGATCGTCTAGATCGTACTTGGAGAAGGGCAGCCCTTCTTTCTCAGCGAGGGCGACCAAGCGAGGGATCAGGTTGCCCAGAAGCTGGGCGCGGTTGATCTCCGCTTCGGGCACGTAGTCCAGCTCTACGGCGAGATCGACCAGGTCGAGCTCCGAGATGTAGCTGATGATTTGAAGCTCGACGGGACTCAGGGCAAAGACCACGGGGGCACCTCCTCGCTGGCGCTGCAGCGTTGGGTGTTTAGAGTTCCAGAGTAGAACCCGGTTCCAAGGCACGTCTCTAATGAACTCATTGCTGCTCAGCTTGGCAAGGCCCTTTTCTCTCGTGGCCGCATGGATAGGGCGGCGGGCCCTGCGCGGGGCCTTGGGCACGGGCAGCGTCCTAGACCTGCGCCTGGACGGCAACGTTGGTGATCCCCTCTTGCTTCTGAGCCATCTGGAGTTCGCGGCTGGACGGCCAGGGGTTCGTGGCGTGCTGCTGCAGGTCGCGGGAATGGGTTGGGGCTGGGCAACCCTCCAGGAATGGCGTGCAGGAATTCAGCGCATTCGGGAGAAGGGGGTCTCCGTTGTGGTCTACGCCGAGAGCCCTGGAAACGCGGCGCTCTACCTGAGCAGCGTGGCGGACAAGGTGATCGTGCCGCCAATGGGCGAGGTCTCCTTGCTTGGGGTGGGTGGCCAGCTTCGCTTCTTCGGCCCCGCTCTCGAGCGCTTGGGGCTGGAGTTCGATGTCGTCTCAGCCGGGGCCTACAAGTCCATGGGAGAGAGCTTCACCCGTCGGGTCGCGAGCCCTCAGAACCGAGAGGCTACTCAGCTCCTCGTAGAAGAGCTGCAAGCGGAGTTGATGTCGGCCCTGAGCCTTGGAAGGGGCGTGAGCGAGTCTCAACTTGAGGCGGCCATGGCCAAGGGCGCGCTCTCGCCCGATGAGGCGCTGGCGGCCGGCCTGATCGATCGCGTCGCCTATGAGAGCGAGATCGATGAGTTCTTGAAGGAGCTGCTGGGGAAGGAGTGCGCGCGGGTGGACTTGGGCCAGTTGACCAAGCCCCTCTCGCTCCTTCGGCGAGCCGAGCGGCACAGCCGGGGATTGCCTCAGATCGCTGTGCTGCATCTCCGAGGAAACATCACGATGGGCGTCGAGCCCGGAGGACGGCAGCGCATTGCGCCACCCGAGGTCATTCCGGCTCTCCGAGCCCTGCGCGAGGACCCGATGGTCCAAGCGGTCGTGTTGGCGGTCAATTCACCGGGTGGAAGCGTCTTGGCCTCGGACCTGATCTGGAAGGAAGTTCAGCTCCTGGACCAAGCCAAGCCAGTGGTGGCCTACTTCGGTGATGTCTCCGCCAGCGGCGGGTACTACATCTCAGCACCTGCGCGGGCAATCTACGCCTGTCCAGGCACCATCACCGGCTCTATCGGTGTGGTGGGTGGCAAGTTGGTCACTGGCGCGGCCACGGCCAAGCTGGGCATCTACTCAGAGGCGGTCGGTGGCGGACCCATGCTGGGCATGTACAGCAGCGAGGAGCCCTTTGACCCCTCCCAGCGGGCTCGCTTCCGGGCCCGCCTCCAAATGGCCTACAAGGGCTTTGTGGAGCGCGTAGCGGAAGGCCGCAAGCGCACTGTCGAGGAGATCGAGCCGATGGCCCAAGGACGTGTCTGGGCTGGCGCATCGGCCCTGGAAGGCGGACTGGTCGATGGACTGGGGGGACTGACCCAAGCACTCGACAAGGCGCGAGAGCTCTCCAAGCTGCATGGACCTTGGAGCCGAAAGGACTTGGTGGTCCGGCCCCCAGCGCGCTTCTGGGCTCAGTTCCTGCCCGGCGGACTCCTCTCCCTATTGGCTCCCCAGCTCAAGGTTCTCGAGCCTTGGCTCTCTCTGCCGCCTGCAGCAGAGATGCTCCTGCAGTCCCCAGGGGTTGCTTTGGCGGTGATGCCGGTCGAGGTGGACCTGAACTAAGGCTGATCTGGGTCCCCGTAGACCCAGCGGTACTGCATTAGGAAACCCAGGACACGCCGGCAATAGCGGCGGGTCTCGGTATAACCGATGTTCTCAGCCCACACATCGCCTTCCATGCTCTCGGCGCCATCCACCCAGCGCTGAACGGCTTCTGAGCCGCCGTTGTAGCCGGCGATGGTCATCGGCAGCGATGGTTGGATGCCGGCGGCGTTGAAGCGCTGATGCAAGCGGCCCAGCTCCGTTGTGCCAAGCCAAGCATTGTAGCCAGCGATGTACAGACGGTCGGGGTCGTAGGGGATTCCCTCTTGAAGCTCACCGTGGAGTTCTTCTCCAAGCGTCGGCATGAGCTGCATCAGGCCACGGGCCCCCGCCCACGAGGTCACCTCGGGTTTGAGGGCCGACTCGGCGGTCATGATGGCGTAGGGCAGCAGCGGGTTGAGGCCCGATGCATCTGCAGCCTGTTGCACGACCCCTTGTTCCGGCCGAGGAGTGCAAGCAGTGGCGGCGACGGGGTCGTTCTTGGCCCGGGTGACCCCCGGACACCAAGGGCGAGCCAGGGCCTGAGCGTCTCGGTAGGCGCCCGCCTTAATGAGCAGGTGGGCGTAGGCCAGAGCTTGGTCCTTGCCGCCGGCCTTCGCAGCGCTGGCGTAGGGGAGCAGACGGGACCGGGCCCAGTCCACCTGACCGGCTTCGAGCAGGGCCAAGCCCTCTGCGACTTCCGGGTGTGCGGAGACAAAGCTCGCCGGCACCTCAGGAATGGTGACGGGGCCAACGCCTTCAAAGCTGCGGCCCAGGCGCTCTGCCGCAAACCAAGCATGCCCAGAGGTGGGGTAGGCGTTGACCAGGCGGGTGTAGGCGGCCGTCTCGGCCTCCGCGTTTCCCTTCTGGCCCAAGATCCGGGCCTTCCAATATAGGGCGGCTGGCGCCAGCGAGGACTTTGGGGTGGTGTTGAGCAGCCGGTCAAAGGCGGCCTTTGCCTCGTCCAGTTGGTCGAGCTGGTAGTGAGACCAGCCAATGAACCAGAGGGTCTCGTCCAGGTGCTTGGAGTTGGGGTAGCGCACCAGGTGCTCTTCAAAGAGCGGGATGCCCTCGGCCAGCTTGCCCGAGTCAAACTTGAGGTACCCAAGCTTGAAGCTGCCGGTGTCGGCGCGCTTGGTCGTTGGATACTGGGTGAAGAGCGCCGTGTAGCTGACGGCGGCGCTCTCGTAGTCGCCGTTTCGGGAGGTCCCCAGGGCGAAGTGGTAGAGGGTCTCGGCGCCACCGCGGACCCCGGGGTTGGTGGGGTTCAACTGGCCCATCTCCTCCATCGCCCGTGGATACATGCGGGCCTTGAACAGGGCCATCGAGACCTCGTGCTGCCAGGCGTTCCCAGACTTGCCGGTCTCGGTCAGGGCGTCGTAGAGCGGGATGGCGGCGTCAGCGCGGGCAGCCTTGACCAGACCTCGGGCGCGCTCCAGAGCCAAAGCCTGGCCCTCGGGGCTGCTCATGTCCGGCATGGGGTAGCCCATGGCCAGCAGGCGCTCTCCCGCCAAATCCGAGAAGGGCGACTTGACCTCTTTGGCCCAGAGGGAGCGGTAGGCATCGACAGCGGGCCCCAGATCTCCCCGCTGCTCGGCGCCAAAGGCCAGCAGGTACAAGGCCTCGGGGCGTGCCGAGGTGTTCAGGAGGGCCCTCAAGTCGTCCCGGGCATCCAGGCTTCGTTCCAATGCGATGAGCGCCCTGGCCCGAATGAGGCGGACCTCCAGTCCAATCTCGCCGCTCATCTCCAGACCGTGAAGCAGGGTCAGAGCTTGGGCTGGCTCGCTCTCCAGGCTGGCTCGGGCCAGCAGCAGGCGCGCAAAGGGGTCCAGGGGAGAGCTGGGGTCCAAGTGCGACTCGAGCCCCTCTGGGTCCCCGCAGCGTGCGCGGGCAACCGCAGCGTCCAGGCCAGGGAGCTCCTGAATGAGCGGCATGGCCGTTCTACAGTCGCCACGGCGCAAGGCCACCTGGGCTTGGGTGGGCAGGTCAGCGTGGGCGATGGAGGCAAGGAGCAGGATCATGTGGACATCCTAACTCTTGACACGGCAAGGGCTAAGCCTATTCCCGGCGGGATCGGATTCTCAAGCGAGTCGCACGACCATCTTGCCCTTTGAGCGGTTCGCGTCCATGGCGCGATGGGCCTCGATGAGCTGGTCGAAGTCCCAGAGGGTCCCCGTCTGGATCTGAAGCGCGCCCGACTCAATGAGGCTCACATAGCGCTGGAGCGTGTCGGGCCCGATGTCGCTGGACCCGCCGGAATAGGAGCTCAGGCGCACACCGCTTGGAATGTGCATCATCGGTTCAAAGTCTGGAAGGACCCACTGACCGCCCAGGATGCCGGTCATGCAAACCACACCTCCGGGCCGAACGCATTGAAGGGAGTCTTTCAGGGTGCTCGCACCGATCAGCTCGAGCACCCGGTCTACGCCTCCTGGTGCGCGCTCTCGCACGGCTTCTCTGAGCTGGCCCTGGTCAATGAAGACACGCTCGGCGCCAGCATCCAGGAGCATCTGAACTTTGGCTTGGCTGCGGGAGGTGCTCCACACGCGCACCCCCATGGCGCGCGCAAGCGCCAAGGTCGCCAGGCCAATGGACGAGGTCCCGCCTCGGATGAGCAGCGTCTCTCCCGACTCCACGCCCAGCCCAAGGTGGAGGGAGCCGTTGCAGGTCTGCAGCATCTCCGGCAAGGCTCCGAGTCGGCCCCAAGAGAGCTGGGTCTCCAAGGGGAAGACGCTGGTCCGCGGCACAAGGGTGTACTCGGCGTAGGAGCCATTGAACTGCCGGCCCATGCCGTTCATCATCGCGGCGACTTTCTGGCCGTGCACCAGGTCGCTGCCTGGAGCTGCATCGACCACCCCAACGCACTCAATGCCCAGAACCCGCGGCAGCTCGACGCTCGGTGAGTCGCCGATTCGGGTGAAGTACTCGCTTCGGTTCAGCCCAAAGGCCTTGATCTGGATTCGCACCCAGCCTGGCCTTGGCGCTGGAATCGGCAGCTCTTCCAAGGTGAAGGCCTGGGGCCCTCCAGGCGCGCGCAGGACCCAGGCCTTCATAGCTCCCCCAGCAGGAAGCAGCCTTCTGGGTCGCCGCCGTAGCAGGCGCGCTCCAACACTGGGCGGGCCCGGGCAGCATCCTTGGGGACCAAGTTCCCGGTGTAGAAGGCGCCGCCGAGCAGGGTGCAGCTCTGGGCGAATCCGTCGTCACAAGCCTGCTCGACCAGGGCGATGCCCGCTTCCGTGTCGCGCGGCACGCCCATGCCCATCACATAGAGGCTGCCCAGGCTGGCGCAGCCGACCGTCCAACCACCATCGCAAGCCTTGCGGTAGAGCGAGGCGGCTTGGGCGGGATCCTGTGCGACCCCGTTGAGGCCTTCCTGGTGGTACAGCCCCAGGCGTCCGCAGCTTCCTGGATCGCCCAGGTCACATTGGGTGGTGCAGTCTGCGACATCGTCCGGTCGACAGAGGTGAGGCGCCTCGGAGGGGAGGGTGCACTTGCCGCCTTGCTCCACCAGGCCTGCGGGGCAAGCGTCGAACTCGCTGCTCTGTCCACGGACCTGGGAAGGCGTCCCCTCTGGGTCCACTGCGGTCAGCTCGAGGCGCAACAGGGCGCTGCAGTCCATCGGAGGCTGGGAGTTGGCTTTTGAGGCCCCTTCACAGGCCGAGATGTGCCCATCTTTGCCCTGCAGGGACTGGTCCGTAGAGCTGCTTCCGCCGACGCCAATCTGACCCACTTGAGGAATACCGAAGACCTCGGCAGCCCCGCCGATGGATGCACTGGAGGAGGTGGCCAACGCGAAGGCGCCCAAGGTCGCACCGCGCACGAAGTGGGTTGCATCGGCGCAGGCGCCTGGTCGCGCTTCGATGAGCTCGTTCTGAGAGAGCATCGCAGTGGTCGTGCGCTGCTTTCCGACCATGGCCAAGGCCACATCCAGCTTGTTGCCTCGGGCGAACTCGCCACCCAGCTTGGCCCCAAAGCTGCCAGCCGACACGGGGAAGTTGGCGTTGACCTCTCCGGCGTTGTCGAAGCGGATGACCTCGCTCTTGGGGTTGAAGGCCGCGAATCGGTACTCGGCGTTGGCTGTGCAGTCCGGCAGCACGGCCAGGGAGTTGCAGTCGTAGCGAACGACCACCAAGCCATCGTCCATGGCCAGCTCCAGATCGCCACGCTCAGAGGCGGCCATGTCCACGATCAGCGGCTTGGCGTAGTCGGGTGCGCCTGTCTCCGGGCAGAGCTGCTCTGGGCCATAGTTGTCGGCTGCGGCCGGTGGGGGGCCAGCGACCTTCTTGCCGACGGCGCCAGGTCCGCAGGACAGGAGGAGGAGGGCAGGAAGGGTGATGGCGAGCAGCCGCATGGGTCGTCCCTTTCTTCAGGTCATCCTTATAAACGAGTCCCAAGCTTCAGGGGGCTCTCACACCCAGGGCGGTCCAGACCTCTTCCGCTCCAGAGGCCTCAAGCTTTGTGCACGGAGCCAATTCAAAGGCGGCTCGGTGTGCCTTCTCTCCGAAGTCATCGGACCTACTCCCGTACTGCCGCACCCACGCCTCCAGCATCGGGAGGCGCTGCGCCTGCGCCTGTGGACTGGGGTATTTGTGGGGCTCCCAGGGGCGTGCCGCGTAGTGCGCCAAGGAGATCTCGAGGGGCGGACTGAGGAAGAAGAAGTGGCCGGCGCTTCGAGAGAGAGCTGGCCTGCCCATTTGCCGTAGCTGCCCTCGGCAATCCAGGGACGACGACGCCCCCCTTCAGCCTCAAAAGCTGCTGCCAAGTCGCAGATAGACCGAGCCGGGGTCAACCGGACCGTAGCCGCTGGCGCCGCTCACCCCCACAGCGTAGCCAACTCGTCCAGTGAACCCGAGCCCCCAGCCAGCCAAGACGCTCATGCGCAGCTCGGCGCCCACGCCAACGCGAGGGACCTCGATCCCATCGCTGCCATAGAAGGCGTCGCCAAAGTCGACAAAGGCCGCGCCGTGCAGGGTCCGGAAGAAGATGGGCGCAGTGCGCCAGCCTCGGTCGATCCGCCAGAGGGGCGCCCGGTACTCGATGGACCCCAAGTAGTAGCCGTCACCGCGGTCGGCTCCGACAGGATGGCCTCGCAGGGGCTGCCACTCTGCTGGGGTTTGAACCCAGGGGCTCTCTCCGAAGCTGCCGCCAAGAATGAAGGAGCCATAGTTGAGCTGGTCCCCAACAGAGACGCCGCCGGCGGCCCGCAAGCCCAGGACGTGGTTCTCGGCCCAAGGCAGGGCCACGTACTCGCGCACCTCTCCAGTGAGCTGCAGCCGGTTGAAGGGCGTCAGCTTCCCCTCCTCGTAGACGAAGGCCCCGATTGCGGCGTGGTTCACGTTCGCGCTGACGCGAAGCAAGCGACTGTCCTCTGGGGAGATGGAGTAGTTGTAGGCCCGGCCTCGGTAGTAGCTCCAGCCCGCCGAGAGGGTGGAGATGAAGCCGCGGGTGGGGAGCAGGGGCTCGTAGACCCCCGAGGGCAGGGGCGTCTCCAGGGGGCGCCTCAGGTTGCCGTTCCAGCGCAAGGCCATGGCGGTGCGTTGGCGTCGGGAGTAGCTCACGCCGGCCCCAAAGCGCAGGCGTTGGTCCCAGTAGCGCACACCCGTGGACTCGACGATTGGGATGCCCGCTCCTGGCTCACCGTCGGGCAGAACGTAGATGTCCTGGTAGGGCACCACGGAGCGGCTGGCGCTCAGGCTCACGATGGGGCGGTAGCGGTTCCAGGTGTAGGCCACGCCCCAGCCCACGAACTTCGCGTCGCTGCGGTAGTTCACGGCGGCGCCGTAGAGGTGGCGCTTGAGCTGGTCGCTGCTGCTGGTGCTCAGGCTAAAGCCCAGCCCAATTCCGGTGGAGTAGACCGAAGGCATCAGGTAGCGGGGAGGAAGCAGCGTGGGCAGGGCCCGGTAGTCGCTCACCTCGTAGTCGAAGGGGTAGTCCAGATCTGCGCTGAGCGTTGTGCCCTCGGTTTCGGTCACGTCGTCTTGGTCTGCGCCGCGTGTTGGCTGGTCAGCGCCCAGGGTGAAGCTTCCGGCGCCGCTTCCTCCCGTCTGGACCTGCTCGCCGCTGAAGCCGCTGTTCTCCAGTTTGAGCGGAGGTGCGCTTGGAGCCGGCGTGGTCGTGGGGCTACCCGGGAGGAGCGCTGCCAGATCTCCGCGGCTGTCAAAGGACAGCGGCAGGGCGCCGGCGGGCTGCCATAGGCTTCGGTCCACCTCGGCCCGCATGAGCTGGTAGCCGCGGGTGGAGAACTGCTGCCAGATCAAGAGGCTGCCGTCGGGGCTCGGGGCAGGCTGAAAGGCGCCCGTGATGACGTTGGTGACTTGGAAGAGCTGCTCGGTGGCCAGGTCAACGGCGTAGAGGTTGCTCACGCCGCTTCGGTCGCTGGCGAAGTAGAGGGTGCCCCCATCGCTTGAGAACACCGGGTCCCGGTCCATGGCCGTGTCCATCGTGACGCGTCGGTAGGGCGTGCCATTTGCGTTGAAGACCCACAGGTCACGCTGACCGTCCTGCCAAGCGCTCAAGGCGATGAAGCGGCCATCGGGGCTCCAGACGGGCGTGCTGAGCTGGGTGTGGTCGCTGTAGTCCGTGAGGGGGGCCACCGTCTGGTCGATGCGCATGCGGCCCAGGTTGTTGTTCTGGACCTTGTTCTGCACGACCAGGAGCTCGCTTCCGTCGGGGGAGAAGGCCGGGTCACGGGCACGCTTTCCGTTGGTCAAGCGTGTCGCGCTCTCTGCGCCTACAACGTGGAAGTAGATGTCGTCGTAGAGGTTGAAGTCGTCGACGACGTGGCTGGCGGAGTAGGCAAAGGCTTGGCCGTCTGGGCGCCAGGTGAAGGTGCTGGCGAAGCCCTCGGCGACCTCGATCTCGGCGTTGTTTCCTTGGCTGTCGGCCAGGAAGATGTTGGAGCCAGTGGCGCGCTCGCTACAGGCCCAAACGACCGTGTCGCCTGAAGGGGAGAAGGTGGCGCCGTAGCAGGAGCCGTCGACATCGGTCAGAGGCTCGCCGACCGTCATCTCTCCGTGTGACTCGATCTCGGCGACCTGAGCCTCGTAGTGCTCCCCAAGCCATGCGGTCCAGCCACCGTAGAGCTCCACCCAGGTCTGACCGAAGACCTTCTTGGCGGGCAGGTAGTAGGGGAACCACCAGCCCCCATAGGAGCTGTTCCAGCGTGTGACCGCATCGTCGCTGGTGTTGTCTGCCACCCAGGCCAAGAAGCTCTGTCCAAAAACATAGCGGGTGTTGCCCCCAGGAGGGCCGGACATGAAGCCGTCCATCTGGTCGATGGTCGGGAAGTCTCCCCCGAGCCATGCCGTGCGGATCTGCATCTCGGAGTGGGGATTGACCAGGTGTCCGCGGCCACCGCCGGTGTGGCGGGTCTCCTGGTAGGTGGCCGAGCCTTCGACGATCCACCAGGGCGAGAGCTGGTTGACGGAGATGATGCGGCCCAGGGCGTAGCGAAGCAGCGCGGGCGCCCCTTGCACATTGTCCAAGTGCAGGATGTGGGCGAACTCGTGGGTCAGGATCATCGTCGACCAGTCATCGTAGTAGGCCAGCCCGCTGCTCTCTTGGGGCGCGGTGACGAAGATGACGATGGCGTTGTAGGGGACGGTGCTGGCGTAGCCGTTGGCCATGTCGGTGTGGTCGACCAGCACGATCTGTGTCTTGGCCTTGGGGACCCAGTCCATGTCTACCGTGAGCTCGGCCCAGATCTCTTCTGCGCTGCTGCCCAGCTCGTTGGCGAGCTGCTCCTCCCCCTGGTGGAAGGTGATCTCAAAGTGATCGGTGTGCAGCGTTCGCCACTCCAACGCCGGGTCGTAGGCGGCGGCGTGTACAGCGGGCGCGTAGAGAAGCGAGAGCAGGCTGAGCATTCAAGGTCCGGTCTGACGGCCTGAATCGTAGCCCGTCAGAAGCGGTCTCGTCAGAAGCAGCTCTCCTCAGAACCAGTAGTGGGCCCCAATGGCCGCGCCGCTGCCCATGCTTCGGAAGGCGGTGCCGCCAGAGCTCAGCTCCAACTGCAGTCCCCACTGCAGCGTCAGGCCCAGATTCTCCAAGCCGAAGAGGAAGAACTCCGCGCTCATGAGGGGCTCCACGCGAAAGGCCTTGTCGGTGCCGGTCTGTGCGTAGCCAAGCCCGGCGCCCACCAACAGCGACATGTTGTCTTCGGCCACGACCCCGTAGAGTCCTCGGGCGCCAAAGAAGCTCTGGTCCTCAGCCTTGGGATCTACGCTCCAACCGGCCACAACTTGGAGCTGGGCGTTGAGCTGGGACTGGGCGGTGGGGAAGGCATACTTGGCGGAGAGCGCCGGCATTCCCGAGAGCTGGTTCTCAAAGCCCACGGCGAAATGGCCGCGCAGGTCCTTTGCTTGGGCATCAGGGGAGCTGAGGAGGGCGAGGAGAGGGAGCATGGGGAGCCTTTGCTGTACGCACGCTATCCATCCCCATCTTGACTTGTCAAGACAACGCCACCCCATGCGAGGTCAGCATGGGCCTGCTGGCCGGAGCACATTAGGCACACGGCATGCGCGCATGTGGACTGGATTTCGGGACCTCAAACACCACCTTGTCCCTCTGGGGGCCAGAGGGGGTGCAGTCCCTTGAGCTGGAGGAGGACTTTCCGCCTCCCCAGACCCTGCCCACCCTGCTCTACTTCGGCAACGACCGGCGTCAGTACTACGGGACCCGGGCGGTGCATGCCTACTTGGAGCAAGAGATGGATGGCCGTTTCTTGCAGGCCATCAAGCGTCACTTGCCCAGCAAGGCCTTCAGCCAGACCTTCATCCATGGCCGCGCGATGGATCTCTCGGATCTGATCGCTGGTTTCTTGGAGGGGCTCAAGGAGCGGGCAGAGGCTGCAGCGGGAGCGCCTGTGGACGCCGTGTTGATGGGCCGCCCAGCGGTGTTTCACACCAACCCCGAGCGGGACGCATTGGCCCAGAGGCGCTTGGAGATCGCAGCTTCCTTGGCTGGTTTTCAGGAGATCGCTTTTCAGTTTGAGCCCATCGCCGCAGCCCGGGCCTTCGAGGCCAGCTTGGACGAGGACATCCTCTGCTTGGTCGGCGATCTGGGTGGCGGTACAACCGACTTCACCTTGATGCGTCTGGGCCCCTCTCGGGTTGGACGCCAGAACCGGCACGAGGACGTGCTCGGCAGCAGCGGCGTGAACATCGCGGGCAACGATCTGGACGCCGCGCTGGTGGAGATGGTGGTGTGGCCCAGGCTTGGGTACGGGTCCACTTGGAGTCCCTTGGGGCGCCCCGTGGGCATTCCCACCCACCTGCACATCGCGGCCAGCTCATGGCACGCCCTGTCCTTCGCCCGCACCGACGCCAACCTGCTGGAGTTGGCCGGCTGGCTGCGCAGCAGCGATGACAAGGTCGGGCTCAAGCGCTTGGAGACCCTCCTGCTGGACAACCTGGGCTTCCAGCTCTTTCAGTCGGTGGAGCGCTGCAAGATCGAGCTCTCCAAGCAGGACGAGGGCATCCTCAGCTTCCGCGCGCCGGGCTTTGTGCTGGAGGAGCCGGTCTCGCGCCGGGCCTTCGAGGCCAAGGTGGACCCGATGCTGCGCAAGATGGGGGGCTGCTTGGACACCCTCCTGGTCGACTGTGATGTTTTGTCCGGTCAGGTCGGCGCGGTCTTTCTGACGGGTGGAACCAGTCTGGTGCCTTGTGTCAGAGACATCTTTGAGAGCCGCTTCCCCGGCCGTCTGCTGGAGCGGGATGCCTTCACCTCCGTAGGCTTTGGTCTCGGGGTGGAGGCTGGCGAGCGCTTCGGAGAGCGCTGAGAACGCGCCGGTTTCGAGCGCCGAACAGAAACATCAGGAGTCCCCCATGGCGTACGTCGTCCCGGTACCTTCCACCCCCAGCTTGGCTGTCTCCAACGGGCAGCGTTTCCCCATTCGCCGGGTGTTCTGTGTCGGGCGAAACTACGCCAAGCACGCCGCGGAGATGGGGGCCTCGGGCGAGCGGGGAGCCGCACCGATGATCTTCTGCAAACCAGCGGATGCGGTCGTGGATGCCAGCTCCGGGGCAGAGATCGCCTACCCTCCAAAGACCGAGAAGCTGCACCACGAGGTAGAGCTTGCGGTGGCCATCTCCAGTGGAGGGCGGGACATTCCGGTGGACCAGGCGATGGGCCATGTCTATGGCTACGGGGTGGCCTTGGATCTTACGCTGCGGGACCTGCAGGAGAAGGCCAAAGCCAAGGGGCATCCATGGGACTGGGCCAAGGGGTTCGATAGGAGCGCTCCGGTCAGCGCCCTGGTTCCAGCAGCCGACATGGGCCACCCACAGGCCGGTCGCGTGTGGCTGGAAGTGGACGGTGCCTTGCGCCAGGAAGGCGACCTGGACGATCAGATTTGGTCCGTCGCCGAGGTCATCGCGGCCATCTCCGAGCACGTGGAGCTCAAGGCTGGAGACTTGATCCTGACGGGCACCCCAAGTGGGGTTGGGCCCCTGGTGAAGGGCTCCGTCGTTCGTGCGGGGATCGATGGGGTGGGGGAGATGGGCATCACAGTGGTGTGATGCCGCTCCTTAGTGCGTGACGGTCACTTTGAAGGTGGTCTTCCCCGTCACGCCAACGGCATAGCCTCGCTCCTTGGGCATTCCGGTCACTTCCATCGGCCCGCTCGCTTCAAAGAGGAGCGTCCCCAAGCCTTCGGTGGACCGGTACTCTGCGCCATCAAGCACGAATTTGAGGTCCCCGTCTAGGCCTTTGCCCTCCAGGACGGCTTCAAACTTGAGTACGGCAACCGGGTGGCCTTGGTATTCGTCGAGGCTGTCAAAGCGGTATTCCACGCTCCCTTCCATCTCCTCACCGGGGCCCGAGAAGAGTGCCTTGACCTCTGAAGGGGACAGCGACCACGTGTCTCCAGGCTGGACCTTGTGCGGCGGGAGCCGCATCGTGCCAAAGAGAAGGCCAAAGTAGTCAAAGAGCGCTGCTTGATGGCCTGTGGCCTTGCCATCGTCCAGCTCGTATCTCCAGCCAAAGTCACCCCACTTGGCGGCGAAGCTCACCCCGTGGAGTGGGAGCTCCGTGGTCTCGGTCTTCCAGGACTCTCCTGGAAACTTGGACTTCTCCGTGTCCATGCTTTTCTTGACGAGGATGCGATAGCCCTCGATCTCACCCGCGCCATCCACGGCGGTGACACGCCGCTTGTAGTCATGGTCCGTGGCCTGCACCAGCTTGAGGGTGTGAGCCTTCTGGCCCGGCTTGCGCATGATCATGTCCATGGCCAGTTCCAAGTGCTCGACCGTGTGCGTGACGTCTCCGACCTTCGCCGGTGCAGTCAACAGGTTGTAGCCTTCGCCAGGCAACTCCAGGGGTCCCGTAGGCGCTGCGGCAGCGGCCTTATCTGGCGCGTGTGCAAGCTCCGGTTCTGCCGGAGTACTGCAGCCTACCCATGCGGCGATCAAGAGTGCGTGTGTCATGCGTCCCCCTCCTTGGGCCTCAGCGTACCACTTGGCGTCAGCCTCGCCTCCAGGACGCTTCAGCCCAGGTCCGTCAGCCCCAGCGCGCGCCGAAGTCCGGCCGTACTGCCTGCCTTCACCTTGCCATCCACCCGTACAAACACGCCGCGCACCTCAAATCCGGTGATGACTCGGCGGCCCTTGCAGCTTCCCAGGTAGTCCACCTGGAAGCTCTTGCGGCTCCAGTTGCTCAAGCGCAGCTCAAGCTCCAGCACATCGCCTGGCACCACCGGAGAGTGGAATCTGGCCCCAACCTCCATCGCGCCCGTGCCGATGGTGTTGATCTGCGTGAGCGCCTCCTCAAAGCTCCCAAAGTACTGGAAGAGGTAGGCGTTGTACGCGGCGTCGAACCACCGGAAATAGTTCGGGTAGAAGGCGATGCGGGCCGGGTCACAGTCTCCAAATCCGACCGTGACCTGGTGCCGAAACACCGCCTCCTCCTCCGGCTCACATGTGGACACTGACACCCAAGGCGACAGCCACAGCTTCCATCACCGCCTCTGAGGAGGTGGGGTGACTGTGAACAGCGTGCAGGAAGCTCTGGGCATCCAGCTCGCCGGACATGGCCATGACGACCTCGCTCAGCAGCTCGGTGGCGTCCTGTCCGATGATGTGACAGCCCAAGAGCTCGCCATCGGTGGGGGAGACCATCACCTTCACAAAGCCGTCGGTGTAGCCGGTTCCCCGGTTCTTTCCGTTGGCAGCGAAGGGGAAGCGGCCCACTTCAAAGGCGATGCCCTCTTCGGTGAGCTGAGCCTCTGTGCGTCCCACGCTGGCGATCTGCGGTTGGCAGAAGGTGCCCGCGGGAATCAGGTTCGTGTCCAGGTCAGGCACGCTGTGTCCGGCGATGCGCTCCACACAGATGTGGGCCTCGGTGCTGGCTTTGTGGGCCAACATGGGGGCGCCAGCGACATCGCCGATGGCGTAGACCCCAGCAGCGGTGGTCATGCAGCTTGAGTCCGTGGTGATGAAGCCACGCTCCGTCTGAACGCCGGCGGCCTCCAAGCCCAAGTCGCTGATGTTGGCCTGGACGCCGAGCGCCAGCAGGACTTGCTCGGACTCGATGACGGTGCCGTTGGCCAAGGTGGTGAGGCAGCCCTCGCCCTTGCGAACGCTGGACTGACAGAAGCTGCCAAGCTCAAGCTTGATGCCCAGCTTTCGGTAGGCACGGGCCAGCTCTGCAGAACACTCCGCGTCTTCCAGAGGCGCGATGCGGTCCTGGCCCTCGACCACAGTGACCTCGCAGCCCATGGCCCGGTAGAAGTAGGCGAACTCCAGGCCAATGGCCCCGGAACCCAGCACCACGACGCTCTCGGGCTTGTGCTCGGAGACGATGGCCTCGCGGTAGGTGAGGATCTTCTCCCCGTCGGGCTCCATCCCTGGGAACCAGCGAGCGCGAGCGCCTGTGGCCACGATGATGTGGTCTGCAGTGTGCTCGACCTGCTCCTCCCCAGCGGTCACCACGACCTTTCCGCCACCAGCGAGCTGGCCGCGGCCCTGGATGTGGGTCACGCCGTACTTCTTGAACAAGTACTTCACGCCCTTCTCGGACTTCTTGGCCACCCGCCTGGAACGCTTGATGATCTTGGGCATGTCTACGGACACGTCGCCCACGGAGATGCCGTAGTCATCGAGGTGCCGGGCCAGGTTCGCGTATTCGGCGGACTTGAGGATGGCCTTGGACGGAATGCAGCCCCAGTTCAGGCACACGCCTCCCAGCTCAGCCATCTCGATACACGCGGCCTTCAGGCCCAGCTGCTCGGCACGAATGGCCGCGACGTAGCCTCCAGGTCCTGAGCCGATGACCAAGACGTTGAAGTGGGCCATCAGAGCACCACGATGCGCATTGGGTTCTCGATGTAGCCCCGGAAGGACTGCAGGAATCGAGCGCCCAAGGCGCCGTCAATCACCCGGTGGTCGCAGGTCATGGTGACCTTCATGCGCCAGCCCACAGCCAGCTCGCCGTTCTTGACGACAGGCTCCTGCTGAAGGGCGCCGACAGCCAAGATGCCGCTGCCCGGCGGGTTGATGATGGCGGTGAACTGGTCGATCTGCATCATGCCCAGGTTGGAGACGGCAAAGCCGGCGCCGCTGTACTCGCTGGGATCCAGCTTGCGGTCGCGGGCCCGGCCCACCAGATCCTTGGTCTCTGCAGCCAGCTGCACCAAGCTCTTCTTGTCGGCCTGACGGATGACCGGCGTGATCAAGCCGTCGGGCAGAGCCACAGCCACGCCGACGTCCACGCTGCCAAAGCGCGTGATGTTGTCGGGGCCCCAAGAAGCGTTGACTTCAGGGACATCGCGCAGGGCCTTGGCCACGGCCGCGACGGTCAGGTCGTTGTAGGAGACCTTCAGGCCTTGCTCAGCGAGCTGGCCGTTCAGGTCCTTGCGGAAGGCGACCAGGGAATCACAGTCCAAGACGGCGGTCAGAAAGAAGACCGGAGCGTCCAGGTAGGACTCCTTGAGCCGCCCGGCGATGACCTTGCGCATCTTGGAGTTGCGCACGATCTCGTCTGCCTTTGGAGCAGCGACTCCGTAGCTGACCGAAGGGGCCTTGTACGCCTCCACGTCCGCCTTCACCACGCGCCCGTTGGGACCGGAGCCCGTGACCGAGGCCACGTCGATGCCTTTGGACGCCGCCAGCTTGCGGGCCAGGGGAGAGCTTCGCACCTTGGGGCCTTCCACATGGAAGGTGCCCCATGTCTCCATCAGAGCGTCGTCCAGGGGCTTGCCCGCGTAGCCAGGACCGGTCCAGCCAGCATTGAGCTCGGCCTTTGGCGCAGCGGGGGCCTTTGCCACGGGGGCCGCAGCTGGGGCCGACTTGGCCTCGGGGGCGGGAGCAGCTTCTGCCGCTGGTGCAGCGCCGCCCGGCTCCATGGACGCGAACTGCTCCATCAGGGCGGAGATGTCGTCTCCCTCCTGACCGATGATCGCGATGGGGAAGCCAGCCGGGATCTCGTCACCATCGGCAGCGAGGATCTTGAGCAGGACCACCGAGTCGAAGACCTCGACGTCCATGGCGGCCTTGTCGGTCTCCACGACGGCGATGACGTCTTGGGGGGAGAGCTTGTCGCCCTCGGACTTTTTCCACTCCCCAAGGGTGCCAAACTCCATGGTCGGCGTGGCCTGGGGCATTTCGAAGAATTCAGCCATGTCTAGCTCCTCCCCATGACCTTGCGAATCGCGGCTGCGATGCGCTTGGGGTTGGGGTTCACCTCTTGCTCCAGCACGGTGGCGTAGGGCTGGGGAACGTCGCGGTTGGTGACACGCAGGATGGGGGCATCCAGGTAGTCAAAGCAGTGCTCTTGGATGCGGGCAGCGATCTCAGCGCCAACACCCGAGAAGATGTGACCCTCGTGGACCACGACAACGCGGCCGGTCTTGGCCGCTGAGGTGAACAGAGTCTGGTGGTCCAAGGGACGAATGGAGCGCAGGTCGACCAGCTCGCAGCTGATGCCTTCCTTTTCCATCTCGGCGATGACCTTCTGGCAGTTGAAGACCTGCTTGCCCCAGGTCACGACCGTGACGTCGGAGCCCACGTGCTTGATGTCGGCCTTGCCGATGGGGATGAAGTACTCCTCATCGGGGACCTCATGCTTCATGCCGTAGGTCATCTCGCTCTCCAAGAAGACCACGGGGTTGTTGTCCCGGATCGAGCTCTTGAGCAGCCCATAGGCGTCGTAGGCGGTGGCGTAGGTGACGACCTTGAGGCCCGGGAAGTGGGCGTAGAGGCTGTCCACACTCGTGGAGTGCTGCGCGGCCAGGTTCTCCGCGGAGCCGTTGGGGCCACGGAAGACGATGGGCACCGTGTAGCGGCCGGCGCTCATCTGGTAGATCTTGGCGGCGTGGTTGATCAGCTGATCAAAGGCCACCAAGCTGAAGTTCCAGGTCATAAACTCGATGATGGGACGCATGCCCACCATGGCTGCGCCGATGCCCAAGCCGGAGAAGCCGCCCTCGGAGATCGGGGTGTCGACGACGCGGTCTGGGCCGAACTCTTCGAGCATGCCCTGGGAGACCTTGTAGGCGCCGTTGTACTGCGCAACCTCTTCGCCCATCAGGAAGATGCTGTTGTCGGTACGCATCTCTTCCTGCATTGCGCGGCGCAAGGCCTCGCGAATCTGTAGCTGTGCCATTTGTCGTCCTTTACGGGGCGTAGACGTGGTCGTAGAGCGTATCGATGCTGGGGTCCGGAGACGCCTCAGCGAAGTCCCAAGAGTCCTGGGCCTCCTCATCCACTGAGGCCCGCAGCTCGGCGAACTTCTCATCGGTGATGCCGAAGTCCTTCCGCAGGCGGTTCTCGGCGAGCAGCAGGCAGTCGCTGTTCTCCTTGATGTCCGCGACCTCGGTCTTGGAACGGTATTTGGCCGGGTCGGACATGGAGTGCCCGCGGTAGCGGTAGGTGGCGATCTCCAAGAGGACCGGTCCGTTTCCTTCCCGGGCGTACTTGGCTGCACGGCCCACGCGCTCGCGGACCTCGACCACATCAAAGCCATGGAACTGATCGCGCATCATTCCCACGCCGTCTGCGCGCCGGCTCATGTCCGTGAGGAATGAGGAGCGCTCAATGCTGGTGCCCATGGCGTAGGCGTTGTTCTCGCAGATGAAGACCACGGGGAGCTTGTAGAGCTGCGCGAGACAGAGGGCCTCGAAGAAGGCGCCCTGGTTGCTGCCGCCGTCGCCGTAGAAGCACAAGCAGACGCGGTTCTCTTTGCGCTGCTTGATGGCCCAGCCCACGCCGGTGGCCAGGGGAGGGTGGGCACCAACGATGCCGTAGCCGCCCATGAAGTCCACGTCGGGATCGAAGAGGTGCATGGAGCCACCGAGTCCGCGGCTGGCGCCAGTGGCCTTGCCGAAGAGCTCAGCCATCACATCGCGCGCGGTCATTCCCTTTGCCAGGGCGTGGCCGTGCTCGCGGTAGGCGGTGATCCAGTAATCATCCTTGGTGGCGCCGGCGGCGCCGACAGCGACAGATTCTTGGCCAATGTACAGATGGCAGAATCCGAGGATCTTGCGCATGGTGTAGGCCTTGGCCGCGAGCTCTTCGACGCGGCGGATCAGGAGCATCTCCCGATAAAGCTTGAGCAGGGTGTCTGCATCCAGTGGGGGCAGACCGCTCTCCTGCGGCAACTGACTCACGTGGGCCTCCGATGGGGGTCGCTTGCTGTTGGGCCGCATGCTGCGGCGGGCATTTCGAGGCGTAGCCTAAGCCATCCCCGCATGCCATTTGGTCACAGCCTTGCCATAGATGCGCATGGTCCATTAGTGGGCGTGCCCTGCGGTGGTGTCCCCGCAGGTGACAGGAGTCCCAGGTGACCTTGCTAGAGCTGCTCCAAGCCGGAAAGATCGAGGATTTCAACAATCAGCGGGGTGTGCACAATGCACCTACGCTCTTTGCCGAGGATCTTGCGGGGCTTGACCTGCGCGGGGCGGACCTGAACGGGGCCAACCTCGAAAAGGCTGACCTGAGCGAGTCCGATCTGCGCGGGGTCAACCTGTCCAGAGCCAACCTCAACGGCGCGGATCTGACCGAGGCCAAGCTTCAAGGTGCGGTCTGCGTTCAGACCAAGCTGCGTGGCGCGTACATCGATCAGGCAGACCTGCACAATGCAGACCTGACCGGGGCGGATCTTCGTGAGGCCGTACTCACAGGCTCCGATGGCCCTGGCGCCGTCTTTACCCGGGCCAAGCTGCGGGAAGCCGACATGAAGGAGGCCAAGCTCACCGGGGCCATCTTCACGGAAGCACGCCTGGAGAATGCGGATCTGGGTGGGGCCTACTTGGAAGGCTGTGACTTCAGCGAGGCCAGCTTGGGTGGCGCGAGCTTGGAAGGCGCACACTTGGAAGGCGCCATCTTCACAGCGGCCCGGGCGGCCAACGTCAGCTTCCAGAAGGCTGAGCTGATGGGGGCCAACTTCGAGCGCTGCGATCTGACGGCCGCTGCCTTGGACGGGGCCGACCTGACCGGCGCCAACATGAAGGAAGCTGACCTGACGGAGGCGACCCTTGAGGGGGCCAACCTTGAGGGTGTGGAGATGCGCGGGGCCGCCCTGGCAGGGGACTTGGCCGATGCCGCCCCTGCAGAAGAAGGCCCTCCAGACGCCCCTGCTCAGATCGTCGCTGAGGATCTGCGCGGTGCAGTCAAGGGCGGCCACGTGGCCCTCCTCTGGGAAAACGAAGAGGACGGAACCACGCTGGCCAACCGCATGGCTGTGCTGCACAAGGGCGAGGAGTTCGACGGTGTCGCACCTGCGTTGGCAGGCCCTGCAGAGATCACCTTGGCCCGAGACGTGGTCGACCATGGAGATGGATTCGCCGCAGTGCTCTTGCTCGAGCGCCCAACGGGCGTGGAGCTTCAGGTCACCTGGTTGGGGACTGACGGTTCCCGCAAGAGCCAAGTAGAGCGCCTGGGCTACGAGGCCGCCGTTCGGCCGATGATCTTGGGCGGGGATTCCCTGCGCATCGTCGGGCTGGGCCGCCGAGGACCCACCCTGCACATTCTCAAGGTGGTGCCCGAAGGCGGCGTCGAGGTCCTCAGCTCGGTCAAGGCCACCACAGCACGCGGCCTGATTGGCGGACTGCACCCGGTGCTGCTCACCCGTGGTGGCGCGGTTCACGTCGTCACGGACTCAGGTTTGAGCGCACCGCTGAAGGCGCCTCCCGGATTCGACCTGCGCGCTGCGACCGCCTGCGTGCACGACAACGAGGTCACGCTCGCGTGGCTTCCCCAAGGCAAGAAGGGCCTGAGCTTCAGCATCCTGGAGGAGGGCCGCCCCGAGACCCAGGTCGCCCTGAAGACCGAGGTCATCTTGGCGGTAGACCTCTTCATTCAAGACGGACAGCCGGCGGCCTATGTCGTGCGCGAGGACCCAGCTCGCGGCGGAGGCTGTGGCGTTTGGCGGGTGGATCTCACCAACCCCGACGCCAAGCCCGTGGACATCTTCAATCTGGACAAGCACGACATCGAGACGATGCGTGTGATCGGCGTGGACGGGAAGGCCGTCACCATGCTTTGCACCACTCTGACTGAAGAAGTCTTGGTGCTGCGGAGTACTGGAGGAAAGGCAAAGGTCCTCTGCACGCTGTGAGGCTCTTCTTATGACTCAGCCCCCCGTCATCCTCCTTCACGGATTCCTGCGCACCGGGCTGGCCATGCTCCCCATGGCGCGGGTGTTGCGGGAGAGCGGGCGCGCCACGACCAGCCCGACCTTCATCTACCAAACGGAAGGCTTGGAGGCGGCCAGCGAGCGCTTGGCCCTACAGATCCGGGAGATGGGCGGCCCCGTTGACTTGGTCACGCACTCCTTTGGGGGACTGCTCGCCCGAGCCACCTTGCCCAAGGCGTCCATTCGTCGGGTGGTGATGCTCGCGCCTCCAAACCAGGGTGCTCAGAAGGCAGCGATTGCGCGCAAGCTGCTTCCATTCCATCACCTGGGTTGGGATCCCCTGGCGCCAATGCTGCCTGGCGCCCCAAGCTCATTGCCCCAGGGCCCGGCGGAGATCGCTGTCTTGGCTGGTGGCGTCGGCAAGCCCGCTGGGCTCGTCGATTACCTGGATGGGGACAACGACCGCACCGTGCGCGTGGCCGAGACCCACCTGGCAGGCGCCAGGGTGCACCGGGTCTTGGAGGTGAACCACACCTTCATCATCGGCAACTCAGAAGCCCAGCGCCTCACACTGGCCTTCCTGGAGAGCGGCGTTCTACCAGAGTAGGCGCTTCAGAAGCCCTCGCGGCGCTCCTTGCTGGTGGCCAGGGTCAGGAACGGCGTGACCTCGTCGGCGGGGATCATCAGAATCCTCGCGTGCTTGGAGAACTGCGCTTCAAACGGCAGGTTTCCTGGGTCCAGAGCCGGCCATCTGTTCAAACCCTCCGGGCTCACCTTCAAGCGAAAGCTCTCGCTGACACCGGTGTTGACACCCTCTAGGACGCCCTCCAGGGTTCCTTTGGTGCGGAAGACCCAGTTCTGGGTGTTCTGCTTGGACTTGCCCAGTCCCTCCAGCAAGGCCGGTAGGGAAGGGGAGAGGAAGGGAGAGGCCTGGACCATCGCTGTGGTGAGGACCGTGCGCAGATCTGAGAGGCTCGCCGTGATCTGAGGACTCTGCTCCGCCACCGAGGCCAAGCTGCGCCAAGTGCACTGCGCTCCGAACTTCTTCCCCAAGCGGGTTTGCAGCCAGGCTGGCATCGGATCTGTCAGGTCCGCGGTCACCAGGACAAGGTCCCCCCTTTGACCACGGAGCCGGTCTGCGAGGCGGTCATCCAAGGCCAATGGCTTGGTGCTGAGGACCACGTGGCCTTGGCCTTTGAGGCGGGTTCGGACCTGCTGATAGAGATCTGGCATGAAGTCTCCGCGGCGGGCCGAGTATGCTTGCCCGCCTATGGTTCGCTTCGACAGATATCGGGTTGACGGCAAGGTCGGTGCCGGAGGCCTCGCGGATGTGTTCCGCGCATCCCTTGTAGAAGCCGAGGGTGGCCCAGCAGACCTGGGTGTTGACGACGTCGTCGCCCTCAAGGTCTTGCGCGATCCAGCACGATCGCCCGCAAGCTTGAGGCGCTTTCTGCGCGAAGGGGAGCTGCTCAAGAGCCTGGACCATCCCGGTCTGCCGCGCTGTTTTGAAGTCGTTGAGGGGGCTCGGCCCTTCTTGGTCCTGGAGCTGCTGGAGGGAGACAGCCTGAGCGAGGCCCTGAAGCGGGGTCCAATGCACCCCGACGACTTGCTGCGTGTGGCCAAGAGCTTGTTGGAGACCATCGCCTGGCTGCATGCCCGAGGCGTGGTCCATCGTGACGTGAAGTCGGCCAACGTCTTTCTCTGTCGCGACGGGCGCGTGCTCTTGGTCGACCTGGGCATGGCGACCCGCCGTCGGGAAGAGAGGGGCCCTGGCGGTGTGATGGGGACCTATGCCTACATGGCGCCGGAACAGATCTCAGGCGCAGCGGTTGATCAGCGCACGGACCTCTACGCCTTGGGCGTGACGCTCTACGAGGCGCTGGCAGGTTTGCGACCGTACCGAGCCCGAGGGCCCGCTGGGTACTTGGAGGCGCACCTCCGAGCCGAGCCGCGGCGTCCCTTGCCTGAACACACCCCGCAGCGCCTGGCCGAGGTCGTCAAAGCCCTGATGGCTCGCGACCCGGCCCACCGGCCTCAGACCGCCTCCCTGGCCCTGACCCAGCTCACGGGTGTGCAGGCCTGGAGTGGTGATCTGCTCGAGCCGCCATTGGTGGGTCGAGAGGCGCCTCTGGGGGCCATCGAGGCGGTGCTCGACCAAGGCTTCGGCTTTGTTCATTTGGTCGGGGAGCAGGGCTCTGGTCTGGGCCGTATGGCACGGGAAGCATGGCGTATGGCCGAGAGCCGCTCCCTGCGCGTCCTTGGGCTACGGGCCCATGGTCGAGGCGAGCTGATCGCTCAGTTGCAGTCGCAGGCAGATCTCTGGATCATCGAAGACCTCCACCGCGCCAGCGCAGAGGAGCTGAAGGCGCTCAAGGTGGCCTGCAGCGGGGCGGCACTGCTCAGCACCGGAAATGCTGCGCCGCCGGTGCTCCCTGGACGCGTCATCGCCATGCGGGACCTCCGGGTGGAGGAGGTTCAAGAGCTCATTCAAGGAGTCTTGGGTACCCCACAGGTCCCTCCAGGACAGACCGAGAAGCTGGCGACCTTTACCCGTGGCCTTCCAGGCGCAGTGGTCTCTACCTTGCGAGACTTTACGGCACGCGGCGCGCTGCGTCGGGCAGGGGTCGGTCCGGGTGGCTTGCCCAGCTGGCGCATGAACGATGCCGTGCGAATGGGCCGAGACAACAGCCTGAACAAGCTCTATCGCCGGCGCCTGGACAGCCTGGACATGGACGCGCGGGCGCTCTTGGAGGTGCTTGCGGTTGCCCGTGAGCCCGTGCCGGTCGATGTGGCCCAGCGCGTCAGTGGCCTGGTGGCCGGCGGCATCGCGCCTTGGCGCTTGGTGCATGACCACTTGGCCCGCAGGCGCCGCTTGGGTGGGCGTGACGCCTTGCAGATCGCCCGCCCCGCCTTGGCCGCCTTGGTGGGACGGGAGCTGGGCCAGGAGCGCCACCGTGCGGTGCACCAGGGCATTCTCCGCCGCCTCAAGGAGATCGGCAACCCACCGGAGACCAGTCCGCTCCAGGCTTGGTGTGAGGCCCACGGGGCAGAACAGGATGCCTTGGCCGAGACGCTGGTCCGCCTGGGCGAGCGCCTTGTACGCCGAGGCCGGATTCCTTTGGCCCACGAGATTGTTGTGCGTGCCAGCTACACCCAGCCCATGACCCCTCCAGTGGCCATCCGGGTCGCCCTGGCGCGCGCCCGCTGTCTGGTTGCGGAGGCACGTCCGGACGAAGCCTGGCAGGCGCTGGAGGCCGCTACAAACCTGCTGGATGGCAAGCGCAGCGATGGGCTCTCCTTGGCCTACGCCCACCTCTCTCTTCACCGCGGAGCATTGGGGGATGCCGAGGCCTATGCCAACACGGCCATCGAAGGTCGCCGGGCCCGTTCGGTCTATGAGGCCAGGCTGGTCTTGGCTGAACTGCGGTCCTTCCAGGGCCGCAGGAAAGCTGCAGCTCAGCACTGTCAGGAGGTCCTGGCTGCCGCCAGCGAGGGCAGTCTCGGCGCACGTGCGCACGCCCAGGTAGGCCGCTTGCTTCTGAGCTCAGGCCGCTTGGGGGACGCTGCGCGCCACTTGCGACTTGCAGCTCGCTGGCACCGCCGAGTGCGCTCTCCCTTGGTCGTGGACTCTTTGCTGGGTTTGGGAGAGGCGCTGGCCCGAGCGGGGGCGAGCGATGATGCGGCGACAGCTCTGGGTGCCGCCCAGCGCGCTGCATCGGACGGTGGTCTGTACCCCTTGCGTGTGCGCGCGGCGGCGGCGAGAGCACGCTTCGCGCTCTCGGTCTCTGGCCCGCGGGCAGCCCGCATCATCCTGGAGAGCTGCGCCTTGAATGAAGGGGACGAAGTGTCTCTGCGCATCCGGGGAGAGTGGGGGCTCACCCAAGTCTTGGTTCGTCTGGCCTCGCGTGATCACGCTGCTGCTCTGGCCGCATGCAACCGCCTGCGAGAGGACACGGATCTCGCTGGATGGGCGGAGCTTGCCGCCTTTGCCCACGGCATTGAAGCGGTGCTGCGTGGCCAAGGTGAGGACCTGTTGAGCGCGGTGCGCAGACTGGACCAGCTCAACGCTCGGCGTTCTCTCTCGCGGCTGCTCCTGGCTGCAGGGCGGGTTGAGCAAGATCATGCGGTCTTGAAGATGTCGGTTCCCGAGGCTCGAAAGGCTCAAGATGCCTTCTTGCTCTTGGAGTGTCTGGAGGCTGTGGGGACCCCAGAGGCACAGGAAGAGGCGCGACCGCTCGTTCGTCGGGTTTTGGCTGGAGCGAGCGGCACCACGCGGGAACGCTTGCGTGGCCGCTCGGAGGTCGCTTGGGCCTTGACACGCCCAGAGACTGGCGGGGTCGTTGGGGTCGGTTAGACCCAAGCCCTACTTTTCTGAGTGAGAGTCACTGTCTATGCGCTATCTCGGCCTCGATCTGGCCTGGGCCCCTCGTCAAGCATCCGCGGGGGCCGTCATGGAGCCCACCGAGGATGGCATTCGCCTCATCTCCACATCGCACCTGCGTGCGCATGAAGATGTCTTGAGCTGGGTGGCCCGAAACAGGGGACGCAGCGGCGCGATCATGGCGGTCAACGCCCCCCTGATCGTTCAGAACACCGGTGGCCGTCGCAAGGTGGATGAGCAGCTGGAGCACCACTTCTCCCGCTACATGGTCGACGAGTACCAGGTCAACACGGTCAACGCATCGCACCCCCGCACCATGGGCCGTGCCCTGATGCGCATGGGCTTCGATCCGGACCCGCAGACCGAGGGGGACCGCGTCGTCGAGACAGCTTCCCAAGCTGCGCAGATCCTGCTCTTCGGCTTGGAGCGCCCGATGCGCATCAAGTCGGGCCCCATCGGCGCCCGCAAGGATGCAGCGCACCGTTACCGCGAGCTGGTCTACGGAAAGCTGCCCTTCATGAACCCTGAGCTTCAGGACAGCGATGCCCTGGAGGACTTGGTCAACGGTGAGCTCAGCAAGATGAACGGCTCCCGCTTGGGTGAGTTGGAGTCGAAGCTGGATGCGACCCTGTGCGCCTACGTGGCTGCTTGGTTGCATCTGCGTGGCCCCAACAGCTGCGCCTTTCTCGGTGACCTGACCAACGGCTATGTGCTGTTGCCGACGCCTGAAGAAGAGTAGCTGCGCACCTGATCGGGGACTCTTTGCTACGGTGAGGCCATGATCACCGTTGCATTGGACGCCATGGGCTCCGACTTGGGGCCAGGCCCCCTGGTCAAAGGGGCCGCCGAGCTCACTCGAGAGGACCGGGATCTCGCGGTCTTGCTGGTGGGGGACGAACCCACCCTGAGCAAACACCTCGCTGAGCAGCGCTACGATCCGGCCAAGTTGGCCGTCGTGCATGCCGAGAGCGTGGTGAACATGGACATGAAGCCCGCTGAGGCTCTGGACGCTGCGCCGAATTGCTCGGTGCTTGTCGCCGCCCGACTGGTCCGTGACGGCGAGGCCGGCGCCTTGGTCAGCAGCGGCAACACCGGTGCCGTGATTCTGGCAGCCGCGCGCACCTTTGAGCGCTTGCCGGGCATCCGCAGGACGGCGATGGCTGCGGTGTACCCCACGGAGCGCACCCACGGCCCGCGCAAGGACCCTTTCGCGTTGATGTTGGACGTCGGCGCGACCTTGAACTGCACCGCGGAAGACTTGGTCGGCTTTGCCGTGATGGGCACTGCCTATTCACGCATCATCTCGGACATTGGGCGTCCCCGTGTGGCGCTGCTCTCCAACGGCACGGAGCCCAACAAGGGCACCCCCGCCATCGTGGAGGCCCACAAGATCTTGATGGAGCTCGACAGCGTCGAGTTCGCCGGGAATGTGGAGGGGCTGGACATTCCTCGTGGCACCGTCGATGTGGTCGTCTGCGAGGGCTTCCTGGGCAACGTCGTGCTCAAGATGCTGGAGGGTGTCAGCGAGGTCGTCGCCGACTTGGCCAAAGACGCCTATGCCCGAAAGTTCCTCTGGCGCATGGGGCTCACGATGCTCTCCAAGGGCTTGCGGGAGATCCGGACCATGACGGACTGGAAGCAGTACGGCGGTGCTCCGGTGCTGGGCTTTGATCATGTGGTGATCAAGGCCCACGGCCGAAGCAACCATCGCGCCATCCGCAACGCGTTGATTGTGGCCGCCAAGGCCGTCGAGAAGGACCTGAGCGGCGAGATTCGCCGGGCCCTGCCCACGCCCCCTGATGCAAGTTGATGCAAGTCCCAAGAGCTGAAGGCCCACGCAAGGCATGACAACGCCCCTGACGCTTCGGGTCCACAGCAGCATCGACAGCATCGACCCACTGGCCTGGGACGAGCTTGTCGGCGAGCAAGGCTCTCCATTCTTGGAGCACGCCTGGCTGCATTTGGTTGAGCAGAGTGGGTCAGCCAGCCCTGAGACAGGCTGGCACCCGCAGCACATGAGCGTGTGGCGGGGAGACAAGCTGGTTGCGGCTGCTCCTTCCTACGTCAAGACCCACTCCATGGGCGAGTTCGTCTACGACTGGTCTTGGGCCAACGCCGCCCAGCAGCTCGGCGTGGCCTACTACCCAAAGCTCGTCGTCGGAGTGCCCTTCACGCCGGTCACGGGGAACAGGCTCTTGGTGGCCTCGGGCGAGGAGCAGGGGCTGGAAGACCTGTTGGTGCGGGGCCTCCTCCAAAGAGCCGCTGAGACCGACTGCGCGGGCCTACACGTGCTCTTTGACCCTCCAGGGGAGTCCAAGCGCTTGGAGTCTCTGGGGGGCGCCTCCAGGCTCCAGTTTCAGTTCCACTGGAAGAACCGAGGCTACGAGAGCTTTGAGGACTTCCTGAAGATCTTCAAGAGCAAGAAACGCTCGGAGTTTCGGCGCGAGCGCAAGCGCCTCAAAGAGTCTGGAGTGGTCGTAGAGAGGCTGCTGGGGGACCAGATCCAGGAACGCCATGTTGCGGCCATGTCCCGCTTCTATGAGACCACCTGCATGCAGTTTGGTGGCAACAACTACCTCAACGAGGACTTCTGGGGTCAGGTGCTCGACCGCTTTGGCCACCGCATGCAGCTCGTTCTGGCGCGAGATGGAGACAAGATCATCGCTGGCGCGTTCAATGTGCAGCGCGCCGGGCGTCTCTATGGGCGCTACTGGGGCTGCTCCGAGGAGCGCCGCTTTCTCCACTTTGAGGTCTGCTACTACCAGGCCATTGAGCACTGCATCGAGCACGGGCTCGAGGTCTTTGAGCCTGGCCATGGCGGCGGTCACAAGTATCCACGGGGCTTTGAGCCTACCCTGACCTACTCCAACCACTGGATTCAGTCACCGCGACTGGATGGGCCCATTCGGGACTTCCTGAAGCGCGAGGGCGCTGCGGTTCGGGAACAGGCCGAGGCCCTCAACGAGCGTCTGGCCTTGAAGCCTTAGGGTTCAAATCCGCTCGATGACGACGTCGCGGATGATGGTGCCCTGGTGGACCGCATGGCTGGGGCCGGCGACCAACTGGCCGAAGACGGTGTAGCCCGCGTTCAAGTGCGGCTGTGGCGCCAAGGTGATGAACCACTGCGAGCCACCGGTGTCAGGGCCGCTTAGCGCCATTCCCAGTGTGCCCTCGTCGTAGGGAAGCCAGGAGAGCTCGTCCACGATGGAGTAGCCGGGGCCACCCCAGCCATCTCCACGAGGACAGCCATCCTGAATGACGAAGTCGGCCACCACGCGGTGGAAGTTCTTGTCGTCGAAGGCATCGGCCTCAGCCAAAGTCACGAAGTTCATCACGGTCATGGGTGCCAGTTCGGTCTCGAACTCCACGATGAGCGTGCCAGCGTCCGTCACGATGCGGGCGCCGACGATGCCTTCCAGATCGGCCGGGTCGGGGACCTTGGCCTTGGGGGCGGCAGCGCTCACTCCGACCCTTGCAGCTGGGCCCTGTGCGGCCAAGCGCACAGATACGGAGGGGTGCTGGAGGGCCTTCTCGATGACGGTGGCAGCGGCCGCAGGGGCTGGCGTGCGCGCCGGCAGGAGGGCGAGCAGGTTGTCCAGCGCCTTCAAGCCCTCGCGAAGTACGTCCAGATCATTGGAGTCCATGGCGTCCAGGACCTCGCCGATGAGTGCTGCATCTTCGCTCTCGCCCAGGATGCTGATGCCGACGGCCTGAAGGGCAGGGTCCTCGTTCTTGATCAGGATGCGGGCAACGTCAGGGCCGGGCTCCAGCTCAGCCAAACGTCCCGCGATGGCGCTGCGCATGGGGGCCTCGCTGGCCTTCTCAAGGAGGCGCAGGAGCTGCTTCTGGTCCTCGAGGGTCGAGACGACCGCAACCCGCAGAGCCAGAGGCTTGTCCTTGGCCAAGAAGGGGCGAAGTGGGCCGTTCACGCCAGCCTTGCCCAAGGCTCTGATCGCTGCAGCCTGGGTGTCGACGGGCACGCCCTCTTCCAAGAAGGGGGTGAGCATGGCCTTGTGGTCGATGCCTTCTACGGCGCCACTGGCCTCGATGGCGCTGATCTGTACATCCCATGCGGCATCGCCGACCAGCTTTGCCAGGGCCTGCTCATCGAGGACGGAGCCGTACTTTCCAAGAGCACGCGCTGTGGAGATGCGAACACCGCGATCGGGATCCGAGGCGCCCGCTTCCAGCAGTGCGCCCAGGGCGGCCTCATTCAGAGAAGGGGCCAAGCCTCGAACCAGGAAGGCACGAACGGTGGGCGAGCGGTCGTGATCAGCCCGCTCCGTCCACTCTTGGGTCAGCTCGGCGCTGAGGTTCTTGGGCGCGATCCGGGCAATCGCAAAGGCGGCGGCCTCCCGAACGTCAGGCTCCAAGAAGCGTCCGCGTAGGGGTTTGGCCAGGGCTTCCATCACCGCTGGGCTTGCCGAGCCCTTGATCTCAGCCATGCCGTGCTGTCCCAGGGCAACGGCTGCTGCCTGGGCAATGGGGGCGGCCTCGTCCAGTGCCGTGATCAGGAGCTTGATGTTGGCCTGTTCAGGCTGCATCCCCAACGCCTGAACCAGGCGAGCACGGACGGCTTCAGGGTGGTCCTGCTTTAGAGCGGAGCGCGCAAAGGATGCGCCCCCAGGGGTCAGCGCAAAGCCAAAGGCCGCAGCTTCGGCCGTCCCTGGGTTGGGAGAGCTGATGAGCTTCTCCAGCTTGGGCAGGTTCGCCGGGTCTCTCAAGCGCGCCAAGGCCAAGGTCGCTCGGGCCTGTGTCTGAGGATCCTCGGACTTGAGCAGGGGCATCAAGGGGGCGGGACTGCCACGGCCGGCCTCCACCTTCCAGATGGTCTTGAGGGTGGCGGCGTCAGGCGCAGAGTAGGCCAGGGCGGAGAGAAGCATCAGAGTGTTCATCCCGCTATGGTAGTCCGCGCGATGCACACTGACCCGGACCCCGATGCTCTGCGCGCCCTACTCCAAGAGAGCGGGGACTCTAGAAAGGCGCTCAAGCGCCACGCTCAGTGGCTGGATGCCGAGCCTGATGGGACCAAGCTGGCCTTGATCCAGATGGCCCGGAAGCAGGGCGCGGATCTGCCAGATCAGGCGGAGAGCTGGCCGGGCAAGAAGCTGATTCGGCGGGCCTTGGACCGACAAGCTCAGGCCCAAGTGCGGCGGAACCCGAGGCATCTGGACCAAGCCTTTGACTGCTTGCACTGCGGAGCGGCGGTGGCTGCGGGCGGTCGGCCGGTTCGGGACCACTGTCCGGCCTGTCTGCGCTCCCAGCACGTCGACGTGGTGCCTGGGGACCGGGCTTCCCAATGCCAAGGGATCTTGGATCCCATCGGCGCACAGCAGCGGGGCGGTGCTTGGGTGATCCGCTACCAGTGCCGTGACTGCGGGCATCTACAGAACAACAAGGCCCACCCCCAGGACGACCCGGCCTTGCTCGCCAAGGTCAGTGCGCTGCCGACTTCTTGACCTTGGGGCCTCGGTGCCCACCTGCACTGGGTGAGTCTGCTCTCCCGCTTCCAACACACCCTCGATCAGCTATCGCTGGGCCCTCGCTTGGCCATTGGGGTGTCAGGAGGAGTGGATTCGATGGTGCTCATGCACCTGTGCGCGCTCGCGGGCCTGCGGCCCGAAGTGGTCAGCCTGGATCACGGCCTACGCAAGGAGTCCGCAAGCGAGGTCATGCTGGTGCAGCAGACCGCCGCAGCTCTCAATCTGCCCTTCTCTACGCGTCGACTGGGGCTCAAGCCCGGAAGCGGGATGGCGGCAAGGGCCAGGCAGGCACGCTTGGATGTTTGGGCCGATCTGCCCGTCGACCACGTTCTTCTGGCCCATCACCAAGACGACCAGGCCGAGACCGTCTTGGACCGCCTCAGTCGGGGGGCTGGCGCAAGAGGCCTGTCCGGAATGGCGCTCCAGTCGGGAAGACTGGTTCGGCCACTGCTCTGTGAGTCCCGCGCGGATCTGCAGCAATGGGCCAAGCGCAAGGGCATCTGGTGGGTGGAAGACCCCTCCAACACAAAGGGCACGCGAGGCTGGATGCGCCACCGCGTGATGCCTTTGTTGGAAGAGCGCCGTCCTGGGAGCGCGGCATGCATTGCCCGGAGCGCGGCCCACTTGGCCCAAGATGAGGCGGTGCTCTCGGCTCTGGCCTCACGGCTCTTGGATCCGCAGGGCTTGGCCTTGGAAACCCTGCGAGAGGCGCCGCCTGCCCTGCAGCGCAGAGCCCTGGCTCAGCTGCTGGAACGGGAACGCGGGGAGCGTCGAGAACTCAGCGCAAAGCTACTCGATTTGAGCGTTGAGCTCTTGTCGCTGGAGCGCGGTGTGGTGGAGATTGGCGGCGGATGGCGCTTCGTTCTGCACAAGGGGCGAGTGCACTGCTTGCCACCAAAACCTGCCCCCGCCGAGCTGCAAGAGGGGAGGTGGGGACCCTGGAATGTGGTGGCCTCGACGGCGGTGGGTTTGCGCTCCGTCGAGCTAGGCGAGCGCATGAATGGGCGACGTGTTGTGGACTTGATGCGTCAAGCGGGTTTGCCTTGCCCACTTCGGCCTTACCTTCCGATCATCCACCTGGGGCCGCAACGCTGGCTGCCAGGTGTCTCTTTCCAAGGCGGGGCTCCCTCAGGGGTCCACGTCAGGCTGGAAGCCAGCCCGGGCACGACGCTGCTCGGTGGTGGTCCTTTCCAGCGGCTGCTATAGCTGTCTTTCCTTCTAAAGGGCCGATGCATGAACAAAAATAGGACCCTGTTGCTCTGGGGCTTCTTTGCCGTCGTGGGGCTGCTCGTGGCCGTTGTGCTCCTCACGGATCGGGACAGTCGCCCCAAGACCGAGGACTTTGCTCACTTCCATGACAAGGTCGAGATGGGGGAGGTGAACACCGTCTCCATCAAGGGCACGGAGCTCTCTTACGAGCTCAAGAATGGCGACAAGTTCGTGGCCACCGGCCCAGCGGAGCAGGACTACCTCTTGCGGCTGCTGGACGAGAATGGGGTGGTTCTGGCCTTTGAAGAGGAAGGGTCCGGCTGGTTCATCCTCATGAATGTGCTGCCTTTCCTGCTGATCTTCGGGCTCATGTTCTTCATGATGCGCCAGATGCAGGGGGCCGGTGGCAAGGCCATGAGCTTTGGCAAGTCCAAGGCGAAGCTGCTCAATGAAACAGGCCGCCGCGTCACCTTCGAAGATGTCGCCGGCGCGGACGAGGCCAAAGAGGAGCTGGAGGAGATCATCCACTTCCTCAAGGACCCTCGAAAGTTCACCCGGCTTGGCGGCCGCATTCCCAAGGGCGTTCTGCTGATGGGCCCTCCGGGCACCGGCAAGACTCTGTTGGCACGTGCTGTGGCCGGGGAGGCAGGGGTTCCCTTCTTCTCCATCTCGGGCTCAGACTTTGTGGAGATGTTCGTCGGAGTTGGCGCCAGCCGTGTCCGCGACCTCTTCGAGCAAGGCAAGAAGAACGCGCCATGCATCATCTTCATCGATGAGATCGACGCCGTTGGACGTCACCGTGGCGCCGGAATGGGCGGCGGGCACGACGAGCGCGAGCAGACCCTGAACCAGCTCCTGGTAGAGATGGACGGCTTTGAGAGCAACGAGGGTGTGATCATCATGGCGGCGACCAACCGGCCTGATGTCTTGGACCCAGCGTTGTTGCGTCCGGGCCGCTTCGACCGGCGCGTCTCGGTTGACCCGCCCGATGTGAAGGGACGCGAGGCCATCCTCCACGTGCACACCCGTCGTACGCCCCTCTCCGAGGACGTTGACCTGGCCCTGGTTGCTCGGGCGACCCCAGGCATGTCCGGTGCGGATCTGGAGAACTTGGTGAACGAGGCTGCTCTGATGGCGGCCCGCCACAACAAGAAGAAGCTGGAGATGGAGGACTTCGAGGAGGCCCGCGACAAGATCTGGATGGGTCCTGCGCGCAAGTCCAAGGTCGTCTCCGAGGAAGAGCGACGCACCACCGCCTACCACGAAGCCGGTCACGCCATTCTGGCTGTGCTTCTGCCCCGGCAGCGCACCCGCAGCCTGCACAAGGTGACCATCATGCCCCGTGGGCGTGCCGGCGGAATCACCTTTACGCTGCCCGATGAGACCAACTACATGACCAAGGATGCCTTCCGCGCTCAGATCGTCATGGCGATGGGTGGTCGCGCAGCCGAGCAGCTGGTCTTCAAGCAGGTGAACACTGGAGCGGGCGGCGACCTGCAACAGGCGACCAAGACCGCTCGGAGCATGGTGACGCGCTTCGGCATGTCGGACAAGATTGGCCCCGTGTCCCTGACGGGCGGCGGTGGCGAGGTCTTCTTGGGCCGCGACTACGGTCGCAAGGCAGAGTACTCCGAGGCCACGGCCCAGCTCATTGACGCAGAAGTGCGCTCAATGCTGGAAGAGGGCTTGAGCTGGGCGCAGCGAATTCTGGTCGCCAACATCCACATCCTGCACCGCACAGCGCAGCTCCTTCTGGAGCAAGAGACCGTGGACGGCAAGGAGTTCATGGAGATGGTGGACAGCTTGGATCCGGTCCTGCCCGAAGGAATCGGCCTGAGTCCTGGCCTGATTCCCAGCTAAGGGTCGAGCCATGGCTGCATCAAGTCCAGCGCGGGAGTAGCATTCCGCAATGGACGTGCAGTTGGTTGGCATCCTGAACCTCACCCCCGACTCCTTCTCGGATGGCGGCCGCTTCGCGGGCGCGGGCCAGTCCCTGCAGGCGCAGGTCGAACGGGCTTGTCGGCTGGTGGAGCAGGGGGCTTCTTGGGTTGATCTGGGCGGCGAGAGCACCCGTCCCGGCGCTGAGCCTGTCTCGGCCATGGAAGAGATGGATCGGGTGCTTCCCGTGCTCGAGGCCATCGTTGCCCTGGGCATTTCTGTGAGCGTCGACACCCGCAAGCCCGTCGTGGCACGCGCAGCTCTGAGCGCCGGCGCCGCAGTCATCAATGACGTCGGCGGCTTTGAGGACCCTGAGATGGTCCATGCGGTGGCGCAGGCCGGTGGGGGAGCGGTCGTGATGCACATGCGCGGGACGCCCCAGACCATGCAGGGCGACACCCGCTACCAGGACGTGGTCTCCGAAGTGCGCGACTTTCTTCAGGAGCGGGTCAACGGCCTCCGAGCCGCTGGAGTGGAGCAGATCTGGGCGGATCCAGGCATAGGTTTTGGCAAGTCTGCGCCCCAGTGCGCTGAGCTCATTGCCCGCCTCCCGGAGTTTGAGTCTCTGGGGGTGCCGCTGTACATCGGTGCGTCTCGGAAGAGCTTCATTCCTGCGCTCGTAGGCGCACTGGAGCCTGACGAGCGCCTGCCGGGAAGCTTGGCGGCAGCAGGAGCGGCGGTGTTGGCCGGCGCCAGCGTGCTCCGGGTACATGATGTGGCGGAGACCCGGCAGTTCCTCCAGATCTTTGCAGCGTGCAGGGGGGCGGCATGAGCTCTCTACAGTGGCTGCAAGGCACCATCATCTGGGACATGCAGTGGCGTGATGCCATCGACATCTTGGTGATCTGGTGGATCGCCTACCGCATGTACTTGGTCCTTCGTGGAACCCGCGCGCTGCAGTCACTCATCGGCTTGCTCGGACTGGGGTTCTTGTATGTGCTGAGCCAACGGGCCCAGCTCTATGCTGTCGGTTGGCTGCTGGACAAGTTCTTCGTCTACATCGTCTTGGCCGTGCTCATTCTCTTCCAGACCGACATCCGGCGTGGACTGGCTCGGGCGGGTGGAGGCCTGTTCTCCGGCGTCAGCGGCAGAGAGCAGCCCCAGTTCTCCGAGGAGTTGGTTCAGGCTGTGTTTTCCTTGGCCAGTCGCCGAATTGGCGCACTGATCGTGCTCGAGCGCGATGCCTCTCTCAACGAGCTGGTGGAGAGTTCCCACCGCTTGGACGCTGTGGTGAGCCAGGACCTGTTGGTCTCAATCTTTCATCCGACCTCGCCACTGCACGACGGAGCGGTCGTTCTCCAGAAGGGCCGGATGGCCGCGGCCAAGGTCTTCTTGCCCCTCTCCCTGACCCAGGACATCGCCCGCTACTTCGGCACCCGGCACCGGGCCGCCCTGGGGCTGAGTGAAGAGACGGACGCGGTCGTGCTTGTCGTCTCAGAGGAGCGCGGCACGGTGAGCTTGGTCCACCACGGGGCCCTCACACCGGTCCCAGACACCAACGCCTTGCGTGAGCAGCTCCAAGCCATCTTCCAGCCCTCCTCTAGCGGCCGCGCCTGGACCTGGGGGAAGGCATGAAGGAGCGGAGCGCAGGGGCTGTCATCAAGGGCTGGTTCTTCGATCACCTGGGCTGGAAGCTGTTCACCGGGGTCCTCGCGGTGCTCGCTTGGGTCTGGATCCAAGGGGGGCGCGTGGTCCCGGCCAGCGCTTGGGTGAACGTAGAGTACGTGCTGCCCGAGGGGCTGGTCTTGACCCAGCAGCCCACCCAACGAATTCGGGTGACGGTCTCTGGTACGCAGAACCTTACGCGCGACCTGAGGCGTGGGGACTTGTCCGTGTCCGTGGATCTCTCTGATCTGGGCCCTGGCGTACAGACTGTCGACTTTGTCGATGCCTCAATCTCTGGACTGGATCCTGCGCTGTCCATCGTGGCCTTGAAGCCCAACTCTCTGCAGGTAGAGCTGGAGCCTCAGGCCGAGCGTCCTGTGCGTCTTCAAGCAAGCGTCGTGGGACAAGCGGCAGAGGGGTTCCGCCTCGCAGAAGTCATTCTGGAACCCAGCGAAGTCAACGTTGTTGGACCGGTCTCTGTGGTTGAGAAGCTGGACAAGGTGATGACGCGCGCGCTGGTGATCGACGGGTTGAGTCGAGACAGTGAGCGCGAAATCTCATTGGATTTGCCGCCTCCACTGAGACTCTCGGAGCCAGGCACGATCACCGCCACCTTGCGAATCGAAGCCCTCAACAGCACCCGAACCTTTACGAACGTGCCCGTCATCTGCCGTGACCCCGAGTGGCGACCGATTCAGGACAGTGTAAGTGTCGTCTTAGAAGGGCCTGTTCGGGAGCTCTCAGCACTCGAAGTTGATGCCCTTACGGTGATGGTCGTGCTACCTGGGGACCTTGAACGCACCCCGATTACAGTTGGGGTCGCGCAAGCCCCCTTGCCGCGGCTTGAAATCGTCCATCCTGGCGGGGAAACCCTCCAGCTTGCGACCTTGGAACCAGCGAAAGTAGATGTGGAGCCGATAGCCCAATGAAGATGTTCGGAACCGACGGAATTCGAGGGAAGTGGGGTGAGGCTCCTCTCGACGTGAGCACGCTCCGTGGCCTGGGTGCTGCACTGCGTGAGTTTTTCGGCGATGGCCCCATCTTCTTCGTCCGGGACACCCGTGAGAGTGGTCCGGAGATGGTGGAATCCCTCGCAGCTGGTCTGGGCGGCGAGGTCATCGATCTGGGGGTCCTGCCTACGCCGGCCCTGAGCGCCATCCTTGCCGACGGCAAGGGTGTAGGCGGACTGGCCATCACGGCCAGCCACAATCCCTGGCAGGACAACGGCGTCAAAGTTCTGCTCTCCAGCGGACGCAAGCCAAGCGTGGAGCAGGAAGCCCGAATCGAAGGGGAGGGGAGCTCGTCGACTTGGAACTGGGGAGCCACCCTCCGCATCCGACAGGTGAGCACAGGGTTGGAGGATTACTTGCGCATCCTCCAGGACGAGGTGCGTGGGTTTTGGCTCCACGACTACAAGATCGCCGTGGACTGCGCCAATGGTGCCGCCTACCAGAGCGCACCACAGATTCTGGAGCGCTTGGGTGCAAAAGTCCACGCCATCAACGTGGAGCCCGACGGGAAGAACATCAACCTAAACTGTGGCGCCGTGCATCCTGAGCACCTAGCCAAAGTGGTTGTTGAACAAGGCTGTGATCTGGGCATCTGCCTCGATGGAGACGCAGACCGCTGCGTCTTGATCGACCGCAACGGCCGAATCTTGGACGGAGACGCGATCCTCTGGCTGCTGCGCAGCTCACAGGGAGTGGTCGGAACGGTCATGAGCAACGCAGCCTTGGAGCGCCGGCTCGAAGAAGAGGGCATCCCCTTCGTGCGTGCAGGCGTTGGCGACCGGCAGGTGGCTGACGTCCTTCGTACCAAGCGCTGGGGCTTGGGTGGAGAGCCTTCAGGCCACATCTTGGTTCCCGGTGGATTCCCAAGCGGTGACGGTATGTTGACCGCCCTCAAGTGCTTGCAGCACAGCCAGGACATCACCGCTGACCTCGCGGATTGGCAGCCGGACCCCTCAACTCTGGTCAACGTTCGCGTCGCGACCAAGCCACCCCTCGAGGAGGTCCCGGGTCTGGCAAAGGCACAGGAGCAGGCCATCCTGGATGGGGGCACCAGGGTGCTGCTTCGCTACTCTGGCACCGAGCCCAAGCTCAGGGTTCTCGTCGAAGGCAAGGATCAGGCCAGCGCAGACCGCCTAGCCAACAGTTTGGCAGACTTCGTGGTGGCTGCAATCGCGCGCCTCTGAGGATCTCCTACCCCGTAGGCATTCGGTTCTGCATGGGCTGAGGCTTATGCGAAAGGGCCCGTGGACGGGCCCGGGTGGCCGTTTCACAGGCTCGACCCTCCAGGCCTTGAGTGAAGCCGCCTTGGCCGCCTTGCGCAGTCTGGCAAAGCCGGTCATTCAGAGAGCATGAAGACCTACCTTGACGATGCCCCGGCCACCCGAGCCTTGGGACAGCAGATCGCAGAGCGCTCTTATCCAGGCTTGGTTCTGGCCCTTCAGGGTGAACTCGGAGCTGGAAAGACCACCTTGGCACAAGGTGTAGGGCTAGGGCTCGGGGTCAAGGGCCGAGTCCGAAGCCCGACCTTCATCATCATGGCGCTGTACGAAGGCCGCCTCCCCATGGCGCATGCTGACCTCTACCGCTTGGGGGACGAGAGCGAACTCACTGAGCTGGGCCTCGAGGAGCACCTGAGTCACGGCGTCACCCTCATTGAGTGGTCCGAGCGCTTCCCCCAGCTGCTGCCGAAGGACCATCTGGAGCTCCTGCTTGAAGATGATGGAGACGGCCGCCGCGCGACACTGACGGCGATGGGACCCAAGTCGCTGGCCTTGGTCACAGAGCTTCAGGCGCTTCGGTGATGCGGGCCTCTGTTCCAGGATTGATCGCCTTGCTGTGCACCGCGGGCAGTCTGCTGCTGCTTGGCAAGGTCCAAGGCCCCCCTCCAGCCCCCCTGGTCGTACCGTTTGCAGTGGAGAAGCTTCCAGAGACGGAGCTGGCGCGTTCGGGCGCTCTGGACATGAACCGAGCCAACGCCAGCGCCCTTCAGGCTCTGCCTGGGGTTGGACCGGCGACATCGGCCGCCATTGTCGCTGACCGGGAGAGACGTGGCCCCTTTGGCAGCGTCTCTGACCTGCAGCGGGTCAAAGGGATTGGCCCTGCCAAGCTGGAGGCGATTCGGCCCTTTGTGTACACATCTCCCACGGAGAAGCCGCCTGGAGTCGGTGGCCCGAGTGCCCCTGAGGGTTATGCCCGCGGGCTTAACGAGTAGACCGTGTCTGACGTTCCCATCTATCTGGACCATAACGCGACCAGCCCGCCTCATCCTGCGGTGCTGGACGTGGCCCTGCCGCTCATTCAAGAGCACTGGGGCAACACGGGCTCCGCCCACAGCTTGGCGCGGGCGCCCCATGCCGCTGTGGAGCACGCCCGAGGGCAGCTTGCCACCTGGGCTGGAGCGCGCGCAAAAGACCTCGTCTTCTGTTCAGGCGCGACGGAGGCGAACAACTTGGTTGTGCTCGGTGCCAGTGGGCGGGTGCTCTGTACGGCCACCGAACACCCCAGCGTGCTGGAGGCTGTTCAGCTCCGCGGTGGGCTCGTCCTGCCCGTCGATGGCGATGGCCTGTTGGACCTGGAATGCCTGGAGGAGGAACTGTCCAAGGGCGCGGGCTTGCTCAGTGTGCTTGCGGCCAACAATGAGACGGGCGTACGGCAAGACACCGAGACGATCTATGCCATGGCCAAGGCGGCCGGTGTGCCCTTGCACTTGGACTGCGCGCAGCTTGTTGGCCGCCATGAGGCGCCGGAGAACTGGGACTACATGACCGTTACTGGCCACAAGGCTGGCGGGCTCAAGGGTGCCGGCGCGCTCTTGCGGCGACAGGGTCTAGCCTTGCAGGCGCTCTCTTACGGGGGCGGACAAGAACGTGGCTATCGGGCCGGAACGCTCAACCCTGCGCCGATCGCTTCGCTGGGGGTGGTCGCAACGCTCTCTCACAGCTCGGAGATCAAGACGCTGCGAGACCAGCTAGAGGCCGCCTGCGTATCACTGGGGGCCCGCGTGACTGGAGCGGGGGCGCCTCGCCTCTGGAACACTTGCAACGTCGTCTTTGAAGGGATTCAATCCGACATGCTGGTCGTAGGCTTGGACTTGGAGGGCGTCTGTGCGTCCGCCGGGTCGGCCTGCTCTTCGGGGGCGGCAAAGGCAAGCGGCGTGCTTCTATCCATGGGAATTGACCACTCGGCTCTGCGTTTGAGCTTGGGTTGGTCCACGCAGGCGCAAGACATCGCCCGCGCGATAGAGGTGCTCAAGGTCGTCGTGGCGCGTCAACGCGCCCTTGGGAGTGAGTCATGGCACGGGTAGTTGCAGCGATGAGTGGTGGCGTGGACTCCAGCGTGGTGGCAGCTCTGCTCCACGAGCAGGGCCACGAGGTCATCGGAGTGCACATGAAGCTGCACGATGCCCCCGATCCCGACAAGGCCGGTCACTGCTGCGGCTTGGACGACGCCCTGGATGCACGCTCCGTCGCTGACCGTCTTGGCATCGCCTTTCACGTGCTGGACCTGCGCGAGGCCTTCCGAAAGGCAGTCATGGAAGACCTCTCCAAGACCTACCTTGCAGGCGCCACGCCCAACCCCTGCATCCAGTGCAACGGAGTGCTCAAGTTCCGCGTCTTGCTCAATCGAGCCATCGCGTTGGGTGCCGAGAGCCTGGCCACCGGCCACTATGCCCAGATCACCGAGGGCCCGGGCTTGGCTCGGGCCCTCGACCACGACAAGGACCAGAGCTACTTCCTGTTCCCGATGAGTCACGAGGCCCTCTCTCGCACCCTCTTTCCGCTTGGGGGCATGACCAAGACCGAGGTCCGTGCGCACGCGCATCGCTTGGGGCTAGTCACGGCAGACAAAGCCGAGAGCCAAGAGATCTGCTTCATTCCCGACCAGGACCATGGGCGCTTCATCGCGGAGCAGCACCCTGGCGTGGACGGTAGTGGGGACATTGTGGACAGCAGCGGCCGCGTGCTGGGTCAACACAAGGGCTACTGGCGCTACACAGTCGGCCAGCGCCGCGGTCTGGGCGTCGCTGCACCCTTCAAGCTCTACGTGGAGCGGGTCGAGCCGGACACCAAGCGTGTCGTTGTTGGCGGCGCCGAAGGCTTGTGGCACACCGGCCTGGTGGCCAGTCGGTGGACCTGGATGGACCGCCCGGAGCCGGGCGAGATTGTCTCCGCGAGAATCCGCCACAACGGCCACCTCGTGGCCGCCAGCATTGATGATGGAGAGAAGCTCGTCACAGTGCGCTTCGAGGACCCCGTTTGGGCCGTCGCTCCTGGCCAAGCCGTCGTGCTCTACCGAGGCGATCAGGTCCTTGGGGGCGGTTGGATTCGTCGGGCAGTGGAGGACAAAGCGTGAGCGTTGAGATGCTCCAGCAACGCCTTGGCGTGCAGTTCGCTGATCTTTCCCTTCTCGAGCAGGCCTTGTGCCATCGCTCGGCCGCAGAGGAAGGGCTGGCTCGAGCGCACAATGAGCGCCTGGAGTTCCTGGGCGATGCTGTGGTGCAGCTCTGTGTCACCGAACTCCTGTATCTACGCTTCGGGCAGGCGGCCGAAGGAGACATGTCTAGGATCCGAGCCCGCCTTGTGAACAAGGGCTTCCTGGCCTCCCTTGCGGAGGAAATTGAGCTCGGCCCGCTGCTGATCCTTGGCAAAGGCGAAGAGAAGGATGGTCGCAGCAAGCCCTCACTGCTCGCTGACGCCTTCGAGGCCATTATGGGCGCGCTCTTCTTGGACCAAGGGATGGACCAATGCCGCCGGGTCTTGGCTGAGTATTTCGCAGGGGCGCTCGCCGAGATCAGCGATCCAGTGGGCTATGGCCGACACCCAAAGAGCGCCTTGCAGGAGCTCACAACCGAGCGCTGGCGTCAGACCCCGTCCTACACCCTGTTAGAGACCAGCGGTCCACCCCACCAACGCAGCTTCTTGTTCTCCGTTTCGCTAGGAGAGCGTGAGTTGGCGCGCGGGGAAGGACACTCCACCAAAGAGGCCCAGTCACGGGCCGCTCGGGCAGCCTTGGTGCTGCTGGAAGAGGAGCTCAAGTGAGCACCACAAGCAGCGAGACCAACCATCGCAGCGGCTATGTCGGCATCTTCGGGCGACCGAACACCGGCAAGAGCACACTCCTGAATCAGATCTTGGGGGAGAAGGTCTCGATCACCTCCCGAAAGGCACAGACCACACGCAACCGTGTCGTGGGCATCCACAACACGGACTCCTTGCAAATGGTGTTGGTGGACACACCCGGCCACCACAAGGCCACCAGCTCCCTGAACAAGGCCATCGTTCGTGAGATCGAGGCCACCCTCCAAGAGGTGGACGCCGTTCTGCTCATGGTGGACTTGGTGCCAGCAGTCTCCCAGGCTCAGCGAGGCAAGGACATTCTCTCGGCCGGCGAGCAGGTCTTGTTGGAGCTCTGCAAGAACGCCAAGGTGCCCATTGTTCTCGGCCTCAACAAGGTCGACTTGGTCAACTCTGTTTGGTCTCTGCCCGTGATTGACGCTTGGAAGGACCAAGCGGACTTCCACGCTGTGATTCCGACCTCTGCCCTCAAGGGCAGTGGAGTGGATGAGCTGATGGAGAGCTTGGCTGGGTTGATGCCCGAAGGCCCAGCCTATTTCCCCAAGGACCAGATGCTGGACGGCACGGAGCGCTTCGTCGTCAGTGAGCTGATCCGCGAGAAGCTCTTCCATCTGCTGGACCAAGAGTTGCCCTACAGCATCGCGGTGCAGGTCGAGCAGTTCGACGAAGAAGAGCGGGACGGCGCCAAGCCGCGCGTGCACATCATGGCGCGCATCTTGGTTGAGCGGCCCTCTCAGAAGGGCATCGTCATCGGGAAGGGAGGCCAGATGCTCAAGCGCATCGGCACCATGGCCCGCAAAGACATCATCAAGCTCCTGGGGTGCAGCGTGCACCTTGAGCTGCACGTCAGCTGCCAGCCAAAGTGGAGCGAGAACCCTCGTATTCTGCGTGAGCTTGGGCTGAGCACGAGGAAAGTATGACCAGTGAAACGCGCAGCGTCGCAAAGGTCCCAGTGCTCGCACTGGTTGGCCGCCCCAACGTGGGCAAGTCCACGCTGTTCAACCGGCTCGTGGGCCAGCGCACGGCCATCGTGCACGACACCCCCGGGGTGACCCGTGACCGGCACTACGCCACGACAGACCGCTTTGATCGGGAGATGATTCTCATCGACACAGGCGGTCTGGAGCCCACGACCGACACCGACCTGTTCCGCTCGATGCGTGAACAGGCCTTGGCGGCCATTGAAGAGGCCGACATCATCATCTTCGTGGTGGATGTTCGTGCAGGCCTGACGCCGATGGATGCCGAGGTCGCGCGCATGCTGCGGACCACGAACACCCCAGTGCTGCTGGCTTGCAACAAGGTCGAGGGCTTTGAGCAGGAGAACGCCGCTCTGGAGTTCTACGCTCTGGGTCTGCCCGAGCTCTTCGCTCTCAGCTCCGAGCACGGAAACGGCATCGGCGAGCTGATGGAGCGGGTCATTGAGCTCTTGCCCATGGCTCCCGATGAGCCCGAAGAGGATGACCTGCTCAAGACCGATGAGCTGCGCATCGCTGTGGTTGGACGCCCCAACATCGGTAAGTCCACCTTGGTCAACCGCATGATTGGCAAGGACCGACACATCGTCGCCGACCAGCCCGGCACGACCATGGATTCCATCGACTCCGTCTGGAGTGATGGGGAGAAGACCTGGCGCTTCGTCGACACCGCTGGTGTGCGTCGAAAGAGCAAGATCTCCAAGGACTTCGAAGGCTATGCGGTCTCCCAGGCCATTCGAAGTGTCGAGCGCTGCCACATCACACTGTTGATGATCGACGGCGAAGAGGGCGTCACGGAGCAGGATGCCCGCCTGGCCCGCGTGGTGATCGACCGCGGTCGCTGCCTGGTGATCTTGGTCAACAAGTGGGACAAGGTTCGCGAGGACCCAGACCGCAACGTCAAGGTCGTCGAGAACGAGTTCGACCGCATGATGCCTCACACCAAGTGGGCCCCCGTGCTCTACATCTCCGCCCTGACCGGCAAGGGCTGCCATCGCATCCTGGAGAACGTCGAGCGCATCTACGAGCAGTTCAACAAGCGCCTGACCACCTCGGAGTGCAACCGCTTCTTGGAGCTGGCCGTCACCAACCACTCCGTGCCCCAGCGTCACAACCGCCCCGTGCGTTTGAACTACATGACCCAGGTTCGGGTGCGCCCACCCACCTTCGTCATCTTCTCCAACACCCCTGACGGTGTGGAGGAGAGCTACAAGCGCTACCTGAAGAACCGTCTGAGAGACCAGTACGGATTTGAGGGCACCCCTCTGCGCCTGCAGATCAAGCGCAAGCGCCGGCCAGGTGAGGAGCACGAAGAAGACTAGTGGGACGCATCCGCATCCTCGAGGACCACTTGGTCAACCAGATCGCCGCTGGCGAGGTTGTGGAGCGCCCGTCTTCCGTGGTCAAGGAGCTGGTGGAGAACGCCCTGGATGCGGGCGCCACCCGCGTTGATGTGGATCTGCGTGCCGGCGGACGGGAGCTGATCCGCATCCAAGACAACGGCTCTGGAATGGACCCCGACGACGTTCTGATGTGCATCGAGCGTCACGGGACCTCCAAGATCCGCGGAGAGGAGGACCTGGGGCGGGTACACACCTTGGGCTTTCGCGGAGAGGCGCTGCCCTCCATCGCCAGCGTCGCACGGGTCGAGATCATCTCCCGTCCAACTCAAGCTGAGGCGGGCTTCAAGGTCGTCGTCGAAGGCGGCCGCATGAGGAAGCCAGAGCCCACTGGAGCGCCGGCGGGTACCCGCATCACCGTGCGAAACCTCTTCTTCAATATTCCGGTGCGCAGGGGCTTCCTGCGCACGGTGCCCACCGAGCTTGGGCACTGCATCGAGGCGGTGTTGCGGGAGGCGATGGTGCGTCCGTCCGTCGGCTTCAAGGTGGAGCACGAGGGACGGGTGGTGCTCAAAGCGCCGAGGGTTGAGACCCGGGCAGAGCGGGCCAAGGATCTGCTGAAGAGCCACGGCGACCAGCTCTTCGAGGTGAACTTCACGAGCGGCACCTTGACCGTCGAGGGGCTGCTCAGCCCAGTCGGCGTGCACAAGGCCAGCGCGAGCGGCGCAATGCATCTGTACGTGAACGGCCGCTATGTGCGTGACCCGACGCTTCGCAGAGCCGTGAACCAAGCCTATAGAAACCTGGTCCCGCGTGGGCGCTATCCGGTCGTTGTGCTGGAAGTTCGGCTGCCGGTCGAAGACGTGGATGTCAACATCCACCCGGCCAAGACCGAGGTGCGCTTCCGCTTCGGACAGGAGCTGTATGAGGCCGTGAGCGAGGGCTTGCGGGTTGCCCTGGACAGGCAGGGGCTCCAGAGCAACAAGCCCTTCATCAAGAGGGCTCCCGTGGCCGGACAGGAAGCGCTGGGCTTCGGCAGGCCTGAGCCTGAGCCTGAGTTGGCCTCGCCAGCAGGACTCATGGGGCAGAGCCTCGCTGAGCCCAAGGCTGAGTGGGGAGGGGAGGCTCTCGCGAAGGGCTACGCTCCAACTCCAAGCCCTTCAACACCTCCACCACAGCCTCCTCCAATCGAGCAGCCAGTGCACCGGGGCCTTCGGGCGATGTGCATGCTCAGCGGAGGGCGCTTTCTCTGCGAGGACAACGAGGACGCGCTCATCTTCTCGCTGGCCTCCGTTCAGAGCGCACTGATGGTGGACAAGCTGCGCAGCGGAGCCCTGACGCCCCGGCCCTTGCTCACGCCAACCTTGGTGGATCTGCCCCAGGCTGCCGCTCGCGCGCTCTTGGCCAGGCTCCCGGAGATGCCAAGCTACTTGCGCATCGAGGACTACGGTGAGGGAAGCTTCGCAGTAATGGCGCTGCCACCAGCCGTCGCGCGTGGCGACTTGGAGGCTTTGCTTCGGGGCATAGCGGCCGGCCAGGAAGTTGACGCGTTGCTGGTAGAGACGGCCCTGGCAGGTACGCCCAGAGGGCTCTCGCCCTTTGAACTCAAGGCCTTGGTCAAGGAGCTGCGGCGGCTGGACTATTCCGTGCTGGCCCTGCGCATTGACGCCGAAGAGTTGGGCCGGCGGGTTCCATGAGCGTGCTCGTCTTGGGGGGACCCACCGCCACCGGGAAAACCGCGGCCGCAACCGCTGTCGCCGATGCTTTCGAGGCCATCATCGTCTCTGCCGATGCCATGCAGGTCTACCGAGGGATGGACATCGGCACTGCGAAACCCAGCCCAGCAGAGCTTGCCCGTTGGCCGCACCATCTCGTGGACATCCGTGATCCGCACGAGGCCTACAACGCCGCTGACTTTGCCTGGGACTGTGATGCGCTCATCGCCAAGCACCCCCGCATCGTCATTGCTGGTGGCACGGGCTTCTACATTCGGGCGCTCTTGACCGGCTTGGCCCCAGCCCCTCCGAGCGAGCCAGCCCTGCGCGCGGAGCTGGAGCTGCTGGAAGACCCCCATGCCTTGCTCCAAGAACAAGACCCCGTCCTGGCGCTTCGCCTGCATCCCAACGACAAGGTGCGCATTCTGCGTGGCCTGGAGGTCTTCAGGATGACGGGCCGCCGTCTCTCCGACATCCACGCCGAGCATGATCTGAGCGTCCCCAGACACCCGGCCGTTCGCCTGATGCTGGACCGAGCGGACCTGGCTGAGCGCATCGATGGCCGCGTCGTCTCCATGATGGAGGCGGGCTACATGGACGAGGTTCAGGGGCTCTTGGACGCGGGGGTTACCCCAGACTTAAAGCCCATGAAATCCTTGGGATACAAGTGGCTTAGCGAGCAACTCCTCAACGGGCTTGAGCCTGCCGAGGCCCTGCGTCTCACCCAGCGCGACACCCGCCGCTTTGCCCGAAAGCAGCGCACCATGTTTCGCTCTATCGGCGGCTTCGAGGCCATCGACGGTGGTGACATGGATCGGGTGATGCGTGCGGCTGAAGAAGCCTTTGGTGCGGTCTCAAGCTGATCTGCGGCCCGGGTCCACATGACAGAGCTCGCCAGAAAGCTCTGAATGCTCGATCACGGACCCTCGTCCTTCCGGTGTCATAGAAAGCACAGACGGAGACGCGGCATGTCCATTGCCAGAATCACAATCGCCCCAGCCATTGCGGCGCTGCTTTCGGCGGGACTCTTCGTGGCCTGCGAGGACGCCAGTGTGCAGGAAGCCTTCCAGATTGAAGAGCCGGTGCAGCGCGTACAGATCTTTGTAGAGCAGGGGGATGTGGCCGTTTGGACTTCCTCTGCCTCGAAAGTCCGGGTCGAGAGAACCCTTCAGGGCCAGCCCGGCATGCATGTGATGGAGACTCGTGTGGAGAGAGGCACCCTGACATTGGAGATGGGCTGCGAGGTCTCCGTGGGCTGTTCCATAGATTCAAGCCTCTACATTCCCGCAGGTGTTCCAGTCGAGGTCGAGGTCCTGGACGGCAGCGTGCAAATCGACGGCGTGCTCCAGGGGTAGCCCCCACCGCAGGCCTCGGATAAGCCCGAAGGCCTGACGGAGTTCCCAAATGGACATGGTTCTGGAGTTCGAGCGGCCTTTGGTGGAGCTCAAGAAGCGCATCCAGACCCTGCAAGACATGCAGGAGGCCGATGGACTGGACTTGTCAGCGTCCATCTCCCAGCTTCAGGTCCAGGCCGTGCGTCTCCAGGAGCAGATCTTCTCCGATCTCTCTCGCTGGCAACGCACCCAGCTCTCGCGTCACCCCCACCGGCCCTACACCCTGGACTACGTCAAGGGCCTGTTCACGGGCTTCCGGGAGCTCAAGGGCGACCGCGCGGGCCATGAAGATGCAGCCATCGTCTGCGGACAGGCCTGGTTTGGGGAGACCCCGGTGATGGTGATGGGTCACCAGAAGGGAAGGAACACCAAGGAAAACCTCCGTCACAACTTCGGAATGGCAAAGCCTGAGGGCTACCGGAAGGCGCTGCGCCTCATGCAGCTGGCCAACCGCTTTGGCCGGCCTATCATCTGTTTCATCGACACCTCCGGAGCCTTTCCGGGAATCGAAGCGGAGGCCCGCGGCCAGGCCGAGGCCATTGCGCGCAACATCATGGAGATGAGCGTGCTCACTGTGCCCATCATCTGTGTGGTGATCGGAGAGGGTGGCAGCGGCGGTGCACTGGCCGTCGGAGTCGGGAACCGGGTGCTCATGATGGAGAACGCCGTCTACTCGGTCATCTCTCCAGAGGGCTGCGCCGCCATTCTTTGGCGCGACCGGGCAGAGGCACCCACGGCAGCCGAAGCGCTGCGCGTCACCGCCGAAGACTGCTTGGGATTTGGTGTGGCCGACGAGATCGTCGCTGAGCCACCCGGTGGTGCCCATCGGGACCACGAGGCGGCCATCGCGAGCTTGGGGGAGGCCCTCGCTCGTCACCTGGAGGCCTTGTCCAAGATGAGCCCCCAGGAGGTCAAAGACGACCGCTACGCGCGCTTTCGCAAGTTGGGTGGGCACCTGGAGCCCTCGTGAGCGCCAAAGAGCAACTCAAGGTTGTACCGGGCGCTGCGCTCCGCGGCACGCTCAGGGTCCCAGGGGACAAATCGATCTCCCATCGCTCCCTCATCTTCAACGGTGTGGCCCATGGCCAGGCCCGGGTGAGTGGTCTCTTGGGAGCCCTAGACGTTCAAGCAACGCGGCGCTGTATGACGCAGCTCGGGGTGCAGATCGAGGCCCAAGGCCAGGACATTCTGGTCACCGGCCGGGGCGGCAAACTCCAGGAGCCTGACGACGTCTTGGACTGCGGCAACAGTGGGACGAGCATTCGCTTGCTCACCGGTTTGCTTGCTGGCCAGGACCTCTACGCAGTGCTGACTGGGGATGTGCACCTTCGCAAGCGTCCAATGGCCCGTGTCACAGTGCCCTTGAGCACGCTGGGTGCGCGTTTTGATGGGCGGGATGGGGGAAGACTTGCCCCACTGAGCGTCCGGGGCGGGCCGCTGCACTTGGGCAAGCTGACCTCGAAGGTGGCATCGGCCCAGGTGAAGACCTCGCTGATGCTCGCGTCTTTAGGGGCGGAAGGTTTGCTGGATTACCGAGAGCCCTCTCTGTCCAGAGACCACAGCGAGCGACTCTTCAAAGCCATGGGCGCAGAGCTGGAGATGGACGGAATCGGTGGGCTCAAGCTGGCCGGGGGCCAAGGGCTCCAAGCCGTGGACATTCAGGTCCCAGGAGACATCTCTTCGGCCGCCTTCTTCCTCGTCGCCGCTTCGATCACGCCAGGCTCAGAGCTGGTCCTCAAGGGCGTAGGCTTGAACCCAACCCGGGACGGGGTCCTGCACGCGCTGTGGGCCATGGGCGCCGACATCGAGGTCCTGGACAAGTGGGTGAGCGGGGGAGAGGAGATTGGAGATCTGCGGGTACGTCACGCCGCACTCCAAGGCACCGAGATCGGAGGAGATCTCATTCCCCGATTGGTAGACGAGGTCCCTGTGCTGGCCGTCGCCGCGGCCTTCGCCCAGGGCGAGACACGCTTCACCGACTGCGCCGAGCTGCGGGTCAAAGAGAGCGACCGTTTGGCGGCCACTGCGGCCGGCCTCTCCGCCTTGGGTGTGCAGGTCCAAGAGCTTCCTGACGGCCTGGTCGTGCAGGGCGGCGCGATGAGCGGCGGCGAGGTCAACTCCTTCGGAGACCACCGCATCGCCATGGCCTTCTGTGTTGCAGCCTGTGCCGCAGCGGGCCCCATCTTGGTGCGCGATACAGCCAACGTGGCCACCAGCTTCCCTGAATTTTCTGAACTTCTTGAGAGGGCCCGTGCCTGAGATTGCCAAGTCTAATGAAGGCTTCGCCATTGCCATTGATGGTCCCGCGAGCTCAGGCAAGGGCACCGTGGCCCGCTTGGTCGCCAAGGAGTTGAACTACGCCTACATCGACACGGGGTCCATGTACCGGTCGGTGGCGCTCCTGGCCAGACGCAAGGGCATCCCTTGGGAAGACGAGGAGACCCTGGCCGAGCTGGCCGAGGGCCTGGACTTTCGCTTCAGCTTCCGCGATGGCGCCTTCAAGGTCGTCGTCAACGGCGAGGACATGTCCCAGAGCATCCGCACCGAGGTGGTCGGCCAGGGGGCCTCTGCGGTGGCCGTCAAGCCCATGGTTCGCACCGCCTTGTTGGGCGTACAGCGGGACCTGGCTCGCCGCGAAGGAGTCGTGCTCGACGGCCGAGACATTGGCACCGTAGTGCTGCCGGACGCGCCGCTGAAGGTGTTCATGGATGCCGAGCTGGCTGTGCGCGCCCAGAGACGCCACACCGAGCTCATCGGACGAGGCATCGAGAAGACCGTATCCGAGGTCCAGCAGGAGCTCGCTGCACGGGACCACCAAGACTCCAGCCGCGCCACGGCGCCGCTCAAACAGGCAGCAGACGCCGTGTACCTGGACACCACGGCCCAGACTCCTGAGACGGTCGCCAAGCAGATCGTCGCTCTGGCCCGTGAGAGGGGCGCAGTCGACGGTTGACGAGGCTTCGCGGCTCCGATAAGCTCGCGCGCCCCTGGCAGGGGACTTCTTCCCTACGCCAGAATCCATCATCCCCGATGGAACGGTCGACCAAGGTCGACACCAAACCAAAAACCAAACCTCAACCCCTTCTTTTGGCCAATCCCGGCACAAGGAGGGCAGGAAACGAATGACCACAATTGATCTCGACGCCAACCTCGCGGACCTCTCCAGCGAGGACTTCAAGTCCTACTTTGACGATTACCTCGACACCTCCAACATCAAGGAGCAGTCAGTCGTCAAGGGCAACGTGATCGCAGTCGAAGGCGACTGGGTGACCGTGGACGTGGGCTACAAGGCCGAAGGCCGTATCCCTCTCCACCAGTTCAAGGATGAGAACGGCATCGCGACCATCGCCGTTGGCGACAAGGTCGATGTATTCCTGGGCAACATGTCCGAGGAAGACGGCGAGCTGCAGCTCTCCAAGGAAAAGGCCGACCTGATGAAGGCCTGGGACGAGGTCGCCAAGGCGGTCGAGGCCAACGAGACCGTCAACGGTGTCGTGGTTGCTCGCGTCAAGGGTGGCTTGTCCGTCAACATCGGCGTCAAGGCATTCCTGCCTGGCAGCCAGGTGGACCTGCGTCCCGTCAAGAACCTCGACAAGCTGATTGGCGAGGCCTTCGACTTCCGCATCATCAAGTTCAACAAGCGTCGCGGCAACATCGTGTTGTCCCGCCGCGTGCTGCTTGAGGAGGAGCGCGAGTCCAAGCGCATGGAGACCGTCGGTCGCCTGCGTGTTGGTGCCATCATGAACGGCGTCATCAAGAACATCACCGACTACGGCGCCTTCGTGGACCTGGGCGGAATCGATGGTCTGTTGCACATCACCGACATGAGCTACGGCCGCATCAACCACCCCTCCGAGATGTTCGAAGTGGGCCAGACCATCGAGGTCAAGGTCCTCAAGTTCGACAGCGACAGCCAGCGCGTCTCCTTGGGCTACAAGCAGATGCGTCCAGACCCATGGGACGAGGTGGACTACAAGTACCCCGTCGGTTCCATCGTTCGCGGCAAGGTGGTCTCCATCCCCGACTACGGTGCATTCATCGAGCTCGAGGACGGAATCGAGGGCTTGGTCCACATCTCCGAGATGACCTGGAACAAGCGCGTCAAGCACCCCTCCAAGCTCGTCGCTATCGCAGACGTGGTCGAGGCTCAGGTTCTGGGCATCGACATGGAGAACAAGCGCATCTCTCTGGGCATGCGTCAGCTCGAAGAGAACCCTTGGGACCGCATTGAGGACCGCTACCCCGTTGGCATCATCGTCAAGGGCAAGGTCCGCAACATCACCGACTTCGGCATCTTTGTCGGCATCGAAGATGGCATCGACGGCCTGGTTCACATCAGCGACCTGTCCTGGGGCCAGCGCTTGCGTCACCCCTCCGACCGCTTCCAGAAGGGCGACGAGGTTGAGGCACGCGTGCTCAACATCGACCGCTACGGCGAGCGCTTCTCCCTCGGCATCAAGCAGCTGACCGAAGATCCTTGGCTCTCCGCCCAGGGTCGCTACTTCCTCGGTCAGGTCCTGGAAGGCCCCATCGTTCACGTCGCTGACTTTGGCGTGTTCGTGGAGCTCGAGGACGGCGTCGAGGGTCTGGTTCACGTCTCCGAGCTGTCCAACAGCGACGGTGACTGGCAGGAGACCTACAAGGTCGGAACCAAGCTGGCGATCAGCATCCTGAACATCGACTCCCACGATCGCAAGATCAGCCTGTCCCAGGCGGGTGCCGATGAGCAGGTGACCGAGGGCACCGAGGTGCGCGACGTCAAGGACTTCATCGCCAAGCAGGGCCAGCCCGGCGCAAGCCTCGGTGACCTGATGGGCCACCTGGACCTCAAGATGCAAGACGAGAACACGGAGGCAGCGGAGCCCGCAGCTCCCGCGGCGGCTCCAGAAGCTGCTGAGAGTGTTGAGCCTCCTGCTGCTGACTGAGTTCGAGTCGATCCAAGTCGCCTTCATTTGAAGGCGCCCTGAGATGAAGAGAGGCAAGGGAGCAATCCCTTGCCTCTCTTGCGTTGTGGGCATCCGTGGAAGGGTTCATGAATGATGAGGCTCAGCGTGATAGTCAGCACGCAGGAGCGCTCGTGAACATCAAGATCAAGCTCATCGTCTCGGCTGTATTGCTGGTCCTGGGTGGCCTGCCTACGGCCCTCTTTGCCGTCCAGAACGCAAGCCGCGTGACCGGTCTGTCCCTGAACGCAGGGCTGTTTGCATTCGAGCTCGCAGAGCCCGTTGCAATCCCAGCCTTGATGGGAATCACCTTTGGCCTGGGTCTGCTCGCTGGGGTGATCGCCACTCTGGTGCTGCGAAGCCGCACGCCAGCCGCACCGATTCCAATCGGTGGCGGACAGTCCGACCCCTGGACCTGAGATAGCCCATGCTCTTGTGGATCTCCCTGCTCGCCTGCACTCCTGATGAGTCGGCAGGGCCGGACATTGTCGAGCCCATCTCGAGCACCCGTTCGAGTCCGAATGCGGCTGTCGCGCTGACCCCCGAACAGCGTCGCCTCGCGGACGGTCGCCTCCCTCTTGTTCGTGGAACGGTGGAAGAGCTACCCGATGCCTTGAAGGCAGACTTGGACCCCAATCTGCACGCGACCTTGCTCGCTGCGAGCAACCAGAGCTACGGGGCCTGCGCATCTTGCATCGAGCAGGGACGCTCAGCGGCCGAGTGCTACGGCGAGTGCCCAGCGCAGCAAAAGGTGAGCTGGCTCGCGGGCCAGATGTTGGCTGACGGCGCCGACAACAAGCTCGTCTTGGACAGCTTCAAGTTCAAGCAGGGTTGGGTAGATATTCCCGAGTTGAAGGGACCTATCCTTGAGGGGAAGCCGTCGGCAGGCGGCGCCGTGACCCTCTGGGTGGTCCTGGACTATGAGAGCCCCTTCGCCGCCGACTCCTGGCAGGCTGCTCTGGACATTCAGGCAGAGTATCCGGAGCTGAGTGTTCGGCCCCTCTTCTGGCACCCCGAGCGCCACGAGAGCGCTGGCTTGGCTGCCCGGGCCGCGTTCGCGGCCAGCGAGCAGGGCAAGTTTGAAGAGATGAACGCGCTCTTGCTCAAGCCCGAGGCCTCCTTGGATCGAATGGCCTTGGTCACGATGGGGGAGTCCCTGGATCTGGACATGGCCAAGTTCCGAGCTGCAATGGTGGATGCGCCTCTTAGAAAGAGTGTGCAGAGCCACGTCAACGCCGGCCAAGCGGTCGGTGTGCGGGGACTGCCTTGCTACTTCGTCAATGGCTGGCGGATCCGCGGTGTGCCGCTTCATGAACAGGTCGCCCGCTTGGTGGCTCTGGAGAAGATTCCCTGATGCCCATCTTGAACCCCGGCCGACTCGCGGCGGCTCGTGCTCTGATGCGAGCCGAGAAGGGCTACCACGCCGATGACGCGCTCTTGGACGCCATCGAGCCCGGCAGCAAGGACATGGGTCTGGCCCGGGCACTGACCTTCGGCGTGCTGCGCCGTCGCGGGGCCTTGGACAAGCTCCTGGGCGCCTTCGCCCGGGACCCGGTTCACAAGCTGGACCCGAACGTGCGCGTGGCTGCGCGTATCGGGCTCTTTGAGCTCCACTGCATGCGCACGCCGCCCCACGCGGCGGTGGACCAGGCTGTTCAGCTCACACGCGTGCTGAGACGGCCCCGGGCCGCAGGCTTCGTGAACGCAGTGCTGCGCAAGGGCGGAGCAGGCTACTTGCCCGACGACCCCTTGCTGGACCATCCCAACTGGATGGTTCGGCGCTGGAAGGAGCGCTACGGGGAGGAGGCGGTCACAGCATGGTGCGCCCGGATGGCGGAGGCTGCACCGCTGGCGGTCTGCTTGGCCACTGCGGACTCCGAGGCTCCGGAAGGAGAGCCGGCCACAGCCAACGGTGTGCTTGTCCCCGGTGTTCGCTGGGTGGATGCCAAGGGCCGGGTCGACGAGCTGCCTGGCTTTGAGAGTGGTGCGTGGTGGGTGATGGACCCGGCTGCGGCCGCGGCAGCAGACCTACTCGAGGCGCAGACCGGCGAGCGCGTCTTGGATGCCTGCGCTGCGCCGGGTGGCAAGACCCTGCGCTTGGCCTCGCAAGGGGCAGATGTCGTCGCTACGGACCGGCGGCTCTCGCGTCTGGAGCGTGTCCAGGAGTCCCTGGACCGAACAGGCCTCCAAGCCGCCTTGGAGAAGGTGGACTGGAACAAGGACCAACCTCAGCTCGGCACCTTTGACGCCGTGCTGGTGGACGCACCGTGTACGGGTCTTGGCACCACCCGCAGGCACCCGGAGATCCGTTGGTCACGGCAAGCATCCGACCCGCTTGCCCAGAGCCTCTTGCAGGGTGTCATCCTGGCCAACGCCTCCCTGCGGGTCAAGCCAGGTGGCCGCCTTGTCTACGCGGTCTGCTCTCCGGAGCCTGAAGAGGGCCGGGACGTTGTGGAGGAGTTTCTCTCCCGTCGGCCTGAGTGGCGCTTGGACGCGGAGCTTGAGACTGCCCCACCTCAGTCGCATGAGGACGCCTTCTACGCGGCACGTCTGGTGCATCAGGCATGAGCGGCGGCCGCGACACCCCCATGTTTCGGCAGTACATGACCTTGCGGGAGCAAGTGCCGGACGCCATCCTCTTCTTCCGGATGGGGGACTTCTATGAGCTCTTTTTCGACGATGCCCGCATCGCATCGGAGCTCTTGGAGCTAACCCTCACCAGCAGAAACAAGGGAGCGCCGGACCCCATTCCCATGGCTGGCGTGCCGCACCACGCTGCCCGGGGCTACATCCAGACTTTGGTCGAGAAGGGCCACAAGGTCGCCATCGCAGACCAGGTGGAGGACCCCAAGCAGGCCAAGGGTCTGGTCAAGCGAGACATCGTCCGTGTGGTCAGCCCTGGCGTGGCCTTGGACCCTGAGTCCGGCGCGCCACGCGAGGCCTGCTGGCTTGTTGGCGTACTGCATGAGCCATCCTGGGGCTTGGCCCTGCTCGACGTGACCACGGGCGATTTGCGGGTCACTGAGCCTGCCAGCAAGGCGCAGGTCATCGAGGAGCTGGGTCGCATCTCCCCTAGGGAGGTCGTGCTGCCCGAGAGCTTGGCCCAAGACCCGGAACTGCACGAAGCTCTGCGGGGTGTGCACCAGAATCCTGTGCACGACACCCGCTTTGATGTGGGCGCCGCGCGGCAGGAGCTGTCCAGGCGCTTGAGCGTTCGCGACCTGACCGGCTTTGGCGCCCAGGAGCTCGGTCCAGCCCTGGCGGCCGCCGTCGCAGTTCTGGACTACGCCACCAGCAATCTGCGCGGCGACTTGCCTCACCTGCGGCGGATTCGGCCCTATTCAGTCAACGGTTTTATGGTCTTGGATGGCGCGACACGCCGGAACCTCGAGCTCTTCAAACCCTTGATGGGCACCGGCAAGGCCGGAACGCTCCTCGGGCTGCTGGACCGCACCTCCACGGCCATGGGCGGCCGCATGCTGCGGGAGTGGCTGGCGTATCCGCTGCTGGACAAGGCCCGAATCGACGCCCGCTTGGACGCCGTGGAGCAGCTCCTTGCAGACCGCCAGGCACAAGAGAGCTTGGTCGCTGCCCTCAAGGAGGTCTCGGACATTGAGCGCTTGAGCTCCAAGCTGGCCCAACGCACAGCCAACGCGCGGGATCTGGTACGGCTCGGAACCTCTCTCCGTGCGCTTCCCCAAGTGCAGGCTGCAGTGGATGGGAAGGGCGCCCTGCAGCACCTCATCCCCCCTGATCCGGCAGCGGACGTCGCCGAGCGAATCACGACCAGCTTGGTGGACGAGCCGCCCATCGCGCTGACGGACGGCGGCCTATTCAAGGGCGGCTTTGACGCTGAACTTGATGAGCTCATCCACATGGCCCGCGAGGGCAAGTCCATCATCGCGGCGATGGAGGCCAGGGAGCGAAGCGAGACCGGTATCAGCTCCCTGAAGATTCGCTACAACAAGGTCTTTGGCTACTTTCTCGAGGTCTCCAGGTCCAACCTGCACAAGGTGCCTGAGCACTACTTGCGCAAGCAGACACTCAGCAACGCCGAGCGCTACATCACCCCGGAGCTCAAGGAGTTGGAGGAGAAGGTCCTGGGCGCCGACGAGCGCCGCAAAGGCCTGGAGCACGGACGATTCGTGGAGCTGCGGGAAGAGCTCTCGGCAGCCGTGCCGCGTCTCCAGAGCATCGCACGCTGTGTGGCCGAGTTGGACGTCTTTGGGGCCTTGGCCGAGCTCGCAGGGCAGGGCAGCTACACCCGTCCGCAGATCAACGTCTCCCGCAGCCTCAAGATCGACGCCGGACGTCACCCTGTCGTCGAGCGCATGTCCTTGGACGAGGCCTTCGTGCCCAACGATCTGCGCTTGGAGCCGGAAGGCCGACAGATCCTGTTGGTGACCGGTCCAAACATGAGCGGCAAGAGCACCATCATGCGCCAGACCGCGCTCATCGTCTTGATGGCCCAGATCGGGAGCTTCGTGCCCGCCGATCTCGCGGTGGTCGGCATCTGCGATCGGATCTTCACCCGGGTGGGCGCCAGCGATGACTTGGCCACCGGACGCAGCACCTTCATGGTGGAGATGTCCGAGACGGCCAACATCCTGCACCACGCCACCGAGCGAAGCTTGGTCATCCTCGATGAGATCGGCCGAGGCACGTCCACCTACGACGGGTTGGCCATCGCTTGGGCGGTCGCCGAGGCCTTGCATGACCGGGTCAAAGCCCGCACCCTGTTTGCGACCCACTACCACGAGCTGTTGGAGCTGGCCCAGACCCGGCCCAACGTAGCCAATGTCTCCGTCGCCGTGAGCGAGTGGGGGGACCGAATCCTCTTCCTGCGGCGCCTGCGAGAGGGAGGCACCTCCCGAAGCTACGGCATCCAGTGTGCGCGGTTGGCGGGTATGCCACAGCCTGTCGTGGAGCGGGCCAAGACCCTGTTGGTCGAGTTGGAGAAGCACCAGTCTGCCCATCCGGGACCTCAGCTCTCGCTCTTCGGAAGCGCCAAGGCTGTGCCTGCACCGGCCCCCAAGAGCGATGCACTGCGCGAGGCCATGGCGGCGCTGGACCCAGATGCGATGAGTCCCCGCGAGGCCTTGGATGCCTTGTATAGACTCAAGGACTTGGGCTGATGGCTCTGGGCCCGATGGACGATGCGGTCGAGGGCTTCTTGAGCTACGCACGCGTTGAACGGCGTTTGGCCCAGAACACCCTGACGGCCTACGCCAGCGACCTCTCAGAGCTCCGTCTCTACCTGACCAAGCAGGGTCTTGAGCGGCCCAGTGAGGTGCAGCGAGAGCACTTGGCCCATTACATGGGCCACCTACTGGACTCGGGCCGCTCCATGCGCACCGTGAGTCGTCACCGCAGCAGCTTCCGCCAGCTCTTTCGCTTTCTGGTGCGAGAGGGCTTGTTGGAAGTTGACCCAAGCCTGCTGATTCAGGCGCCCAAGTTCTCCCAGCCGCTGCCAAGCGTGCTCTCACAGGAGCAAGTCAGCGCCCTCCTCAACGCCCCAGATGCGGGCACAGTCATTGGTCAACGCGACCGGACCCTGCTCCAGGTGCTCTACAGCACTGGGCTTCGCGTCACCGAGATGGTCAGCTTGCAGCGCAAGAACCTGCACCTAGACCGAGGTCTGCTCCAGGTCACCGGAAAAGGCGACAAGGAGCGCTTGGTTCCTACAGGACCCATCGCGGCCCGCGCATTGGCGGATTGGATCCAAGGGCCCCGCTGGCAGCTGGACCCACACAATGCGCTGCCTTGGGTCTTTCCCAGCCCCAGAGGCGGTCACATCGGACGCAAGGCCTTCTGGGTTCGAATCAAGCGCCACGCTCTAAACGCGGGCCTGCCCCAGGACCGGGTCTCCCCGCACAAGCTGCGTCACAGCTTCGCGACCCACTTGCTCGAGCACGGCGCCGACCTGCGGGCCGTACAAGCGATGCTCGGCCATGCCGACATCTCGACCACTCAGATCTATACACACGTTGCTCGGGAGCGCCTGCGCCGAGTACATGAACAGAGCCACCCGCGAGGCCGCTGATGTCCAAGATCCCCGTCGCCATTCTGGGCGCCACCGGAATGGTGGGCCAACGCCTGATTCAATGTCTCGCGGACCACCCGTGGTTCTCTATCGGGGCCTTGTGTGCCTCTGAGCGTTCCGCCGGACAAGCCTATGGACAGGCTTGTGTCTGGCGCTTGCCGGGAGACCCGCCCCCTGGGATCGAAGAGATGGTGGTTCAGGCCTGCGATCCACAAGTCTTGAGCGGCATGCGTGTGGCCCTGAGCGCCATGCCCAGCAGCGCAGCGCGCGCGGTTGAAGCAGAGTTTAGAGCCAGCGGATTCGCCGTCGTCTCCAACGCATCGGCCTACCGTGAAGACCCCTCAGTGCCTCTGGTCATCCCCGAGGTCAACGCCGCTCACCTGGGCCTGATCAAGCGTCAGCCGGGACAGGGCTACATCGTGACCAACCCGAACTGCTGCGCGATTCCGCTCGCACTGGCCCTCGCGCCGCTGCACCAGCAGTTCGGTGTAAAGGCGGTCTGCGTGAGCACCTGGCAGGCCGTCTCTGGTGCCGGCTACCCAGGGGAGAGCGCCTGGGACATGGTGGGCAACGTGCATCCACACCCTGGAAATGAGGAAGAGAAGCTGGCCATCGAGCCACAGAAGCTCTTGGGCACCATGGACAAGTCGGCCGACTTTGCAGTCTCGGCGCGCTGTGTGCGTGTCGCCACTGCGGACGGGCACCTGGTCTCAGCGCAGGTGCGTACGGAGCGGCCCTGTTCGCCTGAGCAAGCGATCCAGGCCTGGCGCAGCTTTGAGACGGGCTTGGACTTGCCCAGCCTGCCCAAGCCCCTCTTCCACGTTCTGGAGCGGCGTGACCGGCCACAGCCACGGCTGGACATTGGCCGCGGCCAAGGCATGGCTGTCTCCATCGGACGGGTGGAGCAGTGCCCTGTGATGGGGCTCAAGTTCTACGCACTGACCCACAACACCGTGCGCGGTGCAGCAGGTGCCGCCGTGGCCAACCTGGAACTGTTGCGGGACCGCGGACTGCTTGATGTTCGATAGGGGCCGCTGGCCCAAGCATCCAGAGACAATCTTGGCTTGGCTGCTCGTGCTGGGCTGCGTTCTCTGGGCCTATCGCTTCACCCCCGCCCTCGGAATCAACTGCGTGGACGGTTGGGCCAATGTGGCCGGCGCAAAGGTCGAGAGCCTCGCCGATGTGTGGGGCCTGGTGAGCTCGCCTCTGACGATGGGCGTTGCTGGCGACAACGCGAACTTCTACCGTCCGACCTCCATGCTTTGGTTTGGCGCACTGCGGGGTGTGTTCGGCACCTGGGGGGCGGGCTGGCAGGGCGCGAGCTTGTTGCTGCACCTCTGCTGTGTCGGTCTGGTGGCCGCCTTGGCCCGACGCCTCGGTGGCAGCCGCTGGGAGGCCCTCGCCGCTGGGGCCCTCTTGGGCTTGCATCCGCTGGGCTTGGATGTGGTGCCCGCGGTGGACCGTAGCCCAGATCTTCTGGGCAGCGCCCTTGTGCTGGGTGCGCTGCTCCTGGGCATGAAGGGCCGGGCCGTCTCTGCGGCAATCTTGGCCATCGTCGCGCTGGGTGCCAAAGAGACCATGCTCGCCGGGATGCCCGTGCTGGTGGCCTTGCTCTGGGACAGACACGGTCCAAGGCGGGCGCTCTACGCCCTGGGGCTCATGGCGGCCTTTACAGCCCTGTACTTGATCGTGCGCACCCAGGTCTTGGGAGGGATGGGAGGCTACGCCAGCTCTACCTTGCGCCCCCAAGGCCTGGGCAACGTGCTGCGTGCTGGGGCCCTGGAGCTGCTGGGAGCGGGATGGGCGGAGCCATTGCAGGCAGCCTTTCCTTCCAAGATCCAGCAGTACCTCTTTGGCGGCATGGCGACCTTCGGCCTGCTGGGTCTGGCGTACGCTGGCCGGGACGAGGCCAGCGTGCGCCTGGGATTTCTACTGGTGCTCCTGCCGATGCTGCTGCTCGGCTTGACCGCGGCCTTCTCACGTCGAACCATCTACTTGCCGCTCACGGGCTTTGTGCTCTTGGTGTGTGCAGCGATCTGCAGAACGCCCTGGGGCAAAGGGCTTGGAATTCTCCTGGCCATCCTACTGCTGCCAGGCTCGCCATTGGTGCGCCCAGATCGGGCATGGTCCTTGGCTGCAAAGATGGACCGCAGCTTGACCTCGGGCGTGGTGGACCAGGTCGCTGAGCTGCCGGAAGGGGCAGAGCTCTGGGTGGTGGACCGCTGCATCCAAGTGGACATCGATCCTTGGATGATGGGCCTCTGGCGCGGCGGCCAGGGCACCGCTTACTGCATCGCCACCTACTCGATGGAAGCCTACTTTGAAGACCAACTGGGGCGGCCCATTGCCGTACACAAGGTGACCAACCTCTTCCCAGAGCGTCCACCAGATACCCCAGAGCTGACCTTTGAGGACGGGAGCATCGTCTTGCCACGCCCAGCTGCCGATCGACGCATCAGTCGCTCAGCCAAGGATGCGGGCTGGCAAGTGGAGGACAGGGACGGCGTGCTGCGGCTGACCCCGGGTGGCAATGTGGACAAGGCCTGGGTACTGGTCGCCGGAACAGAGGAAGGAACCTTGGTGAAGGCACCATGAACACCCCTGCAAAAGTCGCTCTGGGCCTCTCAGCTGTGCTCCTGGTGGGCGGCCTGGCTGGCTTCTTTTCCGTGGCAGAGAAGGCGCCGGAGTACGAGGCCTGGATCGACCCGCTTCCTGAGAACGCCGTCTCCCAGGGCTACTGGTCCTTCAAGGACACCGAGGGAGGCTGGGGGGTGCCGGGCTACGCCGATTGGTGGATGGAGCGCAACCCGCCACGCGGAGATGGCCCCATCATCTCGGACCGGCGTCATGCCTCCAAGCAACCGGAAGAGGACCGCTTGGGTCTGGAGGACTACGGCTACACCCAGATGCACGGCCTCTCTCGGGCCTTTGACCCGGCCCGGGCAGCAGGCGTGCGCATAGAGCCCACCTACGACGTCCTCACACCGGGACGCTTGGGGGGCGCTAGCATGGTGTTCATCAACCTGGTCTCAGGGGACAACCCGGGCTTTAGGCACTCGGAGGTGCTGGCGCTGGAGTCTTTCGTTCGGCATGGTGGCGGCTTGGTGTTGATCACCGACCACACCAACTGTTACTTCTCCGCCGAGATGCTCCTGCCTCTGCAGGACGCTTTCGGCTTTGACGTGGTGCCCGCGACGGCCTGTGAGCTGCCTCCGCACACTCTGAGCCCCAAGTCTCGCGCGTGGGCGCGCATGACGGTCCCTGGAGACCACGTCACGGTTGAGGGCGTGGAGGTCTTGGGCTGGATGAACGGTGGAATCGTTCGGCCGCGCGAGGACAGCCTCTTTGTCCCGGTCATGTCCAACTCAGAGAGCGGCTGGGAGGACCGGCTGGACCCTTATCGAAAGCCCGACAGTGCAGGCTTCACGGGCAGCCTCCGGCAAGAGGAAGGGGAGCCCAATGGGCCCCACTCAGTGGTCATCGCAGGCAGCCACGGCCAGGGGCGAATCGTCGTTTTGGCAGACCAGAACGCCTGGGGCAGCACCTTGGTCGGCTACGAAGACAACGCTCAGATGTTCACCAATGCGCTCTCTTGGACCACCGGTCAGGTCATGCCGTTGGACGTCCGCGGCCCGGAGTCGGTCACCACCTTGAGCGGGCCTCAGAGTCTGTGTACCTCCGCTGCCCCACAGGGCTTCCGCACCCTTCAGGTTCAGCTACAGCGCCTCTCGGAGCACCACCTGGTGCCGGAGTTCTGCACCTTGGAGCGTCCTGTGCGCTCCAAGAGCGTTCTGATCTTGCCAGAGGCCGACCACCCAGATCTACAGTCCATTGTGGAGGGCGCCGAGCGGGCCCTCATCTTGGTGGACGCCGAGCACACCGAGCACTTGGCGCTGCTCGGCTTGGAGCAGGCCCCGATGGGGGGCGAGTTCATCCCCGGCAAGTCATTGACCTGGCAGGGCTTTGAGCTTGAAACGGACCACAAGGTGATGAGGGGTGCCGGAGAGGACCCCTTGGTCTCAAGTCCGGTTGTGTTGGCCTCGGGCGACTACACCGTGTTGGCTGTGAACGACCAGCAGCAGCCCCTGCTTGTCTCTCTCTCTTTGGGGCAGACCGCAGTGCTCCTGCTCCTGGACGCAGAGCTGCTGAGCAACCATGTGCTGGGCGGCGAGCGGGATGACCCCACAAAGAAGCTGGGCCGAGAGATGGAGGAGGACAAGGCGCCTGGGGTGCCCCAGGCAGAGCGTCAGAGCGGCTACCGTTTGGCGTGGCGCCTGAGCGACTGGCTCTTCCAGTAGCCTCGGCGTTGTAGGAAGAGCAGACCCAGCAAGAGCAGGAGGGGAGCCGAGCTCCCTGAGGTGCTGTTGCAGCCGCCGCCACCCAGGTGGGGCTCAGCGCAAGCGTCGCCGATTCCGTCTTGGTCCGCATCTGACTGGTCTGGGTTGGGGGCGCTGTAGCAGTTGTCGCAGGCATCGCCGACGCCGTCCTCATCGGCGTCTTCTTGATTGGGGTCCTGGTCCTGGGGGCAGATATCGCAGGAGTCGCCGACGCCGTCCAAGTCCTGGTCCTCTTGCTCCGGGTTGCTCCAGCTCGGACAGTTGTCGCAGAGGTCTCCCAAACCGTCGCCATCCGTGTCCGCTTGGCCCGGGTTGGAGATGTCCAGGCAGTTGTCGCAGACATCGCCGACGTCGTCACAGTCCAGATCAAGCTGGTCCAGGTTGGAGACGCTCGGGCAGTTGTCGCACTCCAAGCGGATCTCGAGGTGACTGAGGCCGGCTTCGTCCTCGAAGCGCAACGCCACATGATTCAGCCCATCCCCGTCCTCATCGTAGCTGCTGACCGGGAAGGCGCAGGCATAGTCGCCGTAGTTGAAGTATCCGTCCCGGGACTCCGGCACATCGGGGCAGCCCTCCACGTTGCCGGTGAAGAGCTCCTGGCTGACATCGATGCGGTTGCAGTTGAGGTCCTGGGTGAAGCTGGTGTTCTCACACTCTGCCCACGCTGCTGTCCAAAGGAGCCAGATCATGGTGCCTCCTCATCGAATGTGCTGGGGTCAATCTCTGGCCGAAGTGGCTCGGCCTCTTCCGGCAGCTGGGGCGGAGGAGGCTGCGTGATAGGAACCAGCTCGCCATTCCAGGGAAGAGGGGACTCTTCAGGGAGGGCCTCGGGGTCATCCAGGGGGTGTAGCTGGTTGACGATCTGGAACTCAACGCGGCGGTTGTCGGCCAGCTCCTCTGAGATGGGCTCCACCTCGCCCATGCCGCGAAAGCTCAGGCGCTTGGGGTGAACGCCGTTGAGGAGAAGCTGCTCGTAGACGCTGCGGGCCCGCTGGGTGCTCAGCTCGTAGTTGGGCTGGTGCTCGCCCTCCTCGCTGGCGTGGCCAACGATGGCCAGGTGCGCAATCTCCGGGTGCTGGCCCATCAGCTCGGCCACGGCCTCGAGGACGGGCAGGGACTCCGGGAGGATCTGATCTGTGCCCACTTTGAACTGAATGGGCTCCCGAATCACGATTCGGTCATCTACCACCTGGGCCAAGCCATTGGAGGAGACCAGTGGGGGCGGAGGGGCGTCGCTCAACACAGTGGTCGAGCTGCCGCCCATGCCCACCGCGCGGCTGACGGTGTACTCGGTCTGTGGCTTGGGCGGGGCCTCCACCACCAGATCCTCGATCTTCGTCTTCCCCTTTCGACCCAGGAAACCCATCTCATCCAACTCAATGCCAGGCCCGTTGAAGAAGAGGCGGCCCTGTGAGGTGCCCAGTCCAGGCGTGAGCCCTCGGCCCACTCCGATGGTGTTGTCGTTGCCCTGCATCTGAATGCCGAAGAGCACCTCTACGGCGCGCTCCTCCCAACCCCGCGCCTGGGGAGATGTCTCGGCCAGTACGGTACCGCTCAGGGCGATGAAGTCGCCCACAGGAACGGCGGCCCCAAAGCGAATGAAGAGCTCGGAGCGTGCCTCATAGGAGTAGACCTCTTCTTGAAGCGTGCGCTGCTGCCAGCCAAGCTCCATGCCAGCACTCACAGAGTCCATCGGTACGAGCAGGTTCAGGCTCAGGGCCTGCCTCCCAAAGGTCTCGCCATACCAAGCGCGGGGAGTGCCCATGGGCACATAGAGGCTGCCACGAAGGCCGACGCGTACCGGCGGGTCGTTGTCTGGCCCAGGGCTCAGACGCATCTCCGCGCTGAGGATGGGGTCACCGCGGAAACCGCCATCGTGAGAGAGGGGCGTCTGGCTGCTGCTGAGGTTCTGCCCAATGGGGAAGGCCAGAGAGACCCGCCAGCGGCCGCCTTGGTAGGCCAACACAGGCGCAGCGCTGGCACGCAGATCGATGAGCGGCACCGGCGCGCCGCTGACCGGATGAAGCCGCACCGGTGTCAGCTCAACCTGCGCCGTCCCGCCCAGAACCCAGCCCTCCATAGCCCAGGGGGCCGCGTTTAAGCCGGGCACGCCGTCCTCGGCCAAGGAGGGGTGCAGGAGTTGGCTGTCGACGGACAGGCCTTGAGCGAGGGCCGAGGGCGTTGCAAGGAGGAGCAGAAGGAGCATCAGCACCCTTTGTGTCGTGAACCCTGCCGGACTCTCAAACTACTTTAGCCCCCGCTCAAGCTGGGTCACAAACGTATTGGCGTCTGTCGTCGGCAACCCGCAGGCCTTGTCCACACAGACGTAGGCCCGCGGGCCCTCCGCCCCGGGCGTCTTGGCGCTCAGAGCCGAGAAGGCCTCCAGCCGGGAATCCTGGGTGTGCACGGCAAGCACCACACCGGGCCTCCAAGCGGCGTTGTAGGCCTGCAAGAAGAAGGGGAGCATCGGGTCCTGTAGATCCTTGACCGCGATGACCACCTCCATGGAGGGCTGCTGGGAGAGGGCATAGGCGCTCGAGAGCGTGCTCCCGGCCCACGGGGCCTGCTCCAAGAGTCCGCCTGCGGCTGCAAAGCCGGCATCGATGCGCTCGCTCGAGGCCACTGGGCTGCCATAGGAGCGAAGGCGCAGGAGCACCTGCATGGCCATTCCCCAGCCACTGGGCTCGGCGCCGTCCGTGGCGTCCTGGCGGGTGACGATCAAGCCGGCGCTGGCCTCGGCCTGGGCGAAGCCACCCTCGGGTGTCGAGAAGCGCTGCAGTATCTGCTCGGTGATGGACTCGGCCTCCAGCAGCCACCTGGGGTCCGGATCCGCCTGGTACAGGTCCAGCAGCCCCAGGGCCATCGCTGCGTAGTCATCCAAGGTGCCAATGGGCGCGTCTTGGGCCAGGGTGCGCGGCAGGGCCCCGTCCTCGCTGCGGTGAGAGAGCACATCGCTGGCGGCCGCTTGGGCTGCGCGCAGGTAGGCCGGCTCTTCCAGCAAGCGGGCTGAGGTGCTCAGGCCAGAGATGGCCAGGCCGTTCCACGCGACGACCAGCTTGGTGTCCGTGGGCGGGGGGATGCGCTCCAGGCGTGCCCCATACAGTCGGGTGCGCGCTTGGGGCAGCAAGCCGGACTCCGGGTCCAGCCCCGTTGAACGGTTGAGCACCGAGCTGCCGCTCTCCTCAAAGTTCCCCTCCGTACTGACCTGGTAGGCCGCAAGAAAGGCCTCCGCCTGCTCCGCTGGCAGCAGCTCACGCACCTGTTCCGGACTCCAGACGTAGAAGGTGCCTTCCTCGCCGCCCGAGTCGGCATCCTCGCTGGCCCAGAAGGCCCCGCTGGGCGCTTGCATGTCCCGGATCAAGTAGTCCGCTGTGTCTCGTGCGACCTGGCCGTAGCGGGCATCCCCCAGCACCACGTTGGCCACCGCATAGACCTGCAGCAGCTGGGCGTTGTCGTAGAGCATCTTCTCGAAGTGGGGCACCGTCCAGGCGGGGTCCACAGAGTAGCGATGGAAGCCGCCGCCCAGTGGGTCGTGTACGCCGCCGCGGTCCATGGCGCTGAGCATCTGCTGGGCCATGGACAGTGTGCTGGCGTCGTCGCGGAGCTGGCCCAGCGCCAGGATGGCCATCAAGCGAGAGGGCATCGGGAACTTGGAGGGCTGGCTTCCACCGGACCAGCCGGCGTGCTCCCGGTCCCAGCCCTTGCGCATGCCAGCCAAGGTGGCCTCGCCGACATCGGAGCTGGGCAGATCTCCCGCCGGTGGGGCTGCCTGAGCCGCCAGACGCGCTTGGATCTGGGAGGAGACCTCTCCCACCTTGGGCTGCTGCTGGGTCCAGATGCCTTGGATTTGGTCCAGGACCTGTCCAAAGCTTGGCCGACCCGAGGCCGGTACGGGCGGGTAGTAGGTGCCGGCGAAGAAGGGCACGCCCTCGGCCGTCAGAAACAAGCTGGCAGGCCAGCCGCCATGTCCCGAGAGCATGACCACCGCGTCCATGTAGACCGCGTCCACATCCGGGCGCTCCTCGCGGTCCACCTTGATGGGGATGAAGTGCTCGTTGAGTTGCGCGGCGATGAGGGGGTCCTCGAAGGACTCATGGGCCATCACATGGCACCAGTGGCAGGCCGCGTAGCCCACGCTAAGAAAGACCGGCAGATTGCGCTCGCGGGCCTCCTCAAAGGCCTCCTCTCCCCACTCCCGCCAGTCCACTGGATTGTCGGCGTGCTGCTGCAGGTAAGGGGAGTCCGCGTTGGCCAGGCGGTTCACCCAAGGACCGCTTTGATCCTCGGTGCTGGCGACATGGTAGCCCTCCGGCATGGAGGGGTCGGAGGTGGCCAATTCGGCCTCCTGGGGGGCTTCGGGGGTGAGGCAGGCGAGGAGGAGGAGCACGGCAACCTTGGGCTGGGAATCCCTACTATCTGGCTGAGTCCATCAGATGGCTCAATTCAGGGCGATGGGTGCCCCCAGGGCGACCTCGGGAATGCCGAAGCCTTGCACCAGCTCCACAGCCATGGGGCGCAGCTCAAGGCACAGGTCGTGGATCTCGTCCCGGATGGCGCGGGCCTTGTTGGCCTCGACGACGCCGTGACGTAGAAACCAGGCTTGGTCCTTCTCTACGCGCGTGAGGGCATAGAGATCCCGGAGTATGGTCAGAGCCTCTCTCACGCCTTCGCCCTCCGCCTTCTGCACGGCCGCATCGAAGCACATCAGGACATGCTGTTCGCTCGCTGCGATGGCCAGAGCCTGCATGTGGTCGGCGCACTCATTGGCCGCTTGACTGCTGTCCATTCCGCCCTGAACACGGCGGCGCAGACGGCCGGCCAGAGACCAAGTGAGCTTGTCCTGCCGGTAGCTGAGGGCGGAGCGCTGGAAGTCGATGTCTCGCAGAGCCTCGCGGCTGGTCAAACGCGGCGTGATGGGGTCCAGAGCGTTGAGCTCCGTTCGGGCCCGATCCCAGACCAAACGCAGCACACCAAAGACACGCTGGTCACCCACGGAGCCGGCGTACTCGGTGAGCACGCCCTTTGCGACCAGCTGGAGCAGCACCGTGTTGTCGCCCTCGAAGGTGGTGAACACCTCGGTATCGGCCTTGAGGCGGGCGAAGCGGTTCTCGGCCAGGTAGCCCTGTCCGCCGCAGGCCTCTCGGCAGGTCTGGATGGTGGCAGTGGCATGCCAGGTGCTCAAGGCCTTCAGGCCGGCGGCCAGGCTCTCTACCTCGCGCACGCTCTCCTCGGTCTTGTGCACGTAGCGCTGAATCAGGTCTCGGTTGGCGAAGCTGAGGGCATAGGCCTCGGCCAAGGGCACGAAGAGCCGCCTCTGGTGGGTGTGGTAGTCGAGCAGGCGGGTCTCTTCACGGTCAGCGGGGCCAAACTGCCGGCGCTTGTCTGCGTAGCGAATGGCGATGGCCAATGCCGAGCGCGAGGCCCCCACGGCCGCCGATCCAACGCTGACCCGGCCTCCAACCAGAGTGCCAATCATCGTGAAGAAGCGCCGCCCCGCGCTGTTGATGGGGGAGCTGTAGTTGCCCTGGGCATCCACCTGGGCGTAGCGGTCCAGCAGCGCCTCACGGGGCACGAAGTGTTGCTCGAAAGCGATGCGGCCGTTGTCGACGCCGTTCAACCCGAGCTTGGGGCCGTTGTCCTGAATGTGCACGGTGGCCAGCGCCTCGCCCTTTGGGCTGCGGATGGGCACCAGGAGCGGGTGAACACCGTAGTCTTCGCCGAGCAGAATCAGCCGGGCAAAGACCACAGCCTGCTGACCGTGGCATGCGGCGTTGCCGATGTAGTCCTTCCAGCTCGCTCGGTCTGGGGTGTGGATGACGAAGCCGTCGCGTTCCGCATCGAAGGTGGCGGTGGTGCCCAGAGCGCGAACATTGGAGCCGTGGCCCGTCTCGGTCATTGCAAAGCAGCCTGGCAGCTCTAGGCTGGCGACCTTGGGCAGCAGCTTGTGGTGCCGCTCGGTGCCCAGAAAGAAGATGGCCCCGCCAAAGAGGCCAAACTGGACCCCGAACTTGACCAGCAGCGACAGGTCTCCGTCGGCCAGGGCCTCAAAGCAAGCGATGAAGTCCCCGATGTCTTGGTTCTCGCCAACGATGCCTGGGTAGGCCAGGCCGCCGATTCCCTCCTCTGCGAGCACGCCAAGCTGCTGCAGGATCCACGCCCTATAGGCGTCCTTTGAGAACTCCAGGTCCCCATGGCGCAGCGCCCCTTCCGTCAACAGGGCGCGGATGCGTTGGCGGCGCTCTGGATAGTCGGCGTCCAGCATAGCCGTGATGGCGGCGCTGTCCAGTCCGCTGCTTGGGCTGACTTCGTCGGCCGGAACCCAGCCCACGCCCAGCTCACCCAGCAAGGCCCGCGTGGGCTCATCGCCAGAGAGCTGAAGGGCTCTCTCCAGCTCTTGTACGGCTTCGACGACCCGTGGCAAGGGCTCCTGTCCGGCCTGTTGGGAGAGGGCAAAGCCAAGCTGGGCCAGACCACGCCGCTCCGCCAAGGGCATGTCTTTGGCCAGCTCCCGGATGCGCGCGCGCAGCTGCACCAGCTGTGTGGCGCTCGGTGGCTTCTCGGGGTTGAGCCATGTCGAGAGCACAGGCATGGCGTCGATGCCCGGAGCCATCTGATCGGAGACCAGCGCCCGGGCCGCTTGAAGCTCCTGGGGGCTCAGTTGCCCGTCGGCCCAAGCCAGGTGAATCAGCGGCAGGTAGGGCAGGTAGGCGGGGTCGCGGAGCAGGGTGGACTGGGGCATGGCGAGCCTCCTTGTTGTTGCCCCGAGTAGGGGGCCGGTGCGTGCGTCTTGCGGCGCCAGGGCTCAAGCATAGGCGGCAACGTACCGAAGGGATCGGGCAAGGAGCACCACGACCCCATGCGACGCCTCTTACAGCAATGGGAACGCCTGTCCCGCTACAGCCTGAACACCCGACAGGTGCTGCTCCAGCTCGGCTGGATGTGTGGCTTGGTGACCTTGGGCGCGGTGATCTCGGCGGTCACCCTCATCTTGCACCCCGAACAAGTGCTGGTCTTGCACCCCGAACAGGTTCTGGCGAGCGCAGTGCTCTTCATGTCCGGCTGTCTGGGGCTGGCGATGTTCTGGGGTGGCTGGGTCCTGCTGATGTGGACCGAGGTTCGCCGCGGCCGGACATCGCGCAAGCGCAGCGAGCATGTCATCACCGCCATCGACGCCATCGCCATCGGCGGGGTCTTGGACTGTGAGGAGCTGGGCAACCCCGAGATGCAGGGCGCCCTGCAGCGCCTCTCAGGCGAGCACCAGAAGCTCCTGCGCACCCTGGAAGTGGAGCGAATGCGCTCCAGCTTTGCCCAGGACTTGGCCGAGGCTCTGGACATCGCCGACACGGCACGAGAGGTCTACGAGATCGCCAGGAGGGCCGCTGATGTACGCCTGAACAGCGACAACTTCCACCTCATCGTGGACCACGGCGAGACCGCTCTGGACTGGGAGGTCTCCACCGGAGAGCGCGCCTGCGCCTGCCCCTCCGCCAAGCGCTGTCCGGCCCTGCGAAAGGGTCGACTGATGAACTTCTCCCCAGGAGGCGGCCTGGCCCGTTGCTCCCAGCTGCTGCAAGGGGACACCCACGCCATCTGCGCCCCGGTCGCCGTCGCCGGCAAGAGCTTGGCCATCGTGCAAGCCAACTGGCACGAGGCACCCTCCAAGGACGCTGAAGAGGCTTGCAACGCCATGGCCCACGCCTTGGGCACCCGTCTTGGAGTGGTCCTCAGCTTGGAGGAGCGCGAGCAGCAGGCCAACACCGACGCCCTCACCGGGCTGGCCAACCGCCGGGGCATGCAGAACCTGCTCTCGGATCTGGACGAGGCCAGCAACCCCTACGCGGTGGTCGCCTGTGACTTGGACCACTTCAAGAAGCTCAACGACAGCTTCGGACACGAGGTCGGCGACCGCTGCCTCTGCCTCTTCGCCCAGGTCCTGCAAGAGGTCTGCCGCGCCAGCGACCTGGCCTGTAGACCCGGCGGAGAGGAGTTCACCCTGGTCTTGCCTCACGCGGACCAAGACGCCGCGATCCAGGTGGGGGAGCGCATTCGTGCCCGCCTGCTCCACGCCAGCCACGCCGCTGGCAGACCCTTCACTGTGAGCATTGGTGTCGCGACCACGGTGGGCGGTACCCAGAGCCCTGAGGGCCTGCTGGAGATGGCAGACCGCGCCTTGTATGCAGCCAAAGAAGAGGGCCGGGACCGCGTGCTCGCATGGAGCAGCGACATCGCACGCTTGGTCGCCTGAGCCCTGCGGGAGGTGGGTTAGAGATGGGGTATGGCCTCCAGCATCCAACTCCGCGGCGCACGCACCCACAACCTCAAGGGCGTAGACCTGGACTTGGCCCTGGGCACCATGACGGTGATCTGCGGCGTGAGCGGATCGGGCAAGTCCAGCTTGGCCCTGGACACTCTGCACGTGGAGGGTCGCCGGCGCTTGGCTCAGACCCTCAGTGTCAAGCTGCGGGCCTTGCTCGACCAGCAGCCAAGACCGGAGCTGGACTCCCTCATTGGCATACCGCCCACCTTGGCAGTCACCCAGAACCGCGGCGATGACCCCGGGCCGCGGGCCACCGTAGGCACCTTGAGCGAGCTGCATCAGCTCCTCGGCGTGCTCTTTACAAGGCTCGGCACCCAGCACGACCCGGCCACCGGCTTGCAGGTCAAGACCCACCGGGCCGATGAGATTCTGAAGGAGCTCTTGTCCCTGCCCGAGGGCACCCGACTGACCCTGATGGCGCCAGCTCGGGAGGCGGCGATGGGCGACCAGAGCGTGCTCATGGAGGGGTTGTTGGCCCAAGGCTTTGCCCGGGTGCGCGTAGACGGAGGCCTTCATAGGATTGAGGATCTGCCGCCACTGGATCCGTCTGTCCCGCACCGCATCGAAGTGGTCGTGGACCGAATTCGCGTATCCCCCGAGCGCGAGGCCAGGTTGGCGGACGCCCTGCGTACGGCCCTTGTGGCCGGCCAGGGCCGGGTGCTGGCCCTGATGGACGATCAGGAGCGTCTGTTCATGGAGCAGGCCTGGGTGCCTGGACGGGAGCAGCCCCTTCCGCCCATGGGGCCTGCGCTGCTCAACTTCAACTCCGCCGCAGGGGCGTGTCCCAGCTGCCAAGGAATCGGAGAGCGGGAGGGCCAGAGTTGCCCTGCTTGCCAAGGCCAGCGCCTGAGCCCGGAGTCCCTGGCGCTGCGTCTGAATGGGCTGGGTCCAGGGGAGCTGATGCAGTGGCCTCTCTCGCGCCTGGGGCCCTGGTTGTTGGGTCTTGGACTCTCGGTGCCAGGCCTGCAGGAGGAGCTCTCTCTTCGCCTGGGCTTCCTGGAGCAGGTGGGCCTGGGCTACCTGCACTTGAACCGCAGCGCGAGCAGCTTGAGCCGCGGAGAGCTGCAGCGCCTCAGGCTGGCCTCACTTGTGAGCACCCCGCTGCAAGGAGTGCTCTACGTCTTGGATGAGCCCACCGCTGGACTTCACCCCCAAGACACCCACAAGCTGCTCCAGATCCTCCACGGGCTGCGCGATGCGGGCAACACGCTGCTGGTGGTGGAGCACGACCCCGTCATCATCGCTGGGGCTGACCAGGTCGTTGAGATTGGGCCCGGGGCAGGGGAGTCTGGCGGTGAGCTGGTCTTCCAAGGCAGCCCTGCGGCGCTCTTGCGCTCGGAGACCTTGTCCGGTCGCTGGCTGAGCGGCAGAGAGACCTTGGCGCCGGGCGGCCAGCACGCGGGAGCAGGGGAGCTGGTGCTCACCAAGTGTGTGGGACGAAACCTGGACATCCCCGAGCTCAGAGTGCCCCTTCAGGCGCTCACGGTGGTGACTGGGCCAGGTGGCGCCGGCAAGTCCACCTTGATCCTCGACACGCTGCTGCCCGCCTTGAAGGAGCGGCCGGGTCTGGCCTTTGAGAAGCTGAAGGGCATACGCAGCATTGAGCGTGTCGTCTTGGTTGGAAGCGGCACCTCCCTGCGCTCGCCGCGCTCCAACATCGCCACCTACAGCGGCCTGTGGACCCGCCTGCGCAACCTGCTCGCGGCCACCAAGAACGCACGCATCGCTGGCTTTGAGGCCGGCCACTTCAGCCTGAATCAGGCCGGTGGTCGCTGCGATGCCTGCTCGGGAAGCGGACAGGTTCAGCTGGAGCTCGGCACGCTCCCAGACTTGAGCATGCCTTGCACGGTCTGCGGCGGGGCGCGCTTCGACCGAGCCACTCTGGCGGTGCGCTACAAGGGCCTAAACGCAAGGGAGGTGCTGGATCTCTCTGTGAGCCAGGCACGGCGCCTGTTCTCGGCGCACCCCCGCATCGCGCGCATGCTCAAGGACTTGGAGGAGGTGGGCTTGGGCTACCTTCCCATCGGTCAGTCTGGCCCTTCCCTGAGCGGCGGCGAAGTGCAGCGCCTGCGCATCGCCCGGGACCTGAGTCGAGGCCAGGTCTTGGGCAGTCTGTACATCCTGGATGAGCCTGCCAGCGGGCTGCACCCAGCCAACGTGGCGGCGCTGGTTCGCCTGCTTCAGCGGCTGACGCGGGAAGGGGCCACGGTCATCGCGATTGCCCATGACCCGGTGCTGGTGGGGGCCGCGGACCATCGGGTCGCTTTGGACCAAGGCCGGCTGGGTTGATATGGCGTTTGAAACGGCCCTTTTCACTGGGCCAGGGAGGGCGAGATGCGTAAGGTACTGATTCCAGTGTTCGGAGCAATGGCGTTGGCTTGTGGGGGGGCTGGGGGCAACGGACCACGGGGACTGTCCGGACTACATCGCCTGCTCTGAGGACTTGGGCATTCCGACAGCCAGTCTGGAGGCCAGCTACGGCGAGGAGGGTCTGTGCTGGGAGGAGGAGGAGGACCACCTGACCTGCAGGGCGGCGTGCGCCGATGGTCTCGACCTGACCTGTCCGAGCGATCAGCCCGACGCCTGCGATGCGATTGTCGGGACAGGGAATGCTGTGGGAGACGTTGCGATGGACTTTACGGTCCCGACGCAGAATCCTGGAGAGTCATTCCGGCTCCATGAACACTGCGAGTCCGTCGTTCTGCTCGTCATCAGCGCGATGTGGGATGGGGCCGTGAAGGGCGAGTCTGCGGCCCTGGAGAGCCTGCACCAAGACCGCCGCGGGGATGGCTTGGTCGTAGTCCTGTTGCTCGGGGAGAACGAGAGCGGGGAGACACCCTCCCAGCAAGAGTTGCGCGACTACGCGGACGAACCCAATCTGACCTTCACGGTCGGCGCAGACGCTGACTTCGAGATCGAGGATCGATTCCGAGTCGACAACGGTGTGCCCAGCTTCACCTTGTTCGACCGGGGCTCGGTCGTGTACCTGGCCGACGATTACTTCGCCCGAGACTCCATCTCCGACCTGCTCTGAGCAGGGAGTGGCCTACTCAGCGGCCTTCTTGGCCGCGACCGCTGCCGCAATCGCTTCCTTCAGCTCACCGTTGCCCTGCATCTCGGTGAGGATGTCCGAGCCGCCCATGAACTCCCCGCCGATGTAGAGCTGGGGGATTGTGGGCCAGTTCGAGAAGTCCTTGACCGCTTCGCGCACCTCGCCATCCTCGAGCACGTTGCAGTGACCTGTGGGTTGGTCGTACTGACGCAGAATGGCAGAGGCGTTGGCGCTGAAGCCGCAGGCAGGCTGCTGGGGGTTGCCCTTCATGAAGAGGAAGACGGGGTGCTCGGCGACCTGTTCTTTGATCCACTCGGTGGGATCCTGGGTGCCGCGGGCCGACTTGGGGGGCTCAGGCGGGGTGTAGGTGCGGGCTGCTGGAGCCGGCGCTGGCCGAGCCGATGCGGGAGGCGTGGGGTTGTTGTTGCCAATGATTGGCAGGATGAGCTTCTTGACGCGGCTGCGGATTCCCATGATGACCTCGCTGGTGGATGGCTGGCTATCCCTGCCACCCACTCTTGCATAGGGCCGTGGCATCGGTACAAATTGCAGTGGGGAGGGGATCCGCCACCCTGTATTATGGCCGCCCCCTGGAGATGCGCCTGATGCAGCTGGTCCTGTTGCTCCTGTCTTTGATCTTTGCCGTGGTGCCCCTGGTCTGCTTTCTGGGCGTGGTCTGGTGGCTGGACCGCTACGACAGAGAGCCCCTCTGGCTCGTGGGTCTGACCTTTGGTTGGGGCGCCACGGGCGCGATTGTGGGGGCCCTGATCTTCAGCGGCATCTTCAACCTGCCCTTTGAGATCTTCCTCTCGCCAGAGGCGGCCGATGGCATTGGGGCCAGCTTCATCGCGCCCCTGGTGGAAGAGCCCTCCAAGGCCATCTTCCTGTTGATCATCTACTTCTCGCGCCACTTCGACAACACCACCGATGGCTTTGTCTACGGCGCGGCGGCCGGCCTGGGTTTTGGCATGACCGAGAACTTCATGTACTTCAGCTCGGTGGCGGAGACGGGGGACCTGTTTGCCTGGGGCGGCACCGTGGTGATTCGCACCCTCTACTCCGCGATGATGCACGCCTGCGCCAGCTCGGTTGTGGGCGCCGCGCTTGGCTTCGTGAAGTTCCGAAGCATCGGATACAAGCTGGTCATTCCCGTTCTCGGACTGGGCGTCGCCATGGCCATCCATGCGCTCTGGAATGGCCTGCTGACTCTGGACGGTGTGCTCGAGGCGGACGGCGCCTTTGCCGTGCTCAACTTCTTGCTCTTCCCGCTGGAGTTCCTGGGCCTCTTCATCACTCTGCAGGTCTGCCTGCAGGTGGAGAAGCGCATGATTCGCCGGGAGCTGGCCGGTGAGGCCATGCAGGGGTGGATGCCTCAAGACCACGTGCAGATCCTCTCCAGCACTCTGGCCCGCAACCGCAAGACCTGGCTGCCCAGGGGGGTGAACCAGGATCGCTATGTGGTCGCAGCGACGACCCTGGCCTTTAGAAAACACCAAGCCCGCACCAGCACAGACCCCATGTACGCCAACGAGGTCACCAGACTGCGCGGCGAGCTCCGGGGCATGCTGCAAGGGGCGCAAGCGTAGGAGGGCAGGGTGGACCGTTACATTTGCGAGCTCTGTGGCCGTCGCTTCCCACACTCTGGGGACTGCAAGGACCACCCAGAGGAGCCCCTGCAGGACCTGGCGGACGAAGACGTTCGCATCATGCTGGATGACTTTGACAGCGCTAGAAAGCGCAAACGCCTGGGCATGCTGGGAGCCGTCTGTGCGGTGGTCCTGAGTCCCATCGTGATCTTTCTGCCCGCCCGTAAGATTGGGCTGATGGCGTGGATTGCGGCGAGTGGGGCCGCGGCGGGCGGGCTCTACAAGGTCTTTCCAGCCAGAAGGGTGCTGCCGGATCTGGAACAAGAAAAGCCCGGCTGGCTGAGCTAGCCCGGCTTTGGGGGCTCATCCTTCTGGCCGCGCTTCTTCTCTTCCACAGGACGCACCAGAATCAACACCTCTTTGGGGCCCGGGGTCACGGTGAACTCCTGGCCGGCAAAGGTGTAGGTGCCGGCGGGCAGCATGCCGCTGTAGCTGCCCCCTTCCTGGAGTTGGCGCTGGGCAGCCTCGATCGCCGCTCTCTGGTCGGGCAACATCGGCATGGCCGCGACGCTCAGTTCAGCGGGCCCCAAAGGCTCGGTGCGCAGCTCCACCCGTCCGTAGGCGGTGTCGATGGACCAGAGCCAGTCGATGACCTCGCGGGTGCCGTTGAGCTTGGCCGCGGCCGTCAGGCGCTCGTAGGCCAGGAGCACGTCTCCAGCGTCCCGTGCCGCCATGGCCCCCGCCAGGTAGTCCTCGTAGACCAAAACTGCGCCGGTGGCCTCCATCTCCAAGTAGAGGCGCTCCACTCCTGGCCAGACCTGACGCCGGGCCAGCTTTCTGCACTCATCGTGGAGCCGGTAGTACTCCGCCTGGGCGGACTTGGAGATCTCCACAGGCGCCTGCTCGCCCTCGGCTGCAGGCGTATCGGTGGACGCATTTGCGCCAAAGGAAGGCAGGGAGAGGAGGAGAAGCAGGGGGAGCACGGTTCACGTTTTACGTGGCCCGAACCCCCACCTGCAACTCACAAGTCCCTGTCACCCACCAAGACCTTCACCAAAGCCACTCGGCGTGACCAGCTCATCGGCCAAATCAGGCTCCGCCATGCTCAGATCCGTCGGGTCTTGCAGCTCCACGCTGTCCATCAGCACGGGGCGTCGGACGCGGTCACCGATTCGCAGCCCGTCCAGGTCCAGGTTCTGGTTGTAGGCGGCGAGGACCCACATGGGGACAGCGACATCCTGGGCCAGGCCCCAAGCCGTGTCACCGCTGCGTACGCGCACCTCTTCGACGCCGGCGACACCACCGTGGCTGGCCAGAAAGCGGTCCAAGCGGTCCTGGATCCAGATGGCCCGGCCTTGCTCCAGCGGGGTGGCGTTCGCGACAGGAACCACCAGGGTCTGGCCTGGGTACAGGGGCTCACGTGCATCCAGCTCAGGGTTGGCGTCCAGCAGCAGGTCGACGGGAATCTCAGCCCACTGTGCGATCAAGACCAGGTTCTCGTTGGGACGGACCTGCATCTCAAAGGAGCCGGGCATGCTCTCCTCGAGCACCTCCTCCTGGGGAGCCAAAACCTCGGCCAGCACCGTCAGGCTCTGCTCCTCTTCCAAGGTGGTCTCCAAGGTCTCAACGTGCTCCAAAGCGCGCTGGCTGCTCAGCTCTGGGGGGCCCTGCTTGCTCTCGTCTGTGCGGCTGCAGCCGACGAGTGCGAAAAGGATGGGCGCTGCGAGGAAGGGAGAGAGGCGAGAGAGGGTCATGGCAGGCTCCTTTGCGGGGTCTCCACCGGAGGGTGGGTGCAAGGGTAGATGCAGGAGGCGTGCCAGCTTTTGGGACCCATTTCGGGCGCCTTTGCGCTGCTTGGATTGCAAGTCATCTACAAATCATAGCCAAGCGAGGTCAATGCCTTCCCTCTGCCCTGGGATGATTCTTGTTTGCTGGGGGGATAGAGTTGCCCAGACCGGAGCCCGCCCACATGACCTTGCTGTTCTCGCTCTTCCTGGCGCTCACCCCGCCCGCCGCCCCAGAGCTCACTTCTGCCGAGACCACGGCGCTGGGTGAGCGCAAGCCCATCGTGCGCACCAGCTCCGATGGCCAGACCGTCCTGGCTGCCATCGACATGGTGGCCTCGCCTGCGGATGTCATCGCAGCCGTGTTGGACGTGGGGGCCCGCAAAGACGAAGTGGGATCCATTGAGAAGGTGACGATCTACGCCCAAACCCCAGAGCAGATGAAGGTGAAGTACGACATCTCGCTGATGGGTTTTGATGCCGTGATGAATCTGATCTACGACATCGACGCGGCCAATCACTTCGTGAAGTACAGCACCGATACGAGCGTGGAGAACGACATCGAGGGCAGCTCGGGCAGCTACCACGCCGTCGCGCTCCCCAATGGGGCCACGCGCCTGTACTACCGGGTCAACGTGCCCGACGAGGGTGCGGCCTGGCTGAAGAAGGCTCTGCTCGAGAAGAACCTGCCAGAGCAGATCCAAGGGATTCGCGCCCGCGCCGAGAACTAGCGCCTAAATCTCCAGCTCCAGCCACTTGCCTCGGAGCAAGGCCACCATCTTTGCGCTGGTCTTCAGTCCACTGGAGAGGTTGATGGCCCACCACACCCCGGCCGCGCCCATTCCCATCGGGAACGCGAAGGCGTAGGCCAGGGGAATGCGGATCAGGTTGAAGGGCACCGAGAGCCAGGTGACGGTCTTGGTGTCGCCGGCTCCCAACAGCGCCCCTTCGCACAGGCTCTCCCAAGCCACGGCGAGCTGGCTGACCGCGAGGACGCTGGCGTAGAGGGTGGCTTGGCGGTGTACCTCGGGGTCATTGGTGAACAGGCCCGTCAGGAAGTGGCCCCCAAAGGCAAAGGCCAGGGTCGCTGCGATTCCCACGATGGTCAGAAGGGGCGCGGCCAGCTTCACCGCGCGCTTGGCCTGGTCGGGTCGACCGGCACCCAGGCTGCGGCCCACCAGGGAGCCCAGGGCGATGCTGATGCCGTAGTAGCAGGGCCAGGTCACCCCTTCGAGCGCCGAGAAGCCGATGCCGAGCGCGGCGTTGACCTCGGGTCCCAGAGGCGAGATGGAGGTGCGCAGCATCACCCAATAGACCGCCGCGTAGAGGAAGACGCCCAAGAAGGCCGGGAAGCCGATCTTGAGAACCTTGGGCAGCTCGACGTTGGGCCGCACATCGCTCCAGCGCAAGCCCGTGTGCTTGGCCAGCAGCCAGAGGCCCAGCCCGGTCGAGAGCAGGCGGGAGGCGTTCGAGGCGTAGGCGGCCCCCACAATGCCCATGCCCAGGCCGGGCAACCACTCGAAGGGCTGGTCCAGCATCAGCACTGGCGTGAGCACGACGTTCACCGCCAGAGAGAGGCCCTGCAGGGCCATGGGCAGGCGCGTATTGCCCATCGAGACCCAGGCCTGGTCCACCAACGGGGTGAGCGCCAGGGGAAGCGCCGTCAGGCAGATGGCCTGCAGATAGAGCCCGCAGAGGCGCGCCGACTCTCCCTCCATGCCCAGAGTCTGGGCAATGGGCTCGGCCAGGAAGGTCCCCACGAAGAAGAGCAGCACCGTGATCAGGAGCGCCGCAAAGAGGCCGGCTCCGATGACCACGCGGCGCCGCTCTGGGTCATCTCCGCCTGTTGCCCGGGCCACCAGGGCGCTGACTCCAGCAGAGGCCAACTGGAAGAGGCTGTAGAGCGCGATGAGCACAAAGACGCTGGAGCCGACGGCCGCTTGAGCCTCCGTGGACACTTCGCCCACCCAGTACTGATCCACGCTGCGGTAGGCGTTCGTCAGCACCACAAAGACCATGCTGGGGATGGCCAGTCGCAGCAGCTCGCCGACGCTCAACTCCGGCGCCTTCATGGGTTAGCTCTGGGTGTGCCCAAACCGAGCCAGGACCAAGCCACAGCAACCTCTGCACTCGCCACCGCTGCGTTGTCGATGGCGTTGATGCTGGTGGTTGGCGGTCTGGCCGGCGTTGTTGCAGGGTCACTTGGCCTGGACCCAGCGGAGGAGATCCAAGCGGCGATGCCCTGGCTGCTCCTGTTCCAAGGCCTGGCAGTGGGGGCCTTTGTGCTCTTTCGGGCCAAGCGCCACAGCGTGCCCATCTCTCGTACCTTGGCGACCGGACGGCCCGATGCCGCCTGGCTCATTCCCCTGGTCTTCTTCGCGGGCTTCTTCTGCGATGCCCTGCTCGTGCTGCTCAACACCCACGCCCCTGGACTCAGCCAAGGTTCGCTGGAGAATCTAGGCGAGGCCGCCGAGAGCACCGGGCTGAGCTTCTGGATCATGGCCTTGAGCACCGCAGTGGTGGCCCCGGTGTACGAAGAGCTGCTCTTCCGGGGCTACGTCTTTCGCGGACTATCTCGCAGCGCAGGCCCAGTCGTGGCCATCATCGTCTCCTCATTGCTCTTCGCCGGCTTCCACGGAGACCCACTCCACGCCATTGCCGTGCTTCCCATGGGGCTCTTTCTGGGGTGGCTGCGGTGGCGCACCGGATCCATCTGGCCGAGCATGATCGCCCATGGCTTGAACAACGCCATCTGGGTGGGCCTGTCCGTGACCCAGTCCGAGTACGAGGTCGGTGTGTTGCAGGGGCTGCTCTCCCTGGCGCTGGTGGTCCTGGTGGCGGTGTGGGCGGGCAAGCCATCCGTGGTGCTGACTTCGGATTGAGCAAGGGGAAAGACCCTCAGGTCCAAGCTTCTCCGTCCGATTCCGCGTATAGCTTGCAACTCAATGACAGTGGTGTCATTATTTATAACAGGAGGTCGCCATGCTCGGAATTCCAGTCGCTTGGGCTTACGGACACATGCTGGAGTGGGGGCTGCACAAGTACGTGCTCCACGGCATGGGGAAGAATCGAGAGAACTTCTGGAGCTTCCACTTCCACGACCACCACCGCTCCGCGCGCTCCAACCAGATGGGCGATGCGATCTACGAGGGACACCCCTTCAAGTGGAACCCGGCAGGCAAAGAGCTCTTCGGCTTGGCGCTGCTCGGAGCCGCCCACCTCCCGCTGCTGCCTGTTGCCCCGCTCTTCGTGGGAACGCTGATGGTCTCCGGCCTGAGCTACTACCGCCTGCACAAGCGCTCCCACAAGGACATGGAGTGGGCCAGGCAGAAGCTGCCCTGGCACTACGACCACCACATGGGGGACCAGAACGCCAACTGGGGCGTTCGCCGCGACTGGGTGGACCGCATGATGGGCACCCGGGTCGAGTACATGGGCACCGAGAAGGAGCTCAAGGACATGGCGCGACGCAAGGCCTACGCCGCCAAGCTGGAGGCCGAAAAGGTGGTGCCCAAGTCTCAGCCTCAAGCGGTGCGCGAGCCTGTACCGGTGGCTGCCAAGTAGTTAAATCGGGGCGATGAACATCGACCCCGACGCCCCCGCCAGCCTGGAAGATGGCCTCTTTGGTCTGGGGGTGAGCCCCATGGCCGCTGCAGTCACTGTCATCCCGGTGCCGTGGCAAGCCACGACCTCCTACCGCCGGGGCACCGCCTCAGCGCCCCTGGCCGTACTCGAGGCCAGCTTGCAGGTGGATCTACACGACCGTGTCACGGGCTCCGCATGGCAGGCTGGCATCGCCATGCTGCCCATGCCGCTGGTGGACTGGGACGCTGAGGCCGAGGGGGCTGCGCTCCAGGTCATCCAAGCCGGTGGCGCCCACACCCCAGAGCTCGCCGTGGCCGCCCAGTCGGTGGACCAGATCGGTGAGCAAGTGCGCGCCTGGGTGTATGCCCACGCCCGCGACGTCCTGGCCCGCGGTGGCATTCCGGCCGTGCTCGGCGGCGACCACTCTTGCCCGCTGGGACTGATGCAGGCCATCGGCGAGCGGGGCGACTTTGGGGTCCTGCACATCGACGCCCACGCTGATCTCCGCGTGGCCTACGAGGGCTTTGAGCTCTCACACGCCAGCATCTTCCACAACGTGCTGGAGCGGGTGACCTCGTGTACGAAGCTGGTTCAAGTGGGCATCCGCGACTTTGGTAAGGCCGAGGCTGCGGCCATTGCTGCCGATGAGAGGATCCACACCTTCTTCGACGCTGATCTGGCATGGGAGCGGGCCCAGGGCAGCACCTGGATGAGCCAGGTGGAGCGCATCTTGGCGCCCTTGCCGCAGCGGGTCTACCTGAGCGTTGACATCGATGGCCTGCAGCCCGAGCTGTGCCCCAACACCGGCACGCCGGTTCCTGGAGGACTGAGTTGGGATCAGTTCACAGTGCTGCTGCGGGCGCTGGAAGAGAGTGGCCGTCAGATCCTGGGCTTCGATTTGTGCGAGGTAGGTCCCGGCCAGTGGGATGCCATTGTGGGGGCACGGGCGCTGTATCGGCTGGCCTGTCACGCCATCGGCTCTCGGGGCTGAGGGACCGCCTGTCACAGCAGGCCCGGCTAGGGCGTATGGGGTTCTGAGGAGGGGCTGTGCTCTCATTGATCTGGGCCTTGGCCTGCAGGCCTGCGCCGGTGAGCACACCAGACTCAACTGTGGGGGTGGGTGCACTGGACAGCGACCTGGATGGCGTTCCGGACGTGGAAGACTGCGCGCCACAAGACCCTGAGCTCTGGGAGGACCGGGTCCTCAGCGGCACCTTGAGCGGCAGCGCATTGGCCTCTGCGTGTGCCGGCGCCTGTTCACTGCGCGCCGAGCACATCGAGTTCAGCGGCACCGACCATGATCTGGAGGCCCTGAGCTGTTTGACCCGGGTCGACCGTGACTTTCACATCGTGAAGCTTGGGTATCTGGGCAGCCTCAGGGGCTTGGAGCGCCTGGAACAGGTGGACGGGATCTTTGAGCTTCGAGACAACCCCGTTCTGATGAACCTTCGGGCCCTTGAGAGCCTGCACAGCGTGCGCACGCTGATCCTGGAGGGGAACCCAGAGCTACGCAGCCTGGAGGGCCTGGAAGGACTCAGCAGCGCAGAGACCGGCTTGATTGTTCGAGGACTGCCCATCGTGGATCTGTCTGGCCTGGATGGCTTGCGCAGCGTGGGAACGCTCACCTTGAACAACCTTGAACTGGACAGCCTTCACGGCCTGGAGGCACTGGAGAGAGCAGATGCCATGGATCTGGACGGCATCACGCTCTACGGCGGCTTCGGTGCCCTGGCGTCATTGGAGTCTCTGGGTGCCCTTGAGTTTGCGGGTGGAATCGCCACATTCGAAGGCTGGCCGGACATCGAGGTGGACACACTGCGACTTGGCGGGACCACATCGACCTGGCCATCAGAGATTCCGACAACGGACCTCTCTGAGCTGCACGTGCGGGGCCTGCGTTCTTTGAGCGTCTCGGGTTTTGGGAGCCTGCCCACTTTTGAGAGCCAGGAGATGGACTGGGTGTTTCTCTACGACACGCAACTGACGGACCTGAGCGCCTTGGCCGGCGTGCAGATGATCCAGGTCGGCCTCACGCTCGAGGGCAACAGGACGCTCTCCAGTTTGCGTGGACTGGAGGACTTGGCGACGGTGGGAGAGCTCAGACTGGTTGACTCAAGCTCCAGCTACGACTTGGCTTCTCTGCGCAGCTTGGAGCAGGTGACAGGGGACCTGACCCTGGAGGGGCTCGATGATCTGCGCAGCCTCTACGGACTGGACCAGCTCCGGGAGGTGGGTGGAGACCTGCGTTTGAGCAACTTGGTGGTCAGCGACATCGATGCGCTCTACGGGCTGGAGCGCATCGGCGGACACTTCAGCGTGGAGGGGGTCGGTTTCAGCGAGGCCGAGATGCAGGCCTTGGTGCACAGCATCGGAGAGGACAACATTGAAGGTGGCTGGAGCTACAGCTTCTGAGCGCCTGGCAGCTCAATGCTTGTCATCGCCGCCTGCAAAAGGCAGACTCAGCACAAGGCGCACAACAGCGCGAAGAGGAGGGTCCTGTGTTCCTAATGCTCTTGGCGTGCGCCACCCCTGAGACCGAGACCCCGGCCAACGAAGTGACGGGCTTGGACCCAAATGACTTGGACGGCGATGGGGTCGCCACCTCAATGGACTGCGATGACATGGACGCTTCGGTCTGGATGGACCGGGAGTGGGCGGGAACGCTCACAAACGAGAACCTGGCCGAGATCTGCACGGCGACCTGCTCGCTGACGGCCGACGCCGTCTATCTGGAGTCCCCAGAGACCTTGGAGGGCTTGAGCTGCTTGACGGCGGTTGGCGGCAGCTTCGAGATCCATGATCTGCGCTCCACGGACCTGCTCGGCCTAGAGCAGCTCGAAGGCGTTGGGGGGAACCTGTACATCGAAGGGGAGAACCTAGAGACCCTCAATGGGCTGGCCTCTCTGGTCTCGGTGGGTGGGCTGGAAGTGGTTGGGCCGGAGTTCAGATCCCTGGCTCCAGTCCCCGAGCTGACCCACATCGGCACCCTGCGCGTCATGGAGACCCCCAGTCTTCGTGACTTCACGGGTCTTCAGGGCCTGGACGCCATTGGCCAGGTCTACGTCTCTGGGGTCAGCAGCTTCGGTGGTCTTCAGACCGTTTTGGTGAAGGAAGTCGTCGCCAGTGACCTGAAGATTCAGAGCCTCGGAGAGCTGTACTCCGGTGCGCTCGGGACCCTTGAGATCGACGGCGCCCCGGATCTAAAGCGCCTCAACCTCATCCCACCCAGCCACCTGTATTGGCTCTCGCTGAAGAACACAGGCCTTGAAGATCTACAGGAGATGCGCACGCTGCAGCGCGTCTCCGTGTACTTGCATCTCGAAGGCAACCCCAATCTGGAGAGCCTCCATGGCTTGGAGGCGCTCACGGAGTGCCCAGAGCTCGTGCTCGGCGACAACGATGCGATGGTGGACCTCAGTGGCCTGGGCAAGATCGCGGAGATGGACTCGCTCACCCTCTTCGACATGTCCAGCCTCAGGTCCCTGGATGGCTTGGAGAGCCTGGAAGAGCTTGGGGACCTAAGCATCTACCGCAATGCGAACCTGGTGGACCTCCAAGGCCTATACGGCCTGACGCGCGTTGAGAGCCTGACCATCGCAAACAACGCTGCCCTCAGCGCCGAGGAGGCCGAGGCGCTGCTCGACGCCATCGGACGGGAGAACATCCAGGGCGAGATCATCGTTCAGGGAATCTGAACCTGCACCAGGCCGGAATCGGCGTCGATCAGAATTCTCTCTCCAGGCTTGAGCTCTAGGGCCTGTTCCCGCAGGTCAAAGCGCACATCGTCCGGGCTTGGCCCGTTTCCGGTCAAATCGTCAAAGATGACCACGCCGATGCGCTTGCCCATGACCCCGCCATTGAGTGCGATGTCTCCCGGTCCCTGGGCCATCGCGCCGCCGATTCGTGGCTGGCCGGGTGCGTCTAGGTCCAGCAGGTCGATCTGGATACGCTGTCCCTTCATGCTCTGGTAGCGCAGCTTTGCGTGGGTGCCGCCTTGGCCGGATTGGCTTGGCGCCGAGTCTGGCGCGCGGACGAAGGGGTCGTCGTAGAGCGGAACAGCCCCGCCGTCCGCCTTCAGTTCCAGCTCCCCCCTGGACCAGGGCTGGAGGGCCTCAGCGAGGGCCTCGCCGATGAGCTGGTGGCCTGTGACGGTGGGGTGCATCTCGTCTAAGAAGAGCTGCTGGGTGCTCAGTCCGCTGGCTTGGAACAGGGCAGGGACCTCGACGATGGGGGCGCCATGGCGCTCAGCGGTCTCCCGCATGACGCTGCGGTATGCGGCCCAAGCCGCCTGGGCTTCCTGCGGGCGCAGGTCCTCCTTGTTGGCCAAGAGCACAAAGACCACACTGGCCTCGTTCTCGCGGGCGAGTTGAACCAGGCGCTCGAGGTTGGAGGCGTAGTCGTTGACTTCCACCCTGCGGCGCCCGATCTGTCCCTCTCCACCGACCTGCCAGCCCACGGCGCGGGCCTGGGCCTGAGCGCCCGTCGCGATGTTCAGGCGGTAGTTCATGACCCGGTAGAAAGCCGAGGCCTGAAGGCGACGGTGCATACGCGCGCTGGGGCTGCTCTCAAAGCTGGACCAGGCGGAGATCAGCTCCTTGTCCACAAAGTCATCGAAGTTGTTGTCGCTCCAGAGGTTCGCAATGACCAAGAGATCCGGCTCCAGGTCCAGGGCGCGCATCTCCAAGAGGTTGATGGACTGGAAGCTGCTGTACCCGGGAATGGCGGCGTTCCAGCCTTCGATGGGCTGCTCGCTGCTGCTCAGCGCCTGCGCGGCCACGTTCACGAAAGGTTGCCCGTCATTGACCCCAAAGCCGTAGACAGAGGAGTCTCCAGTGGCCAGGAGTCGGCGTACACCGTTGGGCTTGGGGATCGTCGGCTCTGGCCCCCGCATGCCCAAAGAGTTGATATTCGCGGTGGCCCGCTGCTCCTGACGGGTGCCCGGGACTTGCTCCCAGAGCAGGTAGGGGTTGCCCTTCATGGTCTGAGAGCCCTCGCTGGGGGAGGGGGGCAGTCCCTGGGCGGACTGGAGATCCTCGGCCATGAGCAGGCGCGTGCCGAGCTCAAGGCCAGAGAACGCCAGCACGGTGCAGACCGTGGCAAAGCCGAGGCGCTTGGAGAGGGAGGCCATGGCCCCCAGAATAGCCGAAGGGGCGGATGACCTTTGCCCCCTGGGGCCTTGGGGACTACGCAATACCTATCCCAATTCCACGGAGTCCAGGTGTCCAAGGGTCTGATCGACAAGCTGAGCCAGAAGGACATTCACGCCCGCGCCGATGCGGGCCGACAGCTCTCCAAGGTGGGGGAGCCGGAGCACATCCTGCCCCTGCTCAAGGCGGCTATCGAGGACCCCAGCCCTGGCGTGCGTCTCTACGCCGTGGGCGCCGCTGCCGACATCCTCTCCCGCTACCGCGTGGGCAAGGCGGCCAAGGCGATCTCCAAGAAGGACCGCGAGTCCTACTTCAACAGCTTCAAGCATGTAGACCCGGGGCAGAACGCCGGTGTGTTCTCCGTCATGGCGGTCCTCGGCTTGCCTCAGCTGGGCCGCCGCCTGCTGGTCGGGCTGCAGGATCCCCGCTTGGACGTGCGCACGGGCGCCATCGTGGGCATTTACCGCTACTTCATCTCCCACGCCGCGGCCAAGGACACCAAGCTCAAGGCCGACCTGCTCAAGCTGCTCAGCAGCGCCCGCCTGCGCCCGGACGTGCTCAGCGCCATCGTGCGCCTGATCGGGCAGTGCGGTTGGCAAGAAGCGCGGGGCGAGATCGAAGTCCTGCGTGGACGCTTCGGTCAGGTGGACGAGGCCATTGAGCAATCCTTGGGCTGGCTGGATGCCCAAGCGGACCCCCACACTCTGATGGGCGCGTGGGCCTCTTACGGACGGGACGCAGGCGAGGTCAGTGAGGACAAGAGCCCCACCGAGTACCTGCTGCTCGCCCCCTTGGTGGCGGCACGCTTCCACAGCGAGGGTGTGCAGACCATGCGCTGGAGCACCGAGAAGCAGCACATCCTCTTGGGCGAGAACAAGGTCTCCCTGCGTCGCATGACCCTGGATGAGCCTGTAGACCATGAGATGGTTCAAGCACTGCAGATGGAAGGGCAGACTTGGTTCCGCTCGGTGAAGGGCGCCGCGGAGCTGGCCGAGCGCTTCTCCAGCACGGCAGAGACGATAGACCCACAAGTGGGCAAGCTGCTGGCCGAGGCCTTCGTCGGCGCTCTGCCGGAGAGCGCTGTAGGCGAGCGCATCAAGGCGCGCGTTGAGCTGGCCGCCGGCATGAACGCCTCCGCGCTGGAGCGCTTGGAGGCCCTGGCGGCCAAGAAGTCTGCCAGCGCCGAGGTCTTCTACTACCTGGGGCAAGCCAGAAAGAACGACGGGAACGAGGCAGGCGCTCAGGACTGCTGGAAGATCTTCCTGGGCAAGGCACGCAAGACCGATCCCTTGCGCCCAGAGGTCGAGGCCCTGCTCAAGGGCTGAGGCTCACGGGCTGTGGCTCAGTCCTCCTGGAAGTAGATCTTTCCGTTCAGGATGCGCCCGCAGAAGGGCGGAACGTTCTCCCAGCCGCTGCCAGCCTCCAAGCCGACCAGGGTGCCCAGCATCGGGGCGTCCTGGGAAGGCGCCTTGCTCGTCTCCGGGGCGTCGGTCTCCAGGGAGGCCGCCAGCTGAGAGAGGGCCAAGAGCTCGGTGCTGTCCCGGTTCATCTCGGGCAGGCAGCCGGTCTTGAAGGCTTTCTGCAGGATGGGGCCGGGCGCGCTGTCATCGATGAGCATCAGGCCGGCGACCGCCAACAGGGGGATCCGCTGCTCCTCCGGGAGCTCCATGGCGACGCCCAGGATCTCGGGGGCGCCCGCCAGCTCCTCCAAGATGGCCGCCAAGCTCGCCGTATCGCGCTTCTTGGAGACCCAGCTGGTGTCCTCGCCGGCGAGCTGATGCGCAGCCAGTGCCTTGAGGGCGTCGCTTCCCGGACTGAGGGGCCATGCGGCAGCCAGGAGTGTCGCCGCCTCTGAGTCAATTTGGATAGACAACCAAGCCATGGGAACTCCTTTGGCCGGATCCTAAACCCAGGAGCAGTGATGCGCGGAACCCTGAGCACCATCCAACACCAGAGTGAGGCTCTCAGGGGCAACGCCTGGGGGGATCCAAGCTTGAGAGACGTGGTGGTCTATGAACCTGCCGGGGCGTCGGGAGAGATGCCGGCCCTGTTGGCGCTTCCTGCCTTCACCAGCAGCCACTGGGGCTTCCTGAACAAAGGCTGGCGTAGCGAGAACGTGCCGGAGCGCTTGGAGCGCCTGACGCGCGAACACGGTTTGGGCCCAGTGCGAATCTTCATGCCGGACTGCATGACCTACATGGGCGGCTCGCAGTTTCTCGATTCCCCTGGAATGGGAAACTACGGGACTTGGGTCGCAAAGGAGCTCATGCCCTGGCTGGAGGCCCAGTACCCCACCTCGAAGTGGGGAGCCTTCGGCAAGAGCTCAGGTGCCTTTGGAGCCTTCCGCTTGCCCCTGGACAACCCAGGGTGCTTTCAGGCCATCGCATCTCACGCGCCCGACGCTGGATTTGAAGTGGTCTACCCGCCCGACTTCCCCACGGCAGTGGAGACTCTGCGCCAAGCGGGCGGCGTGCAGGCCTGGCTCAAGGACTGGGGCAGCAGACGCGGGGTGAAGGGACCAGATCACAGCGTCGCCAACCTCTTGGCCATGGCGTGTTGCTACTCCCCCACAGCTGGTAGCCCCCCGGGGGCGCTCCCAGCCGAGCTCCCCGTCGATCTCGACACAGCCGAGGTCATTGAGTCCGTGATGGCGCGCTGGATGGAAGAGGACATCGTGACATTGGTCCGGGCCCGACCCCGAGCTCTAAAGCACACTGCCATCTGGCTGGATGTGGGCCGAAAAGACGAGTTCCGGCTGCAAGTCGGCGCACGCAGGCTGCATCGTGCACTTCAAGAGGCGGACTTGAGCTGCCACTACGAGGAGCATGCTGGCGGGCACTTCAAGATGAACGACCGCTTCGACGGCAGCCTGCCCTTCCTAGTCAATGCCCTCTACGCTTAATGGACTCGGGACTGCTGGCACTGATCGGAATCTTTGGTGGCATGGGGCTCATCGCCCTCTACCTCTGGCGGCTCAGCAAGGCTCCGCGTATGCGGCTGCCTCGTGGCCTGACCAGCGCCTGGCGCTTCCGCACCAAAGCCAAGCTGCGCACGGTGGCCAAGCACTTCACAGAGGAGACCCGCCGCCTGGTGAGGGAACAGATCGAGGCAGGAGCCCATCCCAGCACCACCTCCGCAGTGCTCTGCTCGCCCCCTGGACCGATACGACTGCGCATCGACGTGGTGGACCAGGGCTATCCAGGGGTGCGCTTCGTCGCCGTTCTGAGCCGAGATGGACCCTGGGTTCAGCTTGAGCTGCGCGGTTCGCACAGCCAGCTCTTTCCCGGCCATCGCTGCAAGCGCAGAGAGAGTCGTCTGGTCCTCTCGCTGACCGAGGCCGGCCTGGAAGGCATGACCACGCCGGAGCTCCAAACCCGCAAAGGGCAGGGGCCCTGGACACCGGTCAGCGAAAGCTAAGCGGCAGCTCCGTCACACCCTTGGCGTTGCGCGGGAAGCGTCCGTCCTGCAGGGCCTTGAGCAGGCAGCCCTGCACTTCCTTGGGGGCGTTGCGAACCGCCAACTGGGTCAGGCGTCCAGCCGGGTCGGCTTCGACGTACAGCAGCGCGGCTTCGGGGTGTCCCGGCCAGCGTTCGGTGCAGGGGAGGATTCGGTTCTGCAAGGAACTGCCGAGCGAGCGCGCGCGGCTGTCGAGCTCCAAGTCAGGGGGCATGCCCCAGTCCACATCCGAGGCCACCACGGCCTCCTGGCGCGCCATCTCCGCCTCGATCTCGGCGATGAGGTCGGCCTCCTCGCGGGCGCGGGTCCTGCGCTCGGTCAGCACCCAGCCGGCCACCCCAATCACCAAGACCCCGAGCACCGCCGCGACTTGCAGCATGGTTCGAGGTCCTGATTCCATCTTGCTCTCCTTGGGGGCCCAGACAGCACGTCCGCTGGGCGCCCATTGAACCTATCCCGCTCGGGCAGTGACCCGCCGCACGGGCACGTTGGACACGAGCGCGATCTCACCCTCGTTGCGCTCCAGCTTGAACTCGACCTCGCCGCGATCCAAGGCGATGTACTTGGACATCACCTCGATGACTTCGGCCTTCATGGCCTCCATCTCAGCGGGCGTCAGGTCCACTGCGTCGTGGACCAACAGAAGCTTCAAGCGCGACTTGGCGTCGTTCTTGCTCCCCTGGGTTCCAAAGATTCGTCGGATAATCTGGTGCATCACACTGCCCCTCTAGCTGGGCTCATGCCCATCCAGCGCTTGATGTTGGACCAGAAGCCTGTGGGCTGCTCGGCGATGAAGGGCACCTCGGGCTCACCGGTGAGGCGGCGGGCGACGCGGCGGTAGGCCTCTCCGACAACGGACTCGTCGTCGTAGGCGACCGGGATACCGCGGTTTGCCGAGACGATGATCTCCTCGTGGTCAGGCACGATGCCGACCAAGGGGATGGCCAGGATCTCCAGGATGTCGGCCTTGTCCAGCATGTCGCCGCGGTCCACCATCTTCTGGCGGAAGCGGTTGATCACCAGGGTGGGCTCTGGCAGCTCAGCGGCCTCGACCAAGCCGATGATGCGGTCTGCATCACGAATGGCGCTGACCTCGGGGGTGGTCACGATGATGGCCCGGTCGGCACCGGCGACGCTGTTGCGAAAGCCCTGCTCGATTCCCGCGGGGCAATCGACCAGCACGTAGTCGAACTCTTCCTTGAGCTGTGCAACCAGGTCCCGCATCTGGTCGGGGGTCACACAGTTCTTGTCGCGGGTTTGGGCAGCCGGCAGCAAGTACAGGTTGTCCAGACGCTTGTCCCGAATGAGAGCCTGCTTGAGGCGGCACTCTCCTTCGATGACATGCACCAGGTCGTACACGATGCGGTTCTCCAGGCCCATGATGACGTCCAGGTTGCGCAGACCAATGTCTGCGTCCATGACGACAACTCTGTGGCCCAGTCGTGCCAGAGACACGCCGAGGTTGGCGGAGGTGGTGGTCTTACCCACTCCACCCTTGCCGGAAGTAATGACGATGCACTCGCTCATCTTGGGGCTCCTGAGGCTGCAGCCTGGGTCAGCGGTCTCCGGGCAAACGCCCGGAATAAGCTTCGATCTGAATGCCATTCTCACCATCGACCCAGGCGATCGAAGGGAGGGGCACACTCCGGCCACTGCGAAGCAGGTCCGGGGTTGGGAATGAAGAAAGGGAAAGTCGTTGGCGCTTGACGGGCTGTCCTGCATGCAGGGCCTCCCGCTCGGTCACGATGTGGCGACCGATGCGCAGCTGGTTGGGCTGGAAGTCAAAGGCCAGCACGGTCGCGCTGTGGTCGCCTTCGCTCCCGGCGTGCACCAAGCCCTTGAGGGCTCCGAGCACGATGATGTTGCCGCTGACCACGAGCTGTGCGCCCGGGTTCACGTCGCCAAAGACGGTCACATCGCCGTTGAAGCTCACCACTTGACCGGAGCGCAGTCCGCGCTCCAAGACCAGGGAGCGACGGCCAGTTGGGGCCTTGGGCTCAGGAGGCAGCTCTTCGACCTGGACCTCGGCGAGCACGGGCTCCTCGACGATTGGCTCTTCGACAACGACTGGCTCGGGCAGCTCAACCATTTCCCGGCGTGGGTAGACCTTGAGCTTGAGCTCGCGCTCCGCGTAGCGGTGGAGGTGGGTCTCGGTGCAGTACAAGCCGGTCACGGTCACGCCAAACTCATCGCCCAGGACATGCACAAGCCGTCGCAGGTCAAAGAGGTCAATAGGCCGCGTGGCCAGGTCAACCCGGGCGTCCTTGCCGCGAAAGCGATCCGGCGAGGAGGAGAAGAGCTCGCGCACTGCCTCTCGAAGCGCCTCGAATGAGGCCGTAGGCTCAAGGGCCAGCAGGAGCACGCCGTCTTCGGCCGTCAGTGTGACGGTAGAGGGGTCCTGGATCTCAGCCTGGTCCACCTGTTCGGTGGAAGCGGCGAGGGGATCTGCCATGTCAAGAACTCGGTGGGAGGAAGGATGAGGGGAGGGGAGGGAAGCAGCAGAAAGGAGGGAAGAATCCGCTGTTCCTTGGAGGGGTATCAACCGTGTACCACGCCTTAAGGAAAGGCTGCAACGGAAAACTTGCCACGTCAAGACTTACACGGGCGCCAGAGCTGTATGAGACGCAGCGTCCCTGTGCAATCCAGGGGCCTGCAATGGGCATCCGCAATAGCTACACGTGCAAGGAGGCCCCCATGGCCAAGGTTGTGATCTACACCGCGGTTCCCTGCGGCTACTGCAACGCTGCAAAGCGCTACTTCGGCGACAACGAAGTGGAATACGAGGAGATCGACCTGACGGGTGACCGCCAAGCTCGCATGGACTTGATGGAGCGCACCGGCCAGCGCACGGTGCCTCAGATCTTCATCGGAGAGACCCACGTCGGCGGCTACTCAGACCTAATGGCCCTCCATGCCAAGGGAGAGGTGAAGCCCCTTCTGGAGCAAGCGGGTTGAGCATGCGTCCGACCCGTCTTCCCCTGAACCGAGACGCCACGCGCGCCTTGAAGCGAGGCCACCCTTGGGTCTACCGGGATGGGGTTCGCGGAAGCGCTCCGGTCGGCACCCACGTCGTGCTCACCGACCACCGGGACAAGGTAGTCGCACACGGGCTCTTCGACGCCGGAGCAATCGCGGTTCGCGTGCTGGGCCTTGAGCTTCAAGAGCTGCCGAGCTTGATCAAGCGCTGCGTTCAGCAAGCCGATCGCTTTCGCTTCGCAGTTGTCGGCGGTCAAACCGACACCTGGCGCGTCATCAACGGCGCTGGCGACGGCCTGCCCGGTGTGGTCGTAGACCGCTACGGCGGCTTGGCTGTGCTGCGCATCTACTCAAAGGCTTGGTTGCCCCACTTGGAGCTGATCCTGAACGCTCTGCGCGAGCTGCCCTGGGTGGAGAGCATCCTGCGACGCTTTGGCGTGCGGGCGGTGGACGGCAAACAAGGCAGCGAGGTCCTGCACGGACCGGACCCTGGAGAAGGCTTGGTGGTGCTCGAGCACGGGGTCAAGCTGCTCGTGCGCCCACACCACGGCCAGAAGACCGGCTTGTTCCTGGATCAGCGTGAGAACCGCCGGAGGGTAGGGGAGCTCTCCCCAGGACGCCGTGTCGTCAACCTCTTTGGGTACAACGGGGGCTTCTCCATCTACGCGGCCTTGGCAGGGGCTGCCCGGGTGGAGACCGTAGACATCGCAGCACCGGCTCTGGAGGATGCCAAGGAGATCTTCCGTCTCAACGGCATCGACCCGGACCGTCACGCCTTCATCGCCACCGACGTCTTCAAGTGGACCCCCAAGTCCAATCCGGATCTGCTCATCTGCGACCCGCCCAGCCTGACCCATGGAAAGTCTTCAGACGGCGCGGCGAAGCGGGCCTACCGGGACTTGGCTGAGAAGGTCGGCAAGCAGGTGGCCAAACAAGGTTTGCTGGCCACCGCTTCCTGTACTGCGCGGCTGGACCGAGGCGCCTGGGAGCAGGCCATCGCCGAAGGATTGGCCAGCAGCGGCCCGTGGTCTTGGCTTGAGGGGAGCGGGGCGCCAGCGGACCATCCGGTCGCCTTGGCCCACAGCGAGGGGCGATACCTCAAGTTTGCGGTGCTGCGGCGCCGCTGAGCTCCCTTGACGGCCACCCCGCAGCGTGGCACAAGGATCGTCACTTCTCTTTGCCCGCGGCCTCTGGTCGCTGGGCACACACATTCTGGTCAAGCTGCCAATTTGGCAGCCCCAATCTAATTTTTAATGGACGCACGCAGCCGGCCACCCCGAAAAGGACCCTTTTCGTGAGACTTGCCCGCCAGAACGAGCACGCACAGAGCGCCCAGCGCTTCTTGTGGTGCTCTGCGTCCGCTGGAGCCCTTCGTGTCCTCGGAGATTATCGTCAACACCACAGGTCGCGAGACTCGCGTGGCCCTGATGGAGCACAACCAGCTCACTGAGTTCCACATCGATCGCGGCCGGGACCGCGGCTATGTGGGCAATGCCTACAAAGGGCGTGTCGTGCGTGTTCTTCCGGGCATGCAAGCGGCCTTCGTCGACGTGGGCTTGGACCGCGCAGCCTTCTTGTACGTCGGCGACATCTACCCAGAGTTTCTGGACATGCCGAACCCCGAGCCGGTCTCTCCCGAAGAGACCGTCATCGAGGAATCCCCGCGCAACCAGCCGCGCCAGGGCCAGCCTGCCATCCAAGATCTGCTCAAGGAAGGCCAAGAGATCGTGGTCCAAGTCGCCAAGGACCCCATCGGGACCAAGGGCGCACGCCTGACCACACACATCACCCTGCCAGGGCGCTACATCGTCTTCATGCCGACGGTGGAGCACGTGGGCATCTCCCGCCGCATCGACAAGGACAAGGAGCGTCGGCGCCTGCGGGAGTTCGTGGAGCGCCACCGTCCCAGCGGTGCTGGCTTCATCGTTCGCACGGTGTGTGCCGGTCAGCCTGAGAAGATTCTCAAGCAGGACATGGACTACCTGCTGCACACCTGGGAGAAGATCCAGAAGGGCGCCAAGACCGGCAAAGCCCCTCAGCTTCTCCATGCAGACTACGGCTTGGTTGTGCGCTTCCTGCGGGACAACCTGCGGGACGACGTGCACCGCATTGTGGTCGACAACAAGGGCTCCTTCGACGAGATCATGGGCTTCATGAACGGCTTCATGCCCCAGTTCAAGGAGCGCGTGCACCTCTACAAGGGCAAGGAGCCTGTCTTTGATGTCTACGGCGTTGAGACCGAGCTTCAGCGCTCCACCGGCCGCAAGGTCTGGCTCAAGAGTGGCGGCTACCTGGTCATCGACCAGACCGAGGCGCTCACCGCCATCGACATCAACTCCGGCAAGTTCGTGGGCACCTCTTCCCTGGAGGAGACCACCACCAAGATCAACTTGGAGGCCTGCAAGGAGATTGCCTACCAGCTGCGCCTGCGGAACATCGGCGGTCTGGTCATCATCGACTTCATCGACATGGACCGGGAGACCAACCGCGAGAAGGTCTACCGCTGCATCGAGGAGGAGATCCGCCACGACAAGGCGCGCACCAACGTGCTGAAGATCTCCGAGCTGGGCCTGGTAGAGATGACCCGCAAGCGCGTCCAGGAAGACCTGACCCGCTTCCTGACCGAAGACTGCTTCTACTGCAGCGGCAACGGCAACCTGAGAAGCCGGGAGACCATCTGTTTCGAGATCTTCCGGGAGGTCCAGCGGGAGTCCGCTCGCCATCCCAAGCGGGAGACGGTCTTCATCAACTGCCATCCCCGTGTTGCAGACATGCTCTACGGAGAAGAGTACGAAGGCATGGACTCTTTCGAGAAGGGTCTAGGCAAGCGCATGGTGGTCCGCGCAATGGCCGCCTACCACTTGGAGCGCTTCGAGGTTTACGCCCGCTAAGTGTGCAGCCTGACCTCGGTGACGGGGACCCTCAAGGAATGTCATGAGCAACTTCTTCAACCAGCTTCGGAACGCCTTCCTGGCGGGGTTGGCAGTGCTCTTGCCTCTGGGCTTGACCCTCTGGGTCGTGGTCTCCGTGGCTTCGCTGATCGACAGCGTCTTGGACATCCTGCCGGAGCAGGTCCATCCCGAAGTGCTCCTTGGGGTGCCCCTCCCCGGCCTGGGCATTTTGCTCACCTTCTTGGCGGTCCTGAGCGTCGGTGCGGCGATGCGCTACTACATCGGCCGGCGCGCCATCGCACTGCTAGAGGACGTCCTGCTGCGCGTTCCGCTGCTAAGCGGCGTGTACCAGGGACTCAAGAAGCTCTTCGACACCCTCTTTGGGTCCGAGGGCATGAAGTTTCGACAAGTCGTCCTGGTGGAGTACCCACGGCGCGATGCCTGGGCCATCGCCTTCCTCACCGGCGAGGCACCCTGGGTGCATGCCCCTGAAGAGATGGACGGCGATACTCCTCTGAGCATCTTCCTGCCCTCGACTCCGAACCCCACGACGGGCTTCTACATGGTCATCCCCGCCCGAGACGTTCGCAAGGCGGACATGTCGGTGGAGGAGGCCTTCAAGGTCATCATGTCGGCCGGCATCGTTCACCCAGACCGCAAGGTTCCTTGGGGTCCAGTGGATGGCGCCAGTGTTCCGCCACCAGCGCCCGAGCTGCTGGAGTCCGTGGACCGCCTCGATATGACCGTGGACGCGCCCTTGGACGGTGCCCTGGCTCCTGCCGACGATGCGGCCCGGGACTCGAGCGACGGCCTTTAGTTGGCCTACAGGGACCACCTGGACGGGGAGCTCGTTGCCTTTACCTATCAGGCGGCCGATGGCTCCTTTGCGGTCGCCAAGGTGCGCGGCAAGGACGGCATCGTTGTGGTCGTGGGGCCCATCGGGCACCTGTCCCTGGGGGTGAGCCTCAGCATGCAGGGCCGCTACGATGCCCACCCCAAGTTCGGCAAGCGCTTCAAGGTGCAGCAGGTCCTGGTGGACAATCCCAAGACCTTGACCGGCTTGCAGCGCTACCTGGCCAGCGGCGCTGTGGCGGGCTTTGGCGATGAGCTGGCACGTCGTGCGGTGGAGACCTTTGGCCTCAAGCTGCTCCAAGTCTTGGACGACGACCCCGAGCAGCTGCTCCAGGTCAAAGGCATCGGCAAGAAGCGCCTTGAAGAGATCGTCGGCCACTGGAAGCGTGACCGGGTGGGCCGCGAGGTGGCTGTGCTGCTCCAAGGCCACGGCCTGGGCCCTGCCATCGTGAACCGGGTGGTGGAGCGCTACGGGGAGCGCGCCATGGCGGTCATCACGGCCGACCCCTACCGGCTGGCGGCGGAGATCCCTGGAGTGGCCTTCAAGACCGCCGACCAGATCGCCCGGGCGGTTGGTATCGCCGCCAACGACCCCCGTCGGGCCAACGCCGCAGTGCGCTGGCTCTTGCTCAGCGCCGAAGACGACGGCCACTGTTTCTTGCCGCAGGAAGAGCTGGAGCGTCGGGGCGCGGATCTGGGCTTGAACGCCAGCGACTTGGCCGGTGCCATCCAGGCCCTCATCTTGAAGGGGCGCGTGGTGCGCAAGGCGTCCGCCATTCCGGGGAATGAGCAGATCTACCGTGGCGAGATGGAGCGCCGGGAGGCGGCGGTCGCCAAGGCGCTGCGCAAGAGAGCCGGACCTCGTGGCGGGGCAGGCTCCGTCGTTGAACAGGCGGAGAACAAGGTCGGACTTGAGCTCAACGAGGACCAGCGCCAAGCCGTGCTCACAGCCCTGATCCACGGCGTCGCGGTCATCACGGGCGGGCCCGGCACCGGCAAGACCACCATCGTCAAGGTGCTCATGCAGGCCGCCGCCCTGCGCAAAGAGGACTGGGTGCTCTGTGCCCCGACGGGCCGGGCTGCTCGGCGCTTGCAGGAGAGCTGCGGCAAGGAAGGAAAGACCCTGCACCGCCTGCTGGAGTACTCCATGCAGACCCGCAGCTTCATGCGAAACGCGGACAAGCCGCTGCAGGTAGACGGGGTGCTCGTCGACGAGGCCAGTATGGTCGACCTGCAGCTCATGGAGGCCCTCTGCGAGGCCTTGCCCAGCGGGGCACGACTGGTCCTGGTCGGAGATGCTGATCAGCTCCCGAGCGTCGGCGCCGGGCAGGTGCTCGCAGACTGCATCTCCTCCGGCACCTTGGCCGTGAGCACGCTGCACCAGGTCTACCGCCAGGCACAAGACTCCGGCATCGTGCGAAACGCCTGGAGAATCCAGGCCGGGCAGGAGCCCGTCTCGGCAGAGAAAGACCCCCAAGAGGGCTTGAGACAGGACTTCTTCCTGGTCCCGCGACTTCGCCCAGAGGATGCCGTCCAGACCCTGATCAAGGTGGTTCAAGAGCGCCTGCCCAAGCTGGGCTTTGAGCCCCTCTCGGACGTTCAGGTGCTCACCCCCATGCACCGGGGGCCTCTGGGTTCCATCGCGCTCAACGCTGCGCTCCAGGCAGCGCTGAACCCCAAAGGGGAGTCCTTCACCCGAGGCAACAAGACCTTGCGGGTGGGCGACCGCGTCATCCAGACCCGCAATGACTACGACAACGACATCTTCAACGGGGACGTTGGCCGCATCCACAGCATGGCCACCGGAGGCGTGGAGGTGAACTTCGACGGCCGAAAGGTCGCTCTGGTCGGGGAGCAGGTGGACCAGCTCGAGCTGGCATACGCCATCTCCATCCACAAGAGCCAAGGCAGCGAGTACCCCGCGGTGCTGGTCATGCTGGACACCTCCCACTTTGTGATGCTGCGCCGCAATCTGGTCTACACCGGGGTGACCCGGGCCCAGCGCTTCTGTGCCGTAGTAGGGAATCCACGGGCTCTGCGCATCGCTGTGCAGAAGGACGGGGGAGGGGAGCGCTACACCGGCTTGGCGGGACGGCTGGCGGACTTCGCGGGGGATGGGTCCTTGGCGGCGGGCGCCTCGCCCTTGGCCGAAACGCCCACAAAGATATAGAGACCGGCTCTCACGCCAAAGGGTCCCCATGTCCACCGTACGCTCGCGCATCTACACCGACGACGGCCTGATCGACATCAAGAGCCTGTCTCTGGAGCAGCTCCAGGACAAGATGAAGGAGCTGGGGCATCCCAAGTACCGGGCTCTCCAGGTCTACAAGTGGGTCTGGCAGCGCGGCGTAGACACCTTCGAGGAGATGACCAACGTCTCCAAAGACGCCCGCAAGCAGCTGGCTGAGCACTTCAGCATTCGCTGGCTGGAGTCTGCCGCAGTCATGGATTCGAGCGACGGCACCCAGAAGTTCGTCTGGCGTCTGCCCGACGGCTCCAACATCGAGTCGGTGCTGATTCCGGATCCAGGCAAGCCGGGCCCTGGGGGCAGCAAGCCCCGTCAGACCTTGTGCATGTCCAGCCAGGTGGGCTGTGCAATGAGCTGCCGCTTCTGCTTGACCGGCGACTTGGGCCTGAAGCGGAACCTGCGGCCCAGTGAGATCGTCAACCAAGCCCTTCAGGTCCAGAAGGCCTTGGGCGAGGACGTCAAGCTCACAAACCTGGTGTTCATGGGCATGGGCGAGCCCCTGCACAACATCACCAACCTCATCACCTCGCTGAACACCCTGCTCGACAGCAACGCGATGAACTTCTCTCACCGCAAGATCACGGTCTCCACGGTGGGGCTAGTCCCCCAGATGGCCAAGCTGGCGGCGGCGACCCCGGTCAACCTGGCTGTGTCTCTGAATGCGACCACCGATGAGCAGCGCATCGACATGATGCCCATCACCCGTCGCTACAACCTCGAAGCGCTCATGGATGGCTGCCGCAACTTCCCCATGCAGCAGCACAAGCGCATCACCTTCGAGTACGTGCTCATGCACGGCTACAACGACGACATGGACGATGCGCGCCGCCTGGTCAAGCTGATGCGCGGCCAAAAGGCCAAGGTCAACCTGATTCCCTACAACGAGAATCCCCAGCGCCCCGACATCCTGCGCCCCCCAGAGGAGCACACCCGTCGCTTCCAGAACCACTTGGTGGCGCGTGGCATCCACTGCTCCGTGCGCACCACCCGAGGCCTGGACATCAGCGCCGCTTGTGGACAGCTCGGAAAGGCCGACCCTGGAGCCCGCATCACCGAGGCCGGGGGAGAGTACGCAACGCTGTCATTGGATGGCAGCGCGGATGCGGTACACTCTTGATGAGCGGGGCCAACGCGCCCCTTGACATGACAAGAGCCGTTAGGGCTCAGTCCCAGACCATTGGAGCGAAATGAGCACCCGAATTGGCGTGATCGGCGGCAGCGGCCTTTACGAGATCGAAGGCCTGCAGGACATCCAAGAGACGCGCATGGACACGCCCTTTGGCCCGCCCTCCGATGCCTTCATCACCGGCAAGCTTGGCGACGCCGAGCTGGTCTTCTTGCCCCGCCACGGTCGCGGCCACGTGCTGAACCCCAGCGAGGTGCCCTACCGCGCCAACATCTGGGGCATGAAGCGCCTGGGCGTGGACTGGATCGTCAGCGTCTCGGCTGTCGGCTCCCTTCAAGAAGAGATCGTTCCGGGCCACATGGTGCTCATCGACCAGTTCATCGACCGCACCAAGGGTGTGCGTCCGGTGACCTTCTTTGAGAAGGGCGTGGTCGGCCACGTCGGCTTTGGGGACCCCATCTGCGAGACCCTGCGCAAGTACCTGCTGCAGGCTGCCAACGAGAGCGCTGCGACAGTGCACGACAAGGGCACCTACGTGTGTATGGAGGGGCCTCAGTTCAGCACGAGAGCGGAGTCCAACCTCTACCGCTCCTGGGGCGCCAAGGTCATCGGCATGACCAACGTGACCGAGGCCAAGCTGGCGCGCGAAGCGGAGATTTCCTACGCCACCCTGGCGATGAGCACCGACTACGACTGCTGGTACGAGGGACACGATGACGTGACCGTCGAGGCTGTGGTCAAGGTCATCCAGGCCAACGTGGCCACCGCCCGTGACGTCATCCGCCGGGTCGTGCCCATCATCGCAGCCCATCAGGGGGCGCTTCCCCAGGACGGGGTGATGAAGCACGCCGTGATGACCTCGCGCGAACGCCTGCATCCCGAGGCTGTCGCACGGGTCAGCCTGCTCATCGGCAAGTACCTTTAGGAGTCGCTCATGATCGCGCTCATTGTCCTCCTCTCCGCCGGCTGTGTGACCGCAAAGCGGGCGAACAAGTCCGAGGCTCGGGCCACCCTGGGCCACGCGTACTTTACCGAGGGGAGCACTGAGCTGGCGATCGAGACGTTGCAGGAAGCCACACGCCTGGACCGCAAGAACGCCCGGGCCTGGCACTACCTGGCGCTCTCACTGGTGAAACGCGGCGCCCATGAAGAAGCCGAGCACGCCTTCAAAAAGGCCATTCGTCTCTCTCCGGACGACGCCGCGATTCGCCTGAACTTCGCTTACCTGCTGCAGAAGTTGGGCCGCAACGACGAGGCCGTCGAGCAGCTTGAGCTGGCCAGAGCGGACCTGACCTACACCCAGCCCGCCAAGGTGCTCAACAACCTGGGCATGGCCTACTTGGCCCAAGACCGCGTCGATGAGTCCGTCGCCGTTCTCAGCGAGGCCGTCTACAGGCAGCCCAACTTCTGTGCGGCCCGCTACAACCTGGGCTTGGCGCTCTCGGAGCAGGAGCAAGCCGCAGCCAGCGCCAAGGTCCTGGACGAGCTCGGCGTCGTCTGCCCCGGTGAGTTCCCCGAAGGGGAGCTTCTGCGTGGCCAGATGCTGATGGAGATGGGCCGCATGGAAGAGGGCGCCATGGTGCTTCAAGTCTGCTTGGACAACTACCCAGGCACACCGCTGGCTCAGGCTGCGGGTCAGGCGCTGGACCAGGCGGGCATGCGTTGAAGCTGCGCACTGCCGACCTAACGGAGCGGGGCAGAGGGGTTCTGCGAGGGGTTGCTGGTGCCGTCGTTGCGGCCGGCATCGTCATCGTGAGCCTCCAGATCCTTGCCACCCTCTTTGAAGATGAGGGCCTGCCCGATGGTCCTCTGGAGCCACAGGGTGGTGTGGTTGAGCTGCGCGCGACGGACCCCATTCGTGTGCGCGTTGAAGTGGACGGTGACGAGGCCTTCTCCGGCGTGATGTGCCGAGGAAACAATCCCTGCAAGCAGAGCTTTGGTCCGGCCAGAGAGATCGCCGTGGAGATGGCAGATCTGGAGCGTGCCCAGGTGAGTTACAACGGGCGCCGTGTGAAGCCCCTCGGCACACTGGATGAGCCGCGCACACTCGTCTTCATCGACGACTCCCCCTGACGCCTGAAATCGACCGCCAACGCGCACACAACAGGAGGCAGCCATGGCAGAGAACCTTGTGCATGCCCGCGTAGATGCCCTACGCCGCCTGGCCCGTCGACGCGCTTCAGGCCCCCTCCAGCGTGCCGTCGCAAAGTCTTCTCCAGAGGACGTCGCCCACGCCATCAAGCACCTGACCCTGGCTGACACGCGCTTCATGATGCAGCACGTGCCCGCAGAGGAAGCGGGCGAGATCCTCCTGTCCATCGACGAGGAGCGCTTCCAGTACTTGCTCACCGCGCTGCCCAAAGAGCAGCTCGTCGGCTCGGTGGAGGAGCTGGAGCCCGACGATGCGGCCGACCTCATTGGGCGCTTTCCGGACGAGCTGCGCTCTCTGGTCCTCCAGAACATGGAGAGGGCGGAGCGCGAGGATGTAGAGGAGCTGCTGGCCTATCCCCGGGACACCGCGGGCGGAATCATGTCCCCGGTGGCCTTCTTGCTCAATGAGAACACCACCTGCCGCGAGGCCATCGAGGCGCTGCAAGAGCAGGGCGACATTGAGATGGTGTTCTACCTGTACTTGGTCAACGAGAGCGAGCAGCTCACGGGCGTGACCTCCCTGCGTCAGCTCTTGATGAACCCGCCGAGCAAGGTACTGCGGGAGCTGGCCAACCCCGACGTCATCACCGTCGGGCCTGAGACCGACCAAGAGGAGGTGGCCCGAATCGTGGCCCACTACGACCTCTTGGCCGTGCCGGTGTGCGACGACACCCGCAAGTTCCTGGGCATCGTGACCATCGACGACGTCTTGGACGTCGTGCGCGAAGAGGCCGCCGAGGACATGATGAAGATGGCGGGTGTGGGCGATGCCTACGACCCCGCCGGAACCAGCACCCTTTTGGCGGCCAGGCAGCGCCTAACCTGGCTTCTGGTCACCGCGGTCGGTGGTCTGGCCCTCGCCCGCGTCATCATGGGCTTTGAGGAGAGCTTGGCTCAGCAGGCTGTCCTCGCTGGTTTCATCCCGGTCATCATGGGTCTGGGCGGAGGCGTCGGCATCCAAGGTGCGACCATCACCGTGCGGAACATGGCCACCGGCCACCTCAACCTCTCTGAAGGGTGGCTCAAGCTGCTGTTTCGGGAGCTCCGTGTCGGACTGGTCATGGGCGTCGTCTTGGCCCTCGTCCTGCTCGGTGGCGCCTGGCTCTTGGGCGGGCAGATCGTCGGCATGGCGGTCGGAATCAGTATCCTGGTTGTCGTGGTGGCCTCTGCTCTGGTCGGGACCTGCATTCCCATCTTGTTGGACAAGGTCGGTGTAGACCCCGCGGTGGCCACCGGCCCCTTTGTGACCATCACCATCGATGCCATCGCCATCGTGCTGTACTTCTCCATCGCCACGCTGCTGCTCAGAGCCATCCCAGGATGAGCGCAGTACAGACCTTGTCGGCCCTTGTTCTTGGGCACACCGACTACGGCGACACCGACCGAATCGTGCAGCTCATCACGGCGGAGCAGGGACGGATCTCAGCCCTGGCCAGGGGAGCCCGCAGCTCGAAGAAGCGCTTCACTGGCACCCTTGAGCTGGGCTCCCGCATCGAGGCCACGCTGCGACGTGGGAAAGGGGAGCTCTGGCAGTTCCAGGCCGCTGAGCTGGTCCACGGACACCCCCACATCCGCAGCTTCTTGGAGAGCATCACCCTGAGCGCTTACCTCTGCGAGATGGTGCGGGAGCTGGGGCGGCGCGAGCAGCCAGAACCCAAGCTCTTCGGTCTATTGGATGTGGCCTTGTTGGTGCTCGATGCTTGCACCGAGCCGCCTCAAGCGGCTTTCCGTTTGGGCTTCGAGGCCAAAGCCCTCAGCTTCGCAGGCTTGACCCCTGTACTGACCCAATGTGCGGGGTGCGGTCAAGCCGCCGATGGCCCCATGATCTGGAGCGTCAGCGGCGGCGGCATGATGCACGAGGCCTGCGGTGTCGGCCCCGGTGTGAGTTCGGCTTGGGCGCTGGCCGTGGAGGGCTTCCGACGCACGCCGCTCTCTGAGCTGGTGGACACTCCGGCACCAACGGGGGGCAGCCCATGGCTGCTCTCAGAGCTCATGATCTGGCATCAGGGTCGCCCTCTACGCTCCCGTGAGCTGCTGATCACCCTTGAGGCAGGATAGATTGTGCCCATGTTCCTGATGCTTCTCGCCTGCACCACGCTGAACGCCGATCCTCAGAGCGAGGACCAAGTCACCCTCTCGGGCAGCCTGTATCAGAGCGTCCTTGGGGCTGGGGAGCTCCAGGAGGGCGCCTCTATCCAGGTCTTTGATTCGGGCATGCAAGCCCTCTCCAATGCAGAGGAGAGCAGCCCTGGCAACTACGCCCTGCTGGTCCCAGAAGGGGAGCGCTTCTTTTTGAGCATCCAGGCGCCGGGCAGTCTTCCCAGCATCTGGACTGCGCAGGCGCCCACCAATCGTGGCTTGATGTACCCCCTCTACGCCTTCGAGGAGGAGGCCGTGCTGGAGTTCTTCGCCTCCCTTGAGGCCGAGCTGGGGGAGATCGACACCGAGTCCGGTGAGCGCGTGCATCTCTGGGGCACGACGCGCCAGTTCATGACGGACGATGGCCAGGACATCTACCTGGACCAGATTGAGATCCTGGAGGGCCAGGCCAACAACCTGGTCTTGGGCTACCGCCTCGAAGACGGCGATTTGGTCCGGGCACAGCCGGGCGAGACGGTGGACTGGTTCTTTGGGATCAACCTCGATCCAGGCCAGGTGACGCTCCGCATCACCCATCCCATTGACCCGTTGATTCAGTCCGAGACCGTCTACTTCCCCGAGGCCGGCGAGATCATCGCGGCCTTCTACACAGAGGGCTACTGATGCACCTGTTCTTGGTCCTCGCTGGGTGCGCCCGCGCCCCAAACCTGGTCAGCATCAGCGGGCAGGTGGCCGATGGCCGCGACGCGGAGGCCGAGGCCATTCCGGAGGTGCAGGTGCGCACCTTCGACAATGTCTTCTACGAGGTCGACTCAGTCGTGGCGGATGGTCGCGGCTGGTTTGAGGCCCAGGTGGTGGCCAACGCGGACATGTACATCGAGGTCTCTGCGCCTGGCTATGCGACAGCCGGATTCGCCGGAATGGGGCCTGCGGTCGGGACGGCCATCGATTTTGGCGGCCTGTGGACCACCTCTGATGAAGAGATGGAGATCATCGACTCGGCCTTCTACGGCTGCGCGCAGGAAGAAGGCGCTCTGGTTGAAGGTCAGGTGCGGCTCTCCGTGCCGGGCTTTACCCCAGATGAGGGTCAGGACTGGCCCATCGCCATCACGGCTTGGGCGCGGGCCTATGACAGCCAGGGGAACATCTTCCCCGCCTGCTACCTCAACGATGAGGGCACCTACGATGCCGAAGCGGTGTCCACGGGAGACACCGGACGCTTCGCCATCTATGGCGCGCCCAGCGGAGCGGTGACCCTGGAGGTCGGCTACGACGTCGCCGAGCAGACCAGCAGTCAGCTCTTCTACATCTTTGTGCCCGAGGATGGGGTCGTTTCCCTCTACTCGGTCTACTTGTACATTTAGCGTTCTTGAGCGCCGAGCTGGCTTACCAGCGGTACATCTCGTTGAGGAACTCCAGGGAGTTCTCCTCGACCCCGATGGCCTCGCCGTCCTCCAGCCTCAGGCACAGCTTGTAGACGTCGTAGGCAGCCACCCCTGCAAAGGCAAAGCCCAGCCCGCAGGTCAGCAGGCCCCCGATTCCAACGATGGCCCACGCCAGGAAGGCCTTCTTGGTCTGGCCGATCAGGAAGTAGCCGCCACCACCAAGGGTCACGATGGTCATCGCAAGCATGGCGATAGGGTTCACTTCTGGCTTGGTGATGCGCTTGGCCACGCAGCCACTCTAACCCAGTGGGAGTCCAGTTTTGGGCTGCTGGGTTGCAGAGCAGGCAGCGGGGTCGGCGCTGAGCCTCGGCACGGTCACACACTTGTTGGGCCCACGCCCAGGAGAGTCGGTTAGGTCAGGGACCCGAAATGAGGACCGAATGACCTTCCAGGACCTGATCCTGTCCCTGCAGCGCTACTGGGGTGCCCAGGGATGCGCCGTGCTCCAGCCCCTCGACATCGAAGTGGGCGCTGGCACCTTCCATCCGGCGACCTTCCTGCGCAGCATCGGCCCGAAGCCCTGGCGCTGTGTGTACGTGCAGCCCTGCCGTAGGCCTGGTGACGCCCGCTACGGTGAGAACCCCAACCGGCTGGGCCACTACTACCAGCTGCAGGTGCTCATCAAGCCAAGCCCGGAGAAGATCCAGGAGCTCTACTTGGGCAGCCTGGAGGCGATCGGCATCGACCTGTCTCGCCACGACGTGCGCTTCGTACATGACGACTGGGAGAGTCCAACTCTGGGCGCATGGGGTCTTGGCTGGGAGGTCTGGCTCGATGGCATGGAAGTGACCCAGTACACCTACTTCCAGCAGTGTGGCGGTCACGAACTGGGCCCCATCAGCGTGGAGCTGACCTACGGCCTGGAGCGTTTGGCCATGTACCTGCAGGGCGTAGACAGCATCTACGATCTGACCTGGGTCGAGGGCATCACCTACGGCGATGTCTACAAGCAGAACGAGATCGAGCAGTCCCAGTACAACTTCGAGCACTCCGATGCCGAGGCGCTCCTCTCCGCCTTTGACCACGCCCAGAAGGAGAGCACCCAGCTCGCCGCCAAGGGCTTGGCGCTGCCGGCCTACGATCACGCCTGCAAGGCCTCGCACCTCTTCAACCTGCTGGACGCCAGGGGGGCCATCTCGGTGGCCGAGCGCGCTCAGTACATCAAGCGCATCAGAGACCTTGCCTGTGGCTGCGCCGACGCCTGGGCCACCACCCAGCAGGAGGCTTAGACATGGCCCAGCTCATCATCGAGTGCCTGTGCGAAGAGCTGCCCTACGGCATGATTGAGCCCGCACTTCAAGCCCTCAACAAGGGCCTTCGTGACCTGCTCCGCGGCATGAAATTCGGGGACTCCCGCCTGTACAGCACCCCCCGCCGTCTCACGGTGGTCATCGACGACGTCGCCGAGGGCAGTCCAGCGGTCGAAAAGGTCGTCACCGGACCGCCCCTGGCCGCTGCCAAGCGAGACGGAGAGTGGACCAAGGGCGCCATGGGCTTTGCTCGCGGCAAGGGCCTGAGCGTCGACGATCTCTTCGTGGTCGAGGCCAAGGGCCGCGAGGTGATCGCCGCCAAGGTGGTCAGCGGCGGCGACAAGAGCGTGGACCGCATCTCTGCAGGGCTTGCCAAGCTCGTCGAGGGCCTGCCCTTCAAGAAGAGCATGCGCTGGGGCGCGGGCGCCTACAAGTGGGGCCGCCCCCTGACACAGGTGTGTGCCGTCTTTGACGGAGAACGCATTCCTGCCAGCGTCATGGGCAAGCAGACCGTGGACACAAGCATTGGACATCGTCGGGCACCCCAGGGAGCCTTCAAGGTGAGCTCGGAGGCGGGGTACTTGAGTGAGCTGCGTGAGCGCTGGGTTGAGCCAGATCGCGCGGCACGCATGGCCCGCATCCAGAAGGACCTCACAGAGATCGCCGACTCTCAAGGCCTTCAGGTCTCCTGGGACCAACGCCTGCTGGAAGAGGTGACGGATCTGGTCGAGTGGCCGATGAGCCTAAGTGCGACCTTTGATGAGCAGCTCCTGGAGCTTCCTGGCCGCTTGCTGATCGAGTCGATGCGCGTTCACCAACGCTACTTTCCGACCACCAAGGGCGGCAGCCTGACCAACACCTTCCTAGTGGTCAGCAACAACCCGACGGGCGACTCTGCGCTGATTGCGGCCGGCAACCGCCGCGTGCTCGCAGCGCGCTTCCACGATGCCAGCTTCTTCCTGGCTGAGGACCGCAAGACGCCTCTGGCAGAGATCGGCGCCGGTCTGAGCAAGATGCGTTGGGTGCGGGGATTGGGCACCATGGCCGAGAAGCAGAGCCGCGTGGCAGCGCTGGGCCAGAAGCTGGCTCCGTTGTTTGGAGCTGAGCTCGCCGAAGTCGCCCAAGCTGGCGCCCTCTGCAAGGCCGACTTGCTCTCCCAGATGGTGGGGGAGTTCTCGGAGCTCCAAGGCCACATGGGCCGTCTCTACGCACAAGGCGAAGGCATGTCTCCTGCGGTCGCGACCGCCATCGAGGAGCACTACTTCCCGCGCTACAGCGGCGATGCACTGCCAGAGACACCCGCCGGTGCTTCCCTGGCGCTGGCAGACCGCCTGGACACTTTGATGGGCTGCTTCAGCATCGGCTTGGCGCCGAAGGGCTCCGCTGACCCTCAGGGCCTACGTCGTGCCGCCATCGGGGTGAACGCCATCCTCGCCGAGAAGGGACCCGGTGACTTGAGCTGGAAGGCCCTGCTGGCCTTGGCCAGTGAAGGGCGCCAGCTGGACGCCGAGGTGTTCACCAAGCTCCAGGACTTCCTCAAGGCCCGCTACCGGGCCGCCTTGATCGGCGAGGGCTTCGGCACCGACATGGTGGATGCGGTCTTGGCCGGAAAGGGCATCGAGCCGGGTCCTGCGCAGCTGCGGGCCCGTGTCTTGGCCTTGGCCGATGTCTCCGAGCAGGGCGCCTTTGGCACCTTGATGCAGGCCCTCAGGCGCCCCCTCGGTGTTGCCAAGGACCACGACCACGGCGCACTGGATCTGGGCAACTACGCGCTGGAAGTCGAAGAGACTCTGGCTCAAGCTGCCAATCAGCTCGCCGATTCGGTAGAGAGCAGCACCCCAGCTGCCCTGATGGCACAGATGGTAGCCCTAAAGCCGGCCATCGACGCCTACTTTGAGAGCGTGATGGTCATGTGCGATGACCCCGCGCTGCAGACTCAGCGTCTGAACTTGATGCGCTACATCGCCGACGTCTTCCTGACCCTGGCGGACTTCCGCCTGATCTCCACGGAGTGATCCCCATGGCCCAGACAGTCTTCTTCTTTGGTGGAGGCCAAGCCGATGGCTCGGCCGCCGACAAGCAACTCCTCGGCGGAAAGGGTGCAAACCTGGCCGAGATGACCCGCTTGGGCCTGCCGGTCCCTCCTGGCTTCACGATCTCGACCGAGGCCTGCAACCACTTCTTCGCCCAGAGCAACGCCTGGCCTGAAGGAATGGAGGCCTCCGTTCGCGAAGGCATCGCCAAGGTCGAGGCCCTCACGGGCAAGTCCTTCGGTGGCGCACACAACCCCTTGCTCTTCTCCGTGCGCTCCGGTGCCCCGGTCTCCATGCCCGGCATGATGGACACGGTGCTGAACCTGGGCCTGAATGACGAGACCGTCGCCGGTTTGGCCGAGCAGAGCGGCAACGCACGCTTCGCTTGGGACAGCTACCGGCGCTTCTTGAAGATGTTCGGTGACGTGGTGCTGCGCATTCACACCAGCCGCTTCGCCCGCGTCCACAAGAGCCTGTACCCCGGTATCGACGAGGACAAGCTGGACACCGAGCAGCTCCAGGCCCTCTGCCGCGGCTACAAGCAGGTCGTTGAGGGCGCCGTGGGTCACTTCCCCGCGGATCCCTGGGAGCAGCTCGAGGCCGCCATCAACGCGGTCTTTGAGAGCTTCAACACCCCCCGCGCCCGCTACTACCGAAAGACCAACGGCATCCCCGAGGACTGCGGCACCGCGGTCAACGTACAGACCATGGTCTTCGGAAACCTGGGAGAGGGCAGCGCCACCGGCGTGGCCTTTACCCGGGACCCCAGCACCGGTCAGAACATCTTCTTCGGCGAGTGGCTCCCCAACGCCCAAGGCGAAGACGTGGTTGCCGGAACGCACACCCCCCGTGCCCTGAACCAGGACAAGGACGCGGACGCCCAGGACACCTTGAAGGCCGCAATGCCCAAGGTCTACGCTGAGCTTGACGGTCTCCAGAACCGTCTTGAGGCGCACTACCGGGACATGCAGGACATCGAGTTCACGGTGGAGAAGGGGACTCTGTACTTGCTGCAGACCCGCACCGGAAAGCGCACCCCAGCCGCTGCTGTACAGATCGCGGTTGATTTGGTCAGCGAGGGCATCATCACCGAAGAGGAAGCCCTTGGCCGAATCCAGCCGGAGCTCTTGGAGATGGTGTTGCGTCCAACTCTGGACCCCAAGGCCAAGCGCAAGGTCATCGGCAAGGGGCTGCCCGCCAGCCCGGGCGCCGCGAGCGGAAAGGTGGTCTTCCACAGCGAGGAGGCCCAAGAGCTGCATGACCGTGGGGAAGCTGTGGTCCTGGTTCGCATGGAGACCAGCCCAGAGGACATCCAGGGCATGACCGTCGCGGAAGGCATCTTGACCTCGCGCGGGGGACAGACCTCTCACGCGGCCGTGGTGGCCAGAGGCATGGGCAAGCCCTGTGTTGTGGGCGCATCGGAGATCGCTGTCGACTACGGCCGTCAGCTCTTCTACGCCGGTGACACCGTCATTCGCCGCGGTGACTTCATCACTCTGGATGGAGCGACCGGCGAGATCATGGAAGGGAACATTCCCACCCTTCCGGCAGCGACGGACTCCGGCGCGATGTCCCAGCTCTTGGAGTGGGCCGATGCACGCGCTCGCCTCCAGGTCCGTGCCAACGCCGACACCGGCCGCGATGCCGTTCGGGCCCGAGAGCTGGGCGCAGTGGGCATCGGCCTCTGCCGCACCGAGCACATGTTCTTCAACCCGGTGGCCCTCCGAGCCATGCGTCAGCTCATCCTGGCCGAGGACAAGCGCTCTCGCCAGCGTGCCCTGGCTCAAGTACTGCCGCTTCAGCGGGCTGACTTTGAAGAGATCTTCGTCGCGATGGACGGCCTCCCCGTCACCATCCGACTCTTGGATCCGCCCCTGCATGAGTTCCTTCCTGCCTCGCCCGAGGACATCTCGACGGTGGCAGAGGACCTGGGCGTCAAGCCAGAGAAGCTCCAGGAGCGCCTGAACGCCTTGCATGAGTCCAACCCCATGCTGGGCCACCGCGGCGTTCGCTTGGGACTGACCAGTCCCGAGATCTATGAGACCCAGGTTCGCGCCCTCCTGGAGGCGGCCGCAGCCGTCAGCGCCAAGGGCATCGAGGTTCTGCCAGAGATCATGATCCCGCTGGTCGGCGTGCCCGGCGAGCTGGAGCTGATGCGCAAGCTGGTGAACGACATCGCCCAAGAAGTGCTCGCTGAGGTGGGCGTGGACTTGGACTACAGCGTGGGCACCATGATCGAGTTGCCCAGGGCTTGCCTGCTGGCCGACCAGATTGCCCAGCACGCCGACTTCTTCAGCTTCGGCACCAATGACTTGACCCAAATGACCTGGGGCTTCTCTCGCGACGACATGTCCAAGTTCTTCCCTGCATACATGCATGAGGGACTGCTCAAGGGCTCGCCGCTGGCGACCTTCGATACCGAGGGCGTCGGGCAGCTTGTCCGCACGGCAGTCGAGCGTGGACGGGCCGCCAAGGAGCGCATCAAGCTGGGCATCTGCGGGGAGCATGGCGGAGACCCTGTGGGCATTCGCTTCTTCCACGATGTCGGCCTGGACTACGTCTCTTGCTCACCATTCCGGGTACCTGTGGCCCGCTTGGCTGCAGCGCACGCCGCCTTGGGCATCTAAGGCGAGTCAGGCGGACCCGGCGTCCTTGCGGTCAATCTGCTAAGGGGGGCCGCAACATTTCGATGGAGTGCCTCTCGTGGTTTTGCTGACGTTGGCGATGGCTTGCCTGGTCGAGTCCAAGCCCCCTTTTCTAGGGGAGTGCGCGGACTACCCAGCGGACACCTACGACTACGGCGACATCGGGATTGGTAGCTGCTTGGCGGGGCCCACCAGCCTCCAGTGGACCAACGACAACACGCTGCTGGTGACCAACGCCAACCCCTTCCTGGACTACACGGGCGGCTCGGTCTTGACCGTAGACATCGCTGCGGTGCTCGAGGAGGCCGACAAGCACGTCGACCGCCGCGTCAGCATCGTGCCGAATGTGCATGTGACCAGCGAGTTGGCGATCCAGACCGTCCTGGACGACGGCTCACTGACCCGCGCCAGCCTGCCTGGGTACTCCATCTTGGTGCCGGGTGGTCCTGGCGCTGAGAACATGCTGCTGGTGCCCAACCGTCTGACGCCCGAGGCGCGGGGCCGGCAGGGCTTTGACCGAATTCACTTGGTCGGCGTGCAGAGCGATGGCGCGCTGTCTCCGCACACCGTTGGGCCCGACAGCAGCGACACCCTCACTCTGATGAGCGACCCCACAGTCTCCGCCTACGACCCCGTTGGCGAGCAGGTCTTCATCGGAAACCTGACCTCGCATACGGTTTCGGTCTTGGATGTCTCCGGGGGCCAGGTTTCGCTGATTGATGGCCAGCCTCTGGCCACGGTCAGCGCTCCCCTCATCTCTGACACAGACGCCTCAGGAAGCCGGGTCGAGCTCTCCACCCTGGAAGTGCTCACCCCCGAAGATGTGGACGACCAAGAGTGGACCTTGGAGTACGTGGACGGGAACACGCGCGTTTGGCTGCCGGGAGCCGAAGGCCTCAGCCGGTGGGACTCCCCAGGCGGCGACATCTGGCAAGCAGCCTCCGAGGCGCCACAGCTTCAAGTGGGGGACGGCGCAGACGGCTTCTACTACCTCTCCGACCCAAGCTACGGCGAGAGCGTCGCAGGCAGCATTCAGCAAGCCATGATCATCGACGGCGATGTGTACATTGCCGTTCCAAACGGTCAGAGCGCCGATGACTGGGGCGTGCTCGGGAACATTGCCCTGGGCGGCCGTTCCGGCGAGTGGGATCAGACCCTCGGCGGCCCCATGCTGATGATCTCCAACAGCACGGACTACCTGCTCTTCGACGGCCACAACGCCGACACCGGCGAGAGCGGCATCAACATCGCAGCCAGCGCTGACGGACAGATCTTCAGCCGCGAGCAGGCCGAGCCTCTGATTCTTGCCGGTAGCAACGGCGAGCACGACAGCGTGACGGTCGCGGATCCCTATGTGGTCTACGACCGCCAAGCAGACCGCTGGCGCATGTTCTACGGCGCCTGGGATGGCACGACCTGGCGAATTGGTCACGCCGAGAGCGTCGACTTGTTGGACTGGAGCATCGACGCCACGCCAATCTTTGAGGTTGAGGGCGGCGCCGCTTCACCGTTGGTCCAGATCGACGCCAGTGGCTGGAAGATGTGGACCAGTCGGCCCACGGACGATGGCTGGACCTTGGCGCTGGCCACCAGCGCAGACGGGCGCAACTGGCAGGACCAGGGCACCCTCTTCGATCTGGAAGACGGGCTGGACCCACTGGATCCGCCCGGAATCAGCATGCAGCGGACCAGCACCCAAGCATGGAGCCCCACCGGCGACGTGGATGGGCGCCTGGGCCTGCTCTTTCAGTCCGGAGACCTGGGCGGCTTTGGCGGCATGGTCATGCAGCTCTCCAGCGGCTTTGAGCTGGGCACTGTTTCCCTGGACGAGTCTGCACTCGGAGTCCGGGTGGACAGCATCCTGGACGACGGCGCACTCATCGTGACGCTCACCGACTCTGCCGGTGCACAGAGCATCGGCAAGTGGCGCTCCGGTTCCCTTCCGGTCTCCAGCTTCTTCAAGGCCTCAGAGAGCGAAGTGGCAAGCAAGGGCGTTCACACCCCGGTCACATTCCAGGGTGCCTCGGGTTTGGAGATGCTCTACGCAGGCGTGGACGAGGACGACTTGGCCAGAGTTGGTCGAGCGAGCAGCAGCGACGGTGGCGCAACCTGGGTGGACCAGGGATTGGCCTTGGACTTGGGCGAGGACTGGGATTCGGTCCGTGTCGTACCGGGCGCCATCGTCGGCGATGCAGACGAACTGACCCTCTACTACACCGGATTCAACGGCACCCAGAGTCGCATTGGCACAGCGGTGAGCACCGATCAGGGCCAGAGCTGGACCCGTGTTGAAGGGACCGCAAACCCATGGTCCTACGGCGGCGGTGCGCCCGGTGACTTTGATGACAGCGCGGTTCGCACCCCCAGCGTTCTCCGCATCGATGGCGTAGACCACATCTGGTATGGCGCATTCGACGGTGACGTCTGGCGTCTGGGCTATGCCAGCCGCACGGTTGGTACCCAAGAGTGGCTGCAGGCTGAAGGCCGCGATGGCAGCCCCAAGTGGGCCATGACCCCCGTGACGGGGACCTACCTCGGCACCAGCATGGACCGGGTCGTGATGCAGCAGACCGCCGATGGATTTGAAGGCTACGTCTCAGGCTGGGACAGCCCTGAAGGAATCCGCCGGGCAGGTCCAGTGGTAGCCAGCAGCCCTGAGTCTCTGTACCCAGAGTTCATGACGCCCACCCTGGGGGACAGCATCACCCTCTACACCCAGGGCGGCGACGACAACGACAGCATGGCCATCGACCTCGAGGTCAGCAGCGGCGGCGCAAGCTTCAACGGCTTGGCCAACAGCTTCATGCATGTGGACAACGTGCGTGGCTTTCTGTACATCGGCTCCGAGCTCCAGAACGCCATCTACGTCGTGGACATTCGGGACGACAGCGACGCGGACTTCGTAGACTCCAACGTCTACGGAATCGAGGCTGTTCTGGTGAACAACGTGGACAGCGGCGCGTCCAGCACCCGCGGCATCGTCGCACCCGCAGGAGAACGCTGGATCTACGCCCTGAACTCCCAGCCAGACTCCATGTTGATCTACGACGGCGATGCCATCCCAGACGATGCCCGAACGGATCTCTACTTCGATGCGCCCGTCGGGGCGATTGCCTTGCCCCGCGGCTTCCAGGCAGACGAAGGCGTGACCTCACAGCGCGATGTGGGCCCAGCCCAGGTGGTCTCTGCTGGGGACTTGCTCGTGGTCGCGAACTTCAATGACAACAGTCTCAGCTTCGTGGACAAGCGCTTGGGGCCCTACGGCCAAGTGACCTCGGACCTGGACTGGGTCGGTGAGAACCCACACGCTCTCTCCTTGTCCCCGGATGGGACAGTCTTGGCGGTAGGCAACTACATCGGCGAGATCTACGACGGTCATGTCAGCTCCAGCATTGTGCTGGTCGACATGGACCCCACCTCCGAGACCTACCTCTCGGTCCTGGCCACCTTGGTGAACCAATGATGTGGATGTTGGCCAGCTTGGCCTGTTTGGAGAGCGCCAACCTGGAAGGGGACTTTGACGCGCCGGCTTCGGCCACCGTCTTGCATCCCGACCAAGGCGGCCCCTTCAAGGACCCAGTTGCCTTCGTGGCAAACCAAGGCCGCGGCACCGTCGTTCCACTCGACATCAAGCACGGCTGGATGGTCGCCGAAGACCCTGCCGCGCCCTACTTGGAGTCTCCGCACATCGCGACAGGGGCAGACCGCGTGCTGGGCGCCATCGCAGCCTATGCACCCGATGACCAGACGGTCACCCTGCTGATTGCCGACGCCCAGACCCGAAGCCTCTTGGAGGTGCCTTGGGTCACTGGTGCAGAGGCCGCGCGCCTAACGACCACCACGCCTTTCGTTAGCAGCGAGCCGGCCTTTGAAGATGTGGACGGCAGCGGCGACTCAGCCACCTTGGACCTGGTCGGCCTGCGAAAGGGCCGAGCAGCCACCGAGACCTGGACCTTCACCTACACCGGTACGGACTTCATCGTCGAAGGCTCCCGCAGTGGGATGCAGTACCGTCGGGCGAGCTGGCTGACGCCCTACATGACCGACGAGGGAGAGCTGGACCTGCTCTTGGAAGGCAGCGCGACGGAAGGGGACCGCTTCACGTTGGGCGTCGAGAGCGGCGTGGTCGAGCATGACCTGGGCGGCAACGTTCAGGACCTGCTGATGCTTCAAGACCAGAGCGCGCTTCTGGCCCTTGTGACGACCCTGGAGGACCCACTCTTTCCTGAGCTGGTGGCCCAGACCCGACTCTTGGCCTTGGATCCAGCGTCCATGGAAGTGCTCGGTGAGATCGCGCTGCCAGCGGGCTCTCAGCCAGCGCGGCTGTCCATCTCCCAAGACCAAACGCTTCTCTTCATGGGCGACACCCGCTCTCCGCAAGTGCTCCAGGTCACCTTGGACACAGCAGATCTGGCGGCCTCGGTCGTTGAGAGCATCGCCATGCCCGCCAACGTCACGGACGTGGTCCAGCAAGGGGATGAGTTCACAAACCGGCTCTACATCGCTCTCCAAGGCGAGGTCAGCGTTCGAATCTGGGATCTGGACCTGCAAGACTGGTACGACGTGAACCCGGTCACTGCGGAAGTCGACGGCGTATACGTAGGCGCCCCGGTCTCCGGTCTGGCGGCTTCCAGCGACCCCATTTTGCTTCAAGAGGTGGGCCCCTGGGAGGCGCGTGAGCGCGACCGGGTCGTGGCCATCTCGACCTTCGAGGGCGTGGTCAAGGTCGCCGAGGCAAGCACCGGCTGCCTGGCCCAGGACGCGGGCGGACCAAGCGTCAACTTCGGAGAGAACGTCAGCGACGTGGGCTTTGATGACTCCTCTCCCACGAGCACCCCCAGCTTCACCGCGGATGTCTTCGGCGAGGCCGTACAGGTCAACCCCTGTGGCGGCATTGCGCGAACCCAGAGCTGGCAGATGGTCTATGACGGGAGCCAGGGCAACTGGGTCCTCGAGGGCAGCGTCGCGGGCTTCCAGGAGCGCAGGGTCACCGAAGGAGAGCGCTATGTCTCGGACCAAGGTGAGATCAGCTTCCTGCTCAGCTCGGGCAGCCGGCCAAGCACCGACGGGGACTCATGGTTCTTCACCGTGAACAACGGCGTGCTCAAGATCGACTTTGACCGGAACGCAAACGGAGTGGGGGACGTCGCCGAGACCCCCATCGATGTGCCCGCGCGGCCCGTCTCCTACAGCTACCTGGCGGGCGACCAAGACGCGGGCTGGGTCGGCGTGAACCGCAAAGTTGGCGTGATTCTGCCTGTGACGGGGTACGACAACGTCTGCAAGGTTGACCTGCAGGCCGGTCGAATCACAAGCATCTGGGACTGAGGCACTCAGCCCAAGCGCATGGCCTGCTTTCTATCCGGCGAGGACAGCTCAGCGTCTAGCTCGGCGAGCTGCTGAAGCAGCTCTTCGACGCGTTCGGCGTCCTGGCCTGCACGCTCAAGAATGAGCAGATGCTTGAGCACTTGGCGCGCCCCCACCAGGTCACCAAGCTGAGCGGAGTCCGTCAGCGCTTGCTGGTAGAGCGCCGCGGCAGCGCGAAGGTCACCGCCAACGGCTGCAAGGTCTCCCTGGATGCGTCGGCAGCGAGCTGCGGCGTGAGGCTCCCCGGCCCGCAGGTACAAGGCCCACGCAGCCTCCAGCTCCTTGGCAGCTTGCTCGTGCTTTCCGCCTCTCAAGTGGATGTCGGCCCGCCTCCGCAACGCGCCGGCCTGGACCACGGGACGCTGGCGCCCCTGCTGTTCCGCCTGCTCCAAGAGAAGACTGGCCCCGGTGGTCTCCCCGCGTAGGGTGGCCAGGGCGGCTTGACCCAGGCAGAGGTTGGCCCGACCCAGCTCCGCATCTTGGGCGCCCCCCATGACCGCTGCGGCCTGCTCGTAGAGGGCATCCGCGCTGAGCACCTCGCCCGCTTGGATCGCCAGATCTCCAGCGCCTCGCAGGGTGGCCGCGACACCGAGGGGATCCCCAGCGTCGCGGTGCAGCACTCTGGCGCGCCGGTATCGTGCGGCCGCCTCGTCGAACTCTCCCAGGCCGGCCAGGGCGTCTGCGCTGCGCCGAAGCAGGGTGGCAGCCCAGATGGGGTGGTCGGGAAGCAAGAGGTGCAGGGCTGCTTCATGGTGGCCAGTGGCCGCTGCGCCGAGCCCTTGTCGCAAGAGCAGGTCGCCCTCGGCCCAGTGCAAGAGCGCGAAGCCTTCATCTCCAGCCCCTGGGCGGGCGGCTGCCAGCAACTCCAGGGCGACCGGGAGTTGACCGGCTGCTGCGACCAACCTCGCGCCTGCCGCGGCAGCCTGTGCGCGCGCCAAACCTGGCGCCAGGTGCTCACAGAGGCCCCGGAGGAAGAGCAGGTCTGCGTGTTCCAGCCCCGCAGGAAGGGCCTCGGAGAGGGCCAGATGCAGCAAGCTTCCGGCCCGGTGAAAGAGCGCCTCTGCGGCGGCCTGTGGGTCAGGGTGCTGAGGCATCCCTTCCAAGAGTTCCAGCTTCAAGGCCACCCTGGGGGCGCTGTGTCGCAGGCGGCTCTGGTCCGCGTGGGCTTCGCCGGGAACACCAGCCGGGAAGAGAGTCAGCGGGTCCGGCGGAGCGAGCTGTGGGGGAGGCGGCAGGCCCGAGCTGGGCACACCATCAATGGGCCGCGCTCCAAGAGCGGCGATCTTCAGGTCGGCGCTCAGAGAAGCGAGGGCCTCCGCGGCAGTGCGGGCCTCTTCGGCGTGCAAGTTGCGCCAGATCAGCAGCGTGCCCGGTTCCAGTGCGTTGGCCACCGCCCGCGTCACCCCTGGCAGCGGCAGACCGAGCGCCAGCCCTGTGGCGCGAACCAGGTCGGGAGGGTCCTGACAACCCAGAACATCCACCTGAAGGCAGGGGCCCTCCCACAGCCCGACAAGGGCATCCTCGGCCCCTGCACGGGCCGTACAGGAGCCCAGGTAGAGGTAGAGCACTGCCTCCTCTCGCAGGGCATAGAGGGCAGCTTGGGGCCAGGGGAGCTCAGGTGGCAGTGCAGGCATGGGTCCGGTGGTTGGGGAGGGGGTCTTGCGTTAGCAGAAGTAGCAGCAAAACGCAGAAGAGGAGCCCATGTCCGAGATTCAGAGCATTGGTGTGGTTGGCGCAGGGCAGATGGGCAATGGCATTGCCCAGGTCTCGTCTCTTGCAGGGTACTCCGTGACCCTCACGGACATCTCCGAGGCCGCCCTGGCCAAGGGCATGGCCTCGGTTGAAAAGAACCTGGGTCGCATGGTCCGAAAGGAGCGCATCACCGAAGCGGAGGCCCAGTCGGCCCTGAGTCGAATTGGGACCAGCGTCGAGCTGGCCTCCTTGGCGGAGACCCAGCTTGTGATCGAGGCTGCCACCGAGCGGGTCGAGCTCAAGTACAAGATCTTCGAGCAGCTCAGCGCAGCGACCTCTTCAGAGACCCTGCTGGCGAGCAACACCAGCTCCATCTCCATCACCGCAATTGGCGCCCACACCGACCGACCTGACAAGGTGATGGGCATGCACTTCATGAACCCCGTTCCGGTCATGAAGTTGGTCGAGCTCATTCGCGGTCTGGCGACCTCCCAAGAGACCTGGGACAGCGTAGAGGCTGCAGCGCAGCGCATGGGGAAGACCACGGTGGAGGGTCGGGACATGCCCGGATTCATCGTGAACCGCGTCCTGATGCCCTACATCAACGAGGCTGTGTTCGCCTTGTACGAGGGCATCGCTTCGGTCGAAGACATCGACACCGCCATGAAACTGGGCACAAATGTCCCCATGGGTCCACTGACTCTGGCAGACTTCATCGGTCTGGACACTTGCTTGGCCATCATGGAGGTCCTGCACCAAGGCATGGGTGGCGACTCCAAGTACCGCCCTTGCCCGCTGCTTCGAAAGTACGTTGAGGCCGGATGGTTGGGTCGAAAGACCGGCCGTGGCTTTTACACCTACCCGGCCAAATAAGGGGATTCCCGTGAGTTCTGATCGCACCGTACATCTGTACTCGTCCCTCAAGGTCGCCTTCGAGGACCGGGTTGCCATCGTCACCCTGAACCGCCCCAAGGCCCTCAACGCCATCAACGCCACCATGATTCAGGAGCTCGCTGAGGTCCTGGACGAGGTGGCACAGCGCGACGCATTGGCCGTCATCCTGACCGGAGCAGGCCCCAAGGCCTTCGCTGCAGGCGCTGACATCGCAGAGATGCGCCGGATGACCCCTCAAGAGGCCACGCTCTTCGCAGAGAAGGGCCAGCGGGTCTTCTCTCGTATCGAGAGCTACCACCGCCCGGTGATCGCTGCGGTCAATGGCTACGCCCTCGGCGGTGGCTGTGAGCTGGCCATGTCTTGCGACATCATCCTGGCCAGCAAGAGCGCCGTCTTTGGCCAGCCCGAAGTCAAGTTGGGCGTGATTCCCGGCTTTGGCGGCTCCCAGCGCATGACCCGTTTGGTTGGGCGTCAGCGAGCACGTGAGATCTGCTTTACCGGCCGCTCCGTGCGCGCCGAAGAGGCAGCCCGCATCGGGCTTGCAGCCCGCATGGTCGAGAGCGATGTCGTGACCGAGGCCAAGCAGCTCGCCATGCAAATCGCCAACAATGGCCCGCGCGCCGTGAGCCTCTGCAAGCGCGCCATCAACACCGGAGCGGACCTGGACATGGGCACTGCTCTGGCACACGAAGCGCAGCTCTTCGGCTTGTGCTTCGCCAGCGGCGACCAGAAGGAAGGCATGAGCGCCTTCTTGGACAAGCGTCCCCCCAACTTTTCTGGCCGATAGAGCCAGGGAGAGATTCAAATGTTCCAGCTCTCAGAGCAGTCCCTTCAGATCCAAGACCTGGCACGCAGCTTCGCCCGCGATGCTGTGCTCCCAGGGGCCGCTGAGCGTGACCTGAGCAAGAAGTACCCAGCTGAGCTTGTCGGCCAGCTTGGCGAGATGGGCTTTATGGGCATGTTCGTGCCCGAAGAGTACGGTGGCTTTGGTCTAAGCATCCTGGACTACGTCCTGGCCCTCGAAGAGATCAGCTACGCCGATGCCTCCTTGGGCGTGGTGATGTCGGTCAACAACAGCTTGGCCAGCTCGCCCATCATCAACTTCGGCACCGAAGCTCAGAAGCAGAAGTACCTGCCCAAGATGGCAAGCGCCGAGTGGATCGGCTGCTACGCCCTCACGGAGCCCAGCGCCGGCTCGGACGCCGCTGCGCAGAAGACCAAGGTGACGGTTGCCGAGAATGGCGACTACATCCTCAATGGCACCAAGATGTGGATCACCAATGGTCCACAGGCTGATGTGGCTGTTGTCTACGCAAGCATGGATCCAGAGGCGCGTCACAAGGCCGTCTGCGCATTCATCGTCGAGACCGCATCGCCCGGATTCAAGGTCGGCAAGATCGAGCCCAAGCTTGGCTTGAGCAGCAGCCAGACCGCTGAGCTAATCTTCGAAGACATGCGCGTGCCCAAGGAGAACCTCCTGGGCGTGGAGCGCGAGGGCTTCAAGGTGGCCATGGGCACCCTGGATGGCGGGCGTATCGGCATCGCGGCCCAGTCCCTGGGTATCGCCCAGCGTGCCTTTGACTTGGGCCTGGCCTACGCCAAGGAGCGCGTCGCTTTTGGTCGGCCCATCTCGAGCAAGCAGGCCATTCAGTGGATGCTGGCAGACATGGCCACCCGCATTGAAGCCGCACGCCTGTTGACCTGGAAGGCAGCCACCTTGAAGGACAAGGGCGAGCGCGCCAGCCAAGCCTGCTCCATGGCCAAGCTCTACGCCTCCGAGTGTGCGAACTTCTGCGCCGACAAGGCGCTGCAGATCCACGGCGGCTACGGCTACTCCAAGGAGTACGAAGTGGAGCGCCTCTACCGTGATGCACGCATCACGACCCTGTACGAAGGCACTTCTGAGATCCAGCGCTTGGTGATTGCCAAGAGCCTGATCGCAGACTGACAGCGACTCAAGGGCAGCTCTGGACCAAGCGTCAGGGTTGTGACACTGGGTGGGAATGAGCCGTAGCACTATCATGCTGCGGTCACGTCTCGAGCTCGGGACTGGAGGCTTGTCCTGCGCAAGAAGAGTACCAAGGCGGCCCCTGCGTTGCTCGCAGGAACCAGCAGCATGTACCTTCGTGCGCGTGCCTTGCCTCGGGTGCTCAGAGAGCGCGAGTTGGTGGTGGTTCTTGGCCCTCCAGGCTCAGGAAAGACCAGCGTGGCAAAGCAGGTCTTGGCCTGCACGGTGACCACCTTGCGTGGGGACAAACTCCAAGATGCCTGCACCCGGGCTGTGCGACGGAACGCCTGGCCGCCAGAGCTGGTCCAAGCCAAAGGCCTGCTCATCGAAGGGCCGACCTTCTTGGCCCGGCGCCGAGGCGCAGCACGCTTGTTGGGTGAGCTCATTCAGGCACGGGTGAAGCTCGGCCTAAAGACGGTGGTCACTGGCGGCGCCGATGACTCGGCGCTGCTCTTGTTGGACGCCGTTCACCCCCGGCACCGTGTGACCGTCAACCTGCGTTTCCCACAGGTCGGGGGACGCAAGCGCTTCGCCAAACAGCAAGCGGAGCGCCTGGGCCTGGCCCAGTCGGTGGGCGCTGAGCTGCAGATCGACGAGCCTTGGACCTACAGGAAGGTCATGCGTGGGCTGCGTCGTGCCGCCAAAGAGCTGGATGCCTCTGGCGGCGCTTCAGCCTAGTTGAAGACTTCGTCCGTGACGTCTTCGCCGCCTGAGAAGCAGTGAAAGAGCGCCTGAGGGGTACGAACCAGTCCCCAAGGGAAGCCCCACCACCCGATCAAGCCGCTGAGCAGGATGTAGGGAAAGGCTTTTCCGAACGCCGACTCATCGGCCTTGATGAAGTGGATGTCGGACTTTCGGTAGAAGGTCATGACCAGGATGGAGATGGCGTAGGGAAAGACCACGAAGCGGCCGCCCTTGGCGACCTCGGCGCTGATCTGCTCGTCGCTGAGACCTTCGATTCCCTTGATAGACATGTGTGCTCCTTTGCGGTGTATGCCGCGTTCTCTCGGGCCATGACAACGCAGGCAACCACGGCCTGCTTACGGAGTTGTACGCGCTTCTACGCGCTTGTACCGTTGCTACGGGGCTTTCCGCAAGGAGATCTCTTCCATAAAGTCTAGCAACGCTGCGCGTCCCGCCTCTTCAGCCAGCAGATCCGCGTTGTGGTCCAGGCCATCAAAGGCCACCAGACGGGCATCGGGAAGACTCTGGGCCAAGACCTGGCCGTGCGTGAAGGGGATGAGGTCGTCGCTCTGGCTGTGGAGAACCAAGGCCGGAGAGGCCACCGCAGGCGCCCTGGCAAGGGAGTCAAAGGGATTTCGCATGAGCAGGCCCGTAGGCAGGATCGGAAAGCGTCTGAAGGCGACCGCGGCGATGCTCTTGAAGCTGCTCTCCACGATCAGTCCCGCCGGCGGGCGCTCGTGCCCGCTCAAGGCAGCGATGGCAACGCCCCCACCCAGGGATTTGCCAAAGACCAGGATGTTCTCTGGGCTGTGGGTGCGAAGGGCCTCTGCATAGATCGCGCGGCCGTCCAGTACCAAACCGGCCTCGCTGGGGGTCCCTGGGCTTCCAGGGTAGCCGCGGTAGTTCACGTGGAGGGTCTCGAAGCCCAGTTCCAAGAACAGCGCCTCTCTCTCACCAAACTGCCCGACGCTCGCCCCGTTCCCAGAGAAGATCAGCGCCAGCTTGTCCGACTTGCCCCGGCGCCGCCCGTAGAGTGGAACGCCGTCCTCGGTGACGACGGTCCGTTCCTGAGCGCCCAGCGCTTGGGCTTGGGCCTGAAGCGCTGAACGATCAATCTGGGGGGCTGGAAACACCATGCGCGTCTCCAGACGCAGCAGCGCAAAGATCGCGGCGACGTAGAGGAGCAACAGCACCCCAAGAATCTTGAGCAGCAACATGCGGTCTATGATCCGCTCATGGCGCGGCCCAAGGCAGCGGTGACCTTGGCGCGGCCCTCTTGGCTGAGGTGCACATCATCCGTGAAGTCCTGAGCCCCCAAGCCAGGGATGTCCGTGACCTGAAGCAGTGTGCCGCCACCTGCTGAGATTGTGGCCTGAAGCCGGGCTTGGTACTCCGCCTGAGTGGGGTCCGGCGCGCGGCCGGTCTCAAAGTCCGCGCGGGTAGGGAGGGGGACCAGCATCACAGGAATGTTCCGGGCCTTGGCGAGCAAGAGAAAGCGGTGAAGGTACTGGAACTCGGGATCGGGACCGCCAGCTGGCTCAGCGAGCAACTCGCCATCCAGGGAGGGTTCCGCTGCGGGCTTGGCCTTGGGGGGCGGAGGTGCTGCGCCGTCCTGAGGGGGGGCGATGGCCCCGGGGCTCAGAACATAGCCCGGAATGGGCTCCCGGACCCCTATGCTCATCCAAACTTTGTTGGCGATGTACCCCCGATTTCGGTAGGCGTAGCTGGACTTTCGGAGCAGCAACTCGGAGGCGCAGGAGCTGTCGTCGGGGCAAGCCCAGCGCATCAAATTCGGCATCTCCGACCACGGCGCCAAGGCCATGACCTGCGATTCATGGGGCGCCATTTCCTTGCTCAAGTCTCGGGTACCAAAGGGCAGGACGATGGCTTGGATCTCGGCGTCTTGGGGAATGTGGTGCTTGAGCACCAGGTAGAAGAGGCGTGCGGTGCCCGCTGGTGTGGCCAGGTTGCTGACCTCCAAGCCCAGCTGCTCGCCGAGGGCTTGAGTCTGGATGATCTGCTCGGGCAGGCAGGTTCCGAAGACCAGCAGTTCCGGGGCTTGCCCGTGGGGACGGGCTGCATAGGCCCGCGTCTTGTCCAGCATGGGGGCTGGCGCACTGTAGAACGCACGCACCCCCAGCTCCGCGCCCACGAGCGTGAGCAGCACCACTGCGCAGAAGCGTAGGGCTGAAAGCGGCCGGAGGGGTCGCTCAGAACTGGTAGTAGATGAAGGACTGGCCAGCGGTGGCGCCAAGGAAGAGGGTGATGAGGACAAGGACCGCGGTGAAGGTGGCCTGGAGTGCAGGATGCCACCGAAGGACCAGAGACAGATCCGTCTCCCCCCTTCGGGCGCGGAAGGACTGAAGCAACTCTACGCCCAAGGGGATGGCGATGAGCATGCCCAACTGCGCGAAGGCCATCCGGTCCTGGGCGCTCATGTAGACGTTGGTGAACTGAATGCGCATCAGGTCTACAGCCCGCTCCAAGCTTGGAGCCCGGAACACCAAGAAGGCCAGAGCGGAGAGGTGGAAGGTGAGCACCACGCCGATGGCGCGCGCCCAGCGAGAGGGAGTAGCCTGGCCTCGTAGGCGGTCGATGGCCAGGGCGATGCCGTGGACGCCCCCCCAGAGCACATAGGTCCAGTTGGCCCCGTGCCAGAGGCCTCCCAACAACATCGTAATGATCAAGTTGAGCTGTGTGCGCACCTTGCCGCGGCGGTTGCCGCCCAGGGGAATGTAGAGGTAGTCCCTGAGCCATTGGGACAGCGAGATGTGCCAGCGACGCCAGATCTCCTGGGGCCGGTGGGCCAGGTAAGGCGCCTTGAAGTTCACCGAGAGCTCGATCCCAAGCAGCTTGGCGACACCGCGAGCGATGTCCGTGTAGCCCGAGAAGTCGCAGTAGATCTGCCATGCGAAGGCGTAGGTGGCCACCCAGACCGCAGCCCCCGTGTTGGGGAGCGCCTCGCCGTCTACGACCCGCTGAACCAGGACCGCCAAGTTGTCGGCCACAAAGAGCTTCTTGAACACCCCCCAGATGATGAGGTGCAAGCCCTCGGCGAGCTGGAGTTTGGTGGGCAGCCTGGGCCTCTGAAGCTGCGGCATCAGGGCGTCGCTGCGCTCAATTGGGCCGGCCACCAGCTGCGGAAAGAAGCTCACGAAGAGCGCGAAGGTGAGGGGATCCCGCTGGGCAGGAGTGCGCGCCCTGTACACGTCGATGGTGTAGGCCATGGACTGGAAGGTGTAGAAGCTCAGGCCCACTGGCACGATGAGCTTGAGCACCGGCAGCTCAGCGCTCATGCCCATCGCCAGGAGGCCGGCGTTCAGCTCGCCTGTGAACCAGCCCAGGTATTTGAAGGTGGCCAGGACCCCTAGATTGACCACCACCGAGGCGGCGACCAGCCCCTTTCCTGAGCGCCCCTCGCTGCGCTCTCCTTCGATGAGCACGCCACAGAGGTAGTCCACGACCGTCGAGAGCAGGATGAGCCCGCAAAGCCGCCAATCCCACCAGGCATAGAAGGCGTAGCTGGCCAGGAGCAGCCAGAGGTTCTGGGCGCGCCAGGCCTGGCCAAAGGCCCGGTAGACCAGGTAGACCAGCCCGAAGAAGAGCGGGAATATGGGGGTGGTGAACAGCACGGCTTGGCGCAGTATACGCCTGCCATGGGCTCAGTCCTGGATGTAGCCCAGGGCCCGCAGCTCATCCTCCATGTCCGAGGCCCGGCCGCCGCTGACTTTGGTGCGATCAGCGATGCTGTCCGTCACCAGAATCACTGTGCCGAGCTCCGCCCGGACCCGCACCTTGCCAACGCGGGTCACACCACCAACAGTGAGGGGGCTCTCCTCCTCCCCGACCACGATGCGTCCCTGGGTCTCCGGAGTCGCCGAGATCATCAGGGTGCCGCGTCCGGTCTTGCCCGGCGTGAAGCGGAAGCTGAGTGCATCTGGCGCCAAGTCCACAACGCCCACGTCCGCCAGCACGCCGCTCGGAACTTCACCCCATTCGACGTTCGCACGGCGGGACTGCTGGGCCTCTGGATCCATCACAACCACCTGAACGGGTTGGTCAAAGACGGCCACAAAGCCCTGAGCCGGGGCCTCGATGCGCAGACGAATGCCGGGGCCGGTCTCAAAGCCAGTACTCTGGGTCAGGGCTGCCCAATAGGGGCTCAGATCGCTGCTCTCGCTGATGTCCTTGAGCTCGGCGGCATCTGCGCTCAGATCATAGAGCTCTTGATGTCCATCCCAAGTGCTCAGGATGTACTTGTGGTCTCCGAAGATCACGCCCCAGAGTTCCGTGGTGTACATCGGGTAGCCAATGTGAAGGGGTCTGGCTTTGAGCTCCGCCTGCAGTGGAGCCAGCTGCTCGGACTGACTGGCATCGAGCATGGGACGCAGGCTGGTCCCGTCCACTTCGGGCCACTCCTCTTCGGGCACACCGAGCATGTCGTAGAGGGTCGGGGCGATGTCGATCAAGCTCACAGGCTCGTTGACTCGGTGTGGGCCGCCAGCCCAGCCCCCGGGCGGGCGAATCCAGAGGTTCGCGTGAACGACCTCCTCGTAGAGGCTGTGGTTGTGCTCGTAGGAGCCGTGCTCCCAGAACTCCTCGCCATGGTCGCTGTGGATGACCACCAGGGTCTCCCCGGGCTGCTGCAGCAACCAGGCCAGCCAGTCCGAGAGCTGATCGGCCATGTAGCGGACCTCGCCGTCATAGCGTTGCTTGAGCCAGAGGCGGTTCTCGTCCGTGAACTTGCTGCTGTTGCCCAAGATCTGCCAGCGGTTCAAGAACTCGTTCATCTCGCCTCGCTCGGCCGTGACGTACATGTCCTCGTAGCGGCCGGGGGCCCGGTAAAAGTTGTGCGGGTCCATCAGGTGCAGGAAGAGCAGCTGGTCGTGACCGGCGTTGTCCTGGACGAACTCCTTGGCCCGCTTGAGCTGGACGTCGGCGTCCGCGGCGTTCTCATAGGTCCAGTTGTCGTAGCCCTGGTTGAAGTTGAAGCGGGGCACGACGTGAACGTTGGCGGTGATGCCCGCGGTCACAAAGCCCTGCTTCTGGAACACGCTGCCGAAGCTGTCGGCGTCCACCGCCTCGATGGGGTAGCGGCCAGTGGTACTGCTGCGGAAGCTGGGACGCGTTCTTGGCGCTGGCGCCCAGGCCTTGTCGAAGATCAGGCTGCTCTCTGCGAAACCGTCCAGGGAGGCCGTTGTGTCCAGCTCGTAGCCTTGCTGGGTGAGCTCCGCGTAGCGCAGGGTGTCGATGCCGATGACCACGACACGACGCGGCGATTCGACCGGCGCCCCAATGACCATCGGAGCGCCAAAGAAGACATAGTCCCAATCGCCGCTGCCCTGAACCTCACTCTCCAAGGTCAGCGTCACGCTCTGTCCTTCGAACTCCGAGAGGTCGATGACCTTGTCCAAGATCTTGGAGTCACGGAGCTTCCACTCTCGGTGTGTCTCCCCGTTCACCAGCAAGCGCGCCACGGCCCCATCTGAAGAGCTTCCTCCCCCCGGCGAGGCCAGAGCGAGCCCCATATGGAGCTCCGCGGCCTCGGGAAGGGTGAGCTGCACCTCAAAGCTGCCGGGCGCGGGCAACAGCAGGCCAGTGCGGGTCTTGGTGGTGTCCCGATTGCGCTCCTCCATCTGGCTCTGCACGTATGCGTGAGGCGGGAGCCCTGCGGTCGCCACATCGAGGCGGGCCTGGTGCTGGCCCAACTCTTCGGAGAGGTAGATGATGCTCTGTTCGGACTCGCTGGGGTCATCGCCCTCCACGCGCAGCTTGCCCTTGTAGATGCTCCAGTCCCGCCCGTACTTGAGCTCCTCCTCACCTACCAAGAGGTGCACACCCAAGGGGCCCTTGCGGTACTCCTTGTGTTTGTCCAAGCCCTCGGGGCTCACGCGCTCAAAGGAGGTCGAGCCGGATCGGCGCCAGCCTGTGTTGAGCACCACGGAGCCAGGCGGTGGCGCCCCTTCGGGCCTGTTGGTCGCTGGCAGCTCGATCTTGGCGTCTTCAGCGAGCAGCGCGAGGTGAATCACCCCTCCGCCGGACTGCTGGGCAAGCCGGTCTGCGGGGAGCTGGTTGCTTGGCGGGGGAAGCACGGGGGGCTTGCAGGCCAAGAGCAGGGCGAAGGGCAGCACGAGAGGTCTCCAGGCGATAGCCGTTAACCCGTCCAACACAAGCACTGGAGCCTGCATGTCTACCGATCCCAAGCGCGGCACACTGGCCTACACCATGGCCACCTGGATCTTCCTGCTTCACGTCACAGGCCACGAGTGCGCCGATGCGAGCATTCGCTCGGCATGCGAGGCCTTGCGTGCTGGCGAGGATCCAGAGACCCTAGGAGAGGCCCTGGCTGAGCAGCTACGCGCTCGCTTGAAGGGCGAGGAGGCGGAGGACGCCCAGGCACTCGCGGCCGAGCTCTTCGGGACCGCAACCGTGCTCAGTGGGCTGGGAGAGGACCGCGATCAGGCCCTTCGCCAAGCGCGTCGCTACCAGTTCCAGAAGGGACTGCCCTGGCTGGCCTGTGTGGTGGACCGCTTCCCAGATGGCCACGTCGGTCCCCACTGGGTCCTGGTCGAGTCTCTGGAAGAGCAGGTTCGCTGCCTGGATCCCTACCCATGGGATGATCTGGACGAGGAGTTTGAGCAACCTCTGATCGAGTTCCTGGTCAAGTGGGAGCTCGGCGGGCTCGCGGGCCTGCGCTTCGTATAGCGCCCCTCAGGGACCGTAAAAAATCGAGACGTAGCCGGCCCGCTTGGTGCTGCCCTTTGCCACGCCTTCACCGGCGACCATCCACTCATCGGCCCCATCCCCGTTCATGTCGGGCAGGATGACCGGTGTGCGTCCGACATACATGCCGCCGCTGTCTCCCTGAACCGCTGCGCGGGCTGAGTCTTCGACGTTCAAGCCCGTGGTCCAAGCCGTATAGCCAGAGCCCGAGACCAGCCAAGCGGTCCCCGAGTTGTTCGGCGAGTCGGTCCCGTAGGCGCCGCTGGTCCAGTCTTGGACGCCGTCGCCGTCCACGTCTCCGACGCTCAGATCCCAGCCAAAGCGCACATCTCCTGCGACCGAGCCCCAGCTTGCATCTGCGCTCGAGGTGGACAGGGTGCCGCTCAGTGCTGAATCTCCAAACCAGAAGTAGACGCCGCCGCCGCTGCTGCCATCCACGCTGGCCGTTCGCCCGCCGATGAGCAGCTCATCCGCTCCGTCGCCGTCCAGGTCTTCCAAGGACACCGCAGTGATGCCCAGGTTGTCTCCACTGGCACCCGAAATCTGGGCGAAAGCCTGGCTAGAAGCGGTGCCATCCACCATGGAGCTGGGGTCCAGCAGGTAGGCCACGCCAGCGGATGAGTCGGCGTTGTAGCTGCCGATCATCAAGTCCGCCTGGCCATCGCCGTCCACGTCTCCGAGGGCACGAGGCGTGTTGAGGCCCATCCGGTCAGTCGCTGCGGCACCCAAGAGGGTCAGGTCGGCGTCCGAGGCGTTCAGGTCCCCGCTCAGGCTGCTGCCGCCGTAGAACACGTAGACCGCTCCCGCTGCGCTGGCCTGGGTGTCTTCGTAGGGGGCTGAGAGCAAGAGGTCCTCGATGCCGTCGCCGTCCAAGTCCATCGCGGCCAGACCAGAGCCCAGGCGGTCCTTGTCGGTGGTGCCCGAGACGCTCAGGCTGTGATCTTCGTCTACGTCGTCGCCATCGCCCCAGCTTCCGGCCTCCGCTCCGGAGAGCAGGTACACAACGCCGCGCTCGGTTCCATCGCCGTCAGCGAGGGGTGAAGCCATCAGCAGGTCCGGAACCCCGTCGTTGTCCGGATCACCCGCCACAGCGATGCCCTGGTCCGAACCCAAGGCCTCCGCCCCAGAGGCCCCACGCCACCAGGCGTCCGCGTCCGTGTCGTCCTGGCTGGCCGTCAAAGAGGCGCCGTCAAAGAACCACACCGAGCCACGGTTGGAGTTGTAGCCCTCGCCGCTGACCAAGACCTCGGGCACCCCATCTCCGTCCAGGTCTCCGGGACTGATCACCGTGTGACCGAAGGCGGCCTTGTTCTGGCTGCCCACGATCTGCAGGTCGCCGTCGCTGAGGGCCAGCGTGCCGCCCAAGACCTGGGTCAGGTCCAGCTCGGCAACCCCGGAGACCAGGTCCGTGCCATCGGTCACCTTGAGCTTGCACCAGACGGTGTCGCCGCCGCTCAGGCCGGTGGTGTCAAAGCTGGTCTCGTTGACACCTTGATTCACGTTGTTGACCTTCCAGACATAGGTGAGGGTCAAGCTGTCGAAGGGGTCGTCGTCGCTCGGCGTCTCGGCAGGGGTGCAGGTCAGCAGATCACCCGGTACCGCAGGGTCCGGACTCATGGTCATCGCGGGCTTGTCGGGCGGGGTGTTCAAGATGAAGGTGTGCTCGGACTCGACAGGCTCGGAGCTTCCAAAAGAGTCCTGGGCCTGCGCCACGCACCAGACCTCGTTTCCACGATCAAAGTCGCTGCCGTCCAGAAACTCACCGGTGGCCACTTCGGCCCCATTCACAAACCAGCTCAGATCGATCTGGAAGCTGTCTCCCTCCAGATCGCTGCCCTCGGCTGTGCAGCCCAAGCTGTCGGCTTCCTGAGCGGGAACGCCGCTGAGCGCCACGCTCTCGATGGTCGGCGGTGCATTCCGCACGACAGCCTGAACCGAGCGCGTGGTGGCCTCGGTCGAGGTCGCTGTCACTTCACAGCGCAGCTCGGTCCCAGCAGGCTGGGCCGCCAGCACATTGTTGGCGTTGCCAGCGTCCTCTCCGTCCACGTACCAGCGTCCGCTCTCGGAGGTGACGGCATCGCCATCGGGATCGAAGCTCTCCCACTGGCACGCGACCTTGTCGGCCGCCGTGGGGTCTGGCGGGTCCAAGGTGATCTGAACCACCGGGCCGGAGCCATCCACGCTGACGCTCACACTCTCTGTGATGGTGAACTCATCGTCGCTGATGGTCTGGGTGAGCATCCAGGTCTCTCCCAAGGCCACGACGCCGAGGGGGATCTGCTCTTCGTCCGCGTACTGCTCAAGAACCTGCCCATCTCGAGACCAGCTCAAGGAGGTCACAAGCTGCCCACCCTCTGGGTCGCTGGCGGGCACGTCGATGATGAGCTGCAATGGCTCGCCGTTGACCGGGGACTCGGGCTCGATTCGGAGCTCCGGCGGGGTAGGGGGCTGGTTGCCGAGTTGAACCAGGGACCACTCCAGAGTGCTGCGGTTCTGGCTGGGATCGATGGCGGTGATGCTCAGAGCATGAGGACCCTCGGAGAGAGTCAGTGGCAGGCTCCAGTCCTGGCCCTGCACGGTTGCAGCCCCAAGATCGCCGTCCACATCCGAGGTCACCAAGACGCGCACGCCCTCCTGGTCGTCGACGACGCTTCCGAGGAGCAGAGTCTCAGAGTGGAGGAGCAGCTCTGCGCCGTTTTCGGGGGAGCTCACGCTGAGGGTGGGCGCCTGACCTTGGACCAGGGCCCCAGGGGCGGCTTGCCAGGAAACCTGGCATCCCATGCTGATCAGCAGCAGCAACATCGCTCGCTCTCCTTCTCTGACACCATACCCGGCCAAGTTCTGGCCGGTTAGGCCGCGCCCCTGCGAGAGGAGCAGCCATGATTACCTGGACCCCTGAGGGCGCTGTTGAGCGACCAGTGATGGTCCAGATCCGCGTGCAACGTGCATATCCCGGTCGCATCCGTGCCGGCGCCCCCGTGCCAACGCGGTCCATGACCCAGAGAGAGTTGTTGGCCAACCTGCGCTACTTCTCAGTGGACATGGCCGGCCCCCGAAGCCGCCCCTGCACCAAGTTGGTGCTCTCCGGTGTGGGCGTGGCCAACCGGCCCCAGAGCCCCGAGCTGTTGACCCAAGCACGAGCATGGGGCGTCCAGAGTGTGGTGCTGCATCTCGGCAGCGAGGATCTGGAAGGCTTTGATCCCCACCGCTTCAAAGGCCTTGTCGACGCCGTCGTTGTTCCAGTCCAGCCAGGCGCTGCCGGGACCGCGCTTGTGAGCGCTGAGCGGGTAATTCGCAGCGCACGCAGCGCCGGCATCGAGGTGGTGGCCAACACCCTTCTCTCACCGACTGCACTGCCAGCTCTGGAGCACGCGGCCCGTGCCATCGCCAGCTCCGGAGCGACACGCGCAGCCTTGAGCTACCCATTTCCGATCGACGGGAACAGCTCTCCGGACCCCGCGCCTCTTGGCCGCACCTTGGAAGCCCTGCGCGCTGCGGTGCTTGAGCTGGAGCGTGGCGGTTTGAGCATCAGCATCAAGGGGCTGCCGGGCTGCTACCTGGGAGAGCTGGCCCAGTACATCCACCGCAGCTCGAACCGTTGGTACGTGGACGCAGACCATCAGCTGGACAAGGCCGTGCTTTTCTTTCCTCAGGTGGTCTCATTCACCAAAGAGGAGAGCTGCCGCTTCTGCAGCATGGATGCGCGCTGCGATGGCTTCTTTGACACCTATCTGCGGCGCCCAGGCTTTCCCGCCCTATACCCGGTTCAAGACTGAGGCTCACCCGCCGGAACTACTGGGCTCGGAGACGGGAGGCCAAGGCTGAAGCGTCGCCTGCGCGCGCATGCTTGGAGGCCGCCAAGTCATCCAGGAGCACCAAGGCTTGGGCGCTCTGGCCGTCCAACACGAGGGCCTGAGCCCGCCACCAGTCGTAGCCCCACGGCAACTCCTCCTCTGCGGCTGTGACCTGGTCCAGAGCCTCCAAGGCCTTGGAGCCGTCCCGCGCACAGACCCATGCCACCCCCTCGTACCAGTGCAGGTAGGGATCTCCGCTGCCCTTCGCCTGGAGATGCAGAGTGGTCGCGGATTCTCTGCAGTTTCCGTCGGCGAGCTGAGAGATGGCCCGCTTGGCTGGTCCGCTGTAGAGCGCAGCGCGGGCCGATGGTGGCAGCTCATCTGGCAGCAGCTCAGCGCGGGCCCAAACCTTCTGCTCGTCACTTGGTTGCAGACGCCAGACGATGCCAGCGACGACCGCAACTCCGGCCAGAACGGCCAGCCATGGGATCCCGCCGCTCTTGCTGCCCGCAGCCTGCTTGGGCTTGACGGGCTTGCTGGGCCCGTCCTTTCTGCGGGCGCTCTTGGGACGAGGAGCCTTGGCTCGAGGCCTGACTGGAGCAGGCTGTGCAGGGGCCCGCTGGGCCGTGGTCGCGACGCGCAGTGCGTTCTTGAGGATGTCCAAGTGCTGACTGCACTTCGGGCAGGCCTGGGTATGCGCTTCCACGCGTGCCATTTGAACGGCCGAGGCCGTCTGCGTGCCGACCCGTGCCAGCTCCAGGGCGGCCGGATGCTCCTCGGGTGTTCCAGGTTCCCGACTCCGAAGCAGCTCGATCCCCTGAGCGCCCGCTTGCGCGAGCACGTCTTCTGTCAGGGCTACGGCGGTGTTCGCGCCTGAGCTGAGGCTGGCTTGTGCCGCTTCTCTCTCAAGCCCGGCGCGCGTTCCGCTATCCTGAATGCCCCACTGAGGTGCAGCCAGCACACGCGCCGCGAGAGTGCGAAGCTGGTTGCGTAGCGGGACGGTAGCGCCAGGGTCGCCGTCACGGAATCGCTGAAGGAGCTGCTCGTCCATATGCAAAAGGCCTCAAGTTCCCAGGGAGCTCAGTCGACCGAGAGCATACTCCACGGCCCAGGAGGCACCGAGGTGCAGCCTCGCGCACCCACAGTACTGCTCATTGAAGACGAGGAGGCGAACCTCAAGGCGCTCACTCGCCTGATTCGCAGACAGGGCTACACCGTGGCCGGCGCGATGACCGGCCAGGGCGGCTTGGAGCTGGCCGAAGAGACGCGCCCAGATCTGGCCATCGTGGACCTGCAGTTGCCCGACATCTACGGCGAGGAGGTCATCCGGCGCATGCAGGTGGCCTCGCCTGGAACGCAATGCATCGTACTGACGGCCACAGGAAGCGCCGCCAAGGCCTTTGATTGCCTTCAAGCCGGGGCGACGGACTACTTCGAGAAGCCGATCGTCGATTTCGATCGCTTCTTCCAGGTCCTGCGCAAGGCCGTGGAGATCCGGCAGCTCAAGCAGGAGAATGAGCGCCTCCGCAAAGGTACGAGCGGCTTGGACCGCTTGGTCGGCAACAGCCGGCCGATGCAAGAGCTCAAGCGCCTGATCACCGAGATGGGCGACTTTCCTTTCCCAGTCCTGATCACAGGGGCTTCGGGCACGGGCAAGGAGGTCGTGGCCCAGGCCATCCATGATTCCTCCAAGCGCCGCAATGAACGCTTCTTGGCGATCAACTGCGCGGCGATCCCAGAGCAGCTTCTGGAGAGCACGCTCTTTGGGGCGGAGCGAGGGGCCTTCACGGGCGCTGACCGGCGACGCATTGGACTCTTTGAGGAGGCCTCTGATGGCACCCTCTTCTTGGATGAGATCGGAGACATGCCTCTGAGCATGCAGGCCAAGCTCCTACGCGTTCTGCAACAGAAAGAGATCACGCGCCTGGGCAGCAACACACCGATCAAGATCAACACCCGCGTGGTCGCCGCCACCCACCAGGATCTTCCCCAGGGGGTCAGGGACGGGCGCTTCCGGGAGGATCTCTACTTCCGCATCAAGGTGATGGAAGTCGCAATTCCGCCTCTGCGGGAGCGCTTGGAGGACATCCCACTGCTGGCCTACTTCTTCATCAAGGAGCTCAACGCCGAGTACGAGCGCGAAGTGCAGATCGACAGCAGCGCCATGAACAGCTTGGCGGCCTACTCCTGGAGCAAGAACAACGTGCGGGAGCTTCGCGCAGCGCTGACCCGGGCCTTCGTCCTCTGCAAGGGGGAGAGCATCCTGGCCACAGACCTGCAACTCGGCGATGGCCCCAGGGCGCCCGCAGCCGGCGCTGTGATGTCCTCAAGCAGCCAGAGCACGGGTCCAAGTCCAGAGCTGATGTCCATGAGCTACCGGGATGCCAAGGAGGCGGTCTTGGACACTTTCTCCAAGCAGTACCTGGAGACGCTCCTGGCCGAGACGGGCGGCAACGTCACGCGCGCGGCGGATCGCGCCGGCATGCAGCGGCCCAACTTTCGGAAGCTACTCAAGCGCTACAAGGTCGTTCGCCCCGAGGGAAGTCAGACCGTCGAAGGCTGACATCCCTTGGCTACAGGCGCTCCTGACAATGGGTTGACAGGACCGGGAGCGGGGCCCCTTTGACGCCTGTGATAAGCCTCGTGCAACTACCGGTAGGAGTGGTGCATGGACCCCTTTGAGCAGATGGCAGCCCTCGGACACGAGCAAGTCGTGTTCACCCGCAACGACGACGTGGGTCTCCGCGCGATCATTGGCATCCACGACACCACCTTGGGCCCGGCCCTGGGTGGCTGCCGCCTCTACCCCTACGGCTCGGAAGCCGAAGCGCTGCGCGACGTGCTGCGCCTCTCTCGGGGCATGACCTACAAGGCGGCGATTGCCGGCCTTGATCTGGGTGGCGGAAAGGCCGTCATCATCGGCGATCCCGGCATCAAGAGCGAAGGCCTCTTCCGCGCCTTCGGTCGCGCTGTGGAGTCCCTGGGCGGCCGGTACATCACCGCCGAGGACATGAACACCAACGTCGAAGACATGAACAACATCTCCCGCGAGACCCGTTGGGTCACAGGCCGCGGCAAGGCCACGGGCGGCAGCGGCGATCCCTCCCCAGTGACCGCTTGGGGTGTGTTCCACGGGATCCGTGCCACCGCCGAGGTGGTCTTTGGCAGCCCCAACATGGAGGGCAAAAAGGTCGCAATCCAGGGCTGTGGAAACGTGGGCTACTACCTGGCCAAGTACCTGCACGAAGTGGGCGCTGAGCTCATCTACACCGACATCAACGGTGCACGCGTTGCACGTTGCTTGGAAGAGTTTGGCGGCCGAGCTGTTGAAGGAGATGAGTACTTTGGCTTGGAGGTCGACGTGCTGGCTCCCTGCGCCATCGGCGGCATCATCAACGAGCGCACCATCCCCAAGCTGCGGGCTCCCATCATCGCCGGTGGCGCCAACAACGTGCTCAACGAGGAGAAGCGCGACGGCGAGGCGCTGATGGAGAAGGGGATCGCCTACGCCCCGGACTACGTGATCAACGCCGGCGGCCTGATCAACGTCTACAGCGAGCTCAAGGGCCTGCCCCTGGCCAAGGCCATGGACGATTCGGCCAACATCTTCTCGACGGTCAAAGAGATCATCAACGCGGCCAAGGGCCAGGGCATCACGACCATGTCGGCCGCCAACCAGCTCGCAGAGCAGCGCATCGAGACCGTGGCGCGCATCAAGCGCATGCACATCGGCAGCTAAGGCCGCCCGAACACTGGAGAGAACATGTCCCGTACCTCGACCGCAATAGCGGCACTCACTGTCCTCGGACTCGGAGGGGCGGGCATGGCTTGGGCCAACGGAGACCTGGAGTTTGGGTACACCCCCAATCCCCAAGTCGGAGAGAAGCCTGCCCTCTACGTGACGCCCTCCAGGGCAGTGGATGAGATGTTGGTCACCTGCAATGTGGGCGGCCAAGACTACGAGAGGACCCGATCTGGGCTGCCTGGTGGAAAGCTCCAGAGCTTCGAGTGGCCTCGCAACCCAAAGCACACCCATGCGGACTGCTTTGTGCGGGTGCGCTTCGCCGATGGCTACGTCTTGGAGCAGAACCTGCCCATCGACTACAGCTTCGGAGGCGGCCTCAGCGTTGACCTCTCTCGGGCCAGCGCTGACTTGGAGGCACACACCTTGACCGTCTCGGTCTCGGAGGCTGTGGATACCGCGGAGATCACCGCCTACGGCGCGCACAAGAAGCTCTTGGACAAGAGCGTTGTGCAGGTGGATGGGGGACCGGGCGAGATCACTCTGCCTTGGGTTGGAGATCCTTCGGATGTGGTCTTGCTCGAGGTCAAGGTAGAGAACGCCGGCGCTTGGGCGGGCTTTGAGTTCTCGCCTTGGTTCCTGGACATTCCCCATGACGACGTGCTCTTTGAGAGCGGCAGCGATGTCATCGATCCCGACCAAGAGTACAAGCTTGAGAAGACCCTGAAGGACCTGAACGAGGTCATCGACAAGTACGGCGAGGTCGTTCCGGTCAAGCTCTACATCGCGGGCTGCACCGATACGGTCGGAGATGGAGCAGGCAACCGTCAGCTCTCCCAGCGTCGGGCTCGGGCCATCGCCAAGTGGCTGCGGAGCCATGGCTACAGCCATCCGATCTATTTCCACGGCTTTGGAGAGGCCCTCCAGGCGGTGCCCACGGGCGACAATGTGGACGAGGTGCGCAACCGCAGGGCCTTGTACATGGTCGGCGCCCAACCTCCCGGAAAGGGCAGCGGAATCCCCGGTGTGAAGTGGTCTGCGCTCTAGCCGTGTTTAGGGAGGGGCTCCCCACACAGGAGTCTCCTAAATGTCCTTGCACGCCGAGTCCGTACCTACCCTGAGCCGCACCCTCGAGAACATGAGCAAGTGGCTGGACTTGGCCAGCAAAGATGCAGAGGAGAGAGGCTTTGATGTCTCCCGCCTACTGGAGGCGCGCCTCGCGCCAGACCAGTTCAACCTGACCCGGAACATCCAGTCGGCCTGCGATACAGGCAAGTTCGTCGCCACCCGAATGGGCGGCGTCGAGGCGGCCGCCCACGAGGACGGACCCGCCACCGTAGAGGAGCTCCAAGCGCGCATCTCCGACGTGCGTGCCCTGTTGGCCCAGGTCAGCCCTGAGTCCTTCGAGGGCAACAGGGAGGAGACCCTCACCTTGATGCGCGGCATGACTATGAGTGGTCAGGCCTACCTGCGGCAGTTCGCCATGCCGAACTTCTTCTTCCACGCGGCCATGTCCTACGCCATCCTCCGCCACAACGGCGTGAAGCTGGGCAAGCGTGACTTTCTGGGCGCCATCGAGGTGACGCCAGCGCCTCAGAAGGAGTAGCCCACACCCAGGCTGAGAGCGCCTTGGCGGATGCGCACCTTCGCGAAGTCCGCACCTTCACCGCTCGGCGGCACAGGAAGCCTCGCGTGCTGCAGGTGCAGCTGGTAGCCCCCACTGACAGTCACGGGGCCCGAGACCGGGAGGTCGAAGAAGGCGCCCAGTTCGGTGAGTACAGGCGCTGGCGCGAAGGTCTCGGCCAGGTTGATTCGGAAGGCGAAGGACTCTTGGTCGATCTGTGCGCCCGCGCTCAGGCGTACGCCGGTCAAGCGTCGGTCGAAGATGCCAACGTCCGTGAGGTCTTCGTTGTAGCGGAACACAGGCGTGTCCACGCTTCCAACGCCCAAGCCTCCAAAGAAGTAGGCAGGCCCCTTCACGGTCCCGACCGTGAGCGCAGCGTGGGCAGGCACGAAGGTGTCCCGGAACTCCAGGCTCTCCACCTTGAGGGTGTAGGTACCCGCGTACAGGCCCACGTCAAAGCCAATCATGCCCTTGGGGCCGCCGTGCCCGTCGATCTGAAGCACGCCACCAGGGATAGGGCGCTTGCTGAAGCTCACGTCCGAGGGCACCCGACCGTTGCCGTCGGTGTTGTCCCGCACGCTGGTGTAGGTGGTGTGCATGCCGCCAAGCATGACCCGAGCGTGGCCAACGAAAGCTCCCGCTTCCTTGGGCTCTTTGGGGTCCTTGCCGGGCTTGGGATCGCGGCCACCGTCGTCGGCCGCCTCTAGTGACATGCCCGCCAAGGTGGGCAGCTCTGTGGAGCCCGTGGCACCGGCTACCGTGGCCGTGACCGTGAGCGGCCCGTCCGTTCCAGCAGGGAGCTGAACGGGCACGTTGTAGCTGCCATCGCCGTTGTTCTGAACCCCACCGACGCTACCGATGCTGGCTTGGATGGCCGGAGCTTGGTCCACGACCGCCTTGCCTTGGGCATCGACCACCTTGACGGTCACCAAAACGGCGGCCCCAGGGGTGGTGTAGGACGGAACAGAGCTCAGGGTCAGTGCAGCGGGCGGCCCCACGTCTGCGCCAACGCGGCCGATCTTGAGGGAGACCAAGGTCTGCTGCCAGCGAGCGACCCGTGCGCGGTCTGCGGCAGAACCGCCGGTCTCCACACCAGGGACTTCGGCGCCAGGAACATGGGTGGTCAGTAGAGTGCGCCCGACGACGCCGTTGACGTCCGCCTGAAGGGCCACGATGCCTGGATTGGGGCTGCTCTTGACCTGCACCTTGGCGACGCCGTACTTGTCGGTCGTCACCTCGGGCTTCATGGCCGCCGCGCCCATGGCTGTGGAGAGCTTGACCGTGGCGTTGGGCACCGGAACGCCGGTTGCATCCAGGGCCACGACCGTCAGGGTCACAGTGGCCTCGCCGTCGGCCGGAATGACAGCCTTGTCGGTCCAGAGCACCAGGTGCCGGGCTGGGAGACCAGTGGCCTTGAAGGTCGGCGCTGCTTGAACCACAGCCTGATCAGCCTTCGAACTCAAGCGGTACTTCTGGGTGTAGGTACCATCGCCGTTGTCGCGCGTGCTGCCCAGTGGGGAGGCGCCTTGAACTTCGAAGCGTACCTTCCGCTTGGTCAGGGCGCTGCCATCGGCGCTCTTGAGGTGTGCGGTGACCTTGAAGTCACGGGCCTTCTCTTTCAGTGCGGCTGGGTCGGAGCTCAGGGACACCGTTGGGACTGCGTCCACGGTCTTGATGCTGTGGCTGGCCTGGAGGGCCTCTTCACCTTCAACAGCCACCTCGAGCTTGAGGGTGCCAGGCGCCTCTTCGGTGCTCTGCTCAAAGCGGTACCAACCCTCGCCCAGGCTCTCGCCGCCCTTGCCGTTGAGCTTGGGTGCAGCGCCGCGCCAAGGCTGACCGTTGCCCTCGAGCACCAGCACATGCACTCGGAATGCGTGTCCGGTAGGCATCATCGCCGGTAGGGGAGCCATGGCGAGCGCGGGCTTGCTGCCCAGCTCCAGGTCGACCCGGGTGTCGCTGCGGTTGCCCATCTCATCCACGCTCTGCAGAGTGGCGGTCTCCACGCGCGGGTCGAAGAGGGCCTTGACCGCGACGCCATCTGGGCCGGCGGTCGTGGGACCGTACTGCTCGCTGCCGATGACCAGCACGTTCTGGGAGCCCGCGGCGGCCTTCACATTCTGGGTACGCTCAACCAAGATGGGGATGGCGCCGTAGCCGACGACCTGGGAGGGCGCGGTGGTGTCCGTCGCCGTGAAGAGGACGTGCTGCGGGTCGTTCAAGGCGGTGGAAGCGGTCCACTTGGCGGACCAAGTACCGTCGTCGTTCTGGGTCACTGCACCGACGCTCCCCGCAGAGGCGGAGACCATCACGCTGCGCGCAGAGAGGGGCAGGGGATGCGGCCCGCTGGCGGTGACAGTCAGGTCAACCGTGCCCTTGGTGCCTCCCGTCCAGGTCTGTGGCTCAAAGCTGACGCTGAGCTCGCCCGCCGCAGGAGGCACGACAGGGATCTTGACGTCTTCATCCACCTTGCCGCGGATCTGAACGCGCACACGGGCGTCGCCCGCAGTGAAGGCCGTCACCGGGGTGTACTCGAAGATCACCATGTCTGGCGCCGGAATGGCGGCGTTGCCCACCACACCTTGGCTTGGCCTGACACGGATGCGATCTCCAGGAATGACGCCTGGAGCGTAGACCTGCACCTGCACAGGGGTGTTTCCATCGGCCTCGACCGGGGGCATGGGCAGCACCGTCAGAGACGCGGCCAGAGACGAGGAAATTCCGAGCACACTGAGCAACATGGGCAGATGCCTCCAAGGCGCGCAGGGTACCTCTGAAGGCCCCCAAGATCCGCAAGCTCAGGCCACCTTTTCCGGGCCTTGACCAGAAGAGCGACAAGGGAAGCGCTCCGTTGGCACATCCTGGCCGCCTCCTTGACGGCGAAAGGCGGCCCATGCGGTTAGCAGCCAAGCACAATCGAGGACACCATGCCCACCTCTGTCGACACATCCGGCTGGAAGCTGCCCATCAACCTGGGGCTGAACGACGGCACCTACTGCGCCCAAGGCGCCATCGATGTGCTGCAGAATCACAACAGCCGTGTGGCCCTCCGCAACTACAGCGACGGAGACAACAGCGAGCTCCGCCGATTGATCGCCGAGGAGTGCGGCGTCACGCCCCAGATGGTCTACCTGCGGAATGGCTCAGGCCCCATCCTCAAGCAGGTCATCCCGCACTTGGTGCGTGACAGCATCAAGAGCAGCGCCACGCGCATGTTCAAGCACCTCACGAGCAAGAGCGGCTACCCGATCATCACCCCCAGCCTGACCTACTTCAAGGTGCCTCTGGGTGCGATGAAGAAGGGCCTGCAAGTGCGCCTGGTTCCCCTCAAGGCCGAGAACGACTTCGCCCTGGACCTGGGCGACCTGGAAGCGGCCATCAAGCAGGGAGACGGCCTGGTGTATTTGGCCACGCCGAACAACCCCACTGGCCAGGTGTTGGTGAGCCGGGACGAGATCGAAGTCCTGATCAAGAAGTACCCCAAGTCCACCTTCTGGTTGGACGAGGCCTACGTGCAGTACGTGGACCCCGCAAAGCACCGCTACTTGGCGGATCTGGTCGGGCAGTACCCCAACGTGGTCTGCACCCGCACCTTCTCCTTTGCCTACGGCATGGCAGCGGCCCGGATCGGCTACATCCTCGCCAAGCAAGAGCTCATCCAGACCCTCGAGTCCGAGGTCACCAACTACCGCATCCCACTGCTGACCGAGCGGATGGGTGTCGCCACGCTCCAGGACACCCAGCACCTGCCAGATCTGCGGGAGCGCTCCAAGGCAGCCCGCGATCTTCTGACCCAGCGCATGGCCAAGTGGTCCGGTCGCCTCAAGGTCTACCCATCCGAGGTCAACTTCCTCTTGGTGCAGACCTTGGACGGCCCCAAGGCCAAGGCCATCGGCGCAGGCTTGTTGGAGCGCGGCGTGAAGATCAAGACCTTCGTTCCGCTCCAGGACTACACCTACGACGACCTGTTCCGAGTGACCATCGGTGTGGACGATGAGAACGTCTTCTTCGCCGACATGCTCGATGAAGTGATGGAGCTCATCTAGCCGCTCCAATCTGGAGACCCAGAGCAAGACGGGCGCCCCCATCACTGGGAGCGCCCGTTTCTTGTTGGGAAACCCAGCCCCGAAGGCCTGGGCTAAACCGCTCTACTGGCCCGCTGGCTTGGGAGGCATGGCCATCGTGGGCATGGCCCGCGCTTCCTTGATCTCGAGCAGCTCGACTTCGAAGACCAGCATGCCCTCGGGGCGGCCAGGCTTGCCGTCATAGGCCAGCTCGCTGGGGATCCAGAAGATGGTCTTCTCACCAGGCACCATCAGCTGAAGGCCTTCGGTCCAACCGGGGATGACTTGGCCGAGCCCAAAGGTGGAGGGCTCGCCGCGCTGAACGCTGCTGTCAAAGAGCTTCCCATCGGTGGTCCAGCCGCTGTAGTGCACGCTGACCCGGTCGGAGGCAGTGGGGTGCGCCTCTCCAGTGCCGGGGGTCATGACCTGGTAGCGCAAGCCGGACTCGGTCTTCTTGGCCGACGCGGGGGGCTTGGCCACAGACTTGGGGGCCTTGGGGGCAGGGGTCACCTTGAGGAGTTCAAGCTGGAAGGTCTTAGGGGCGTCGGCTGGGTTGCCGCGGCCGTCGACGATCTTGTCTGCATCGGCCCAGACCATGGTCTTCTCGCCAGGCTTCATGGTGGCGAGGGTCTCGCCCCACACCGTCATCAAGTCGCTCAGACGACCGCTCATGGGCTTGCTGCGCATCGAGGTGGCGAACTCAAACTCTTGGGTGGTGGTGTCCCAAGCGCTCATGTGGAACTCCACCATGTCGTCGCCCGTAGGGAGGTCACCCTCGCCCGCGACGAGCTGCTTGACCTTGAGGCCCTTGGAGAGGGTCTTGGCGTCGCTTGGAGCGGCCGCGACATTCTCAGGAGTCTCAGGGGGACGAGCGCCGGCCTTGACCGAGAGCAGCTCCACGTCGAAGACCAACATGCCAGCAGGCTTGCCAGGGGCACCCTTGTAGGCCAGCTCCTCGGGGATCCAGAAGCGAACCTTGTCGCCGACAGCCATCAGCTGCAGCCCTTCGGTCCAGCCAGCGATGACACCCTTGAGGGGGAAGCTCGCGGGCTTGTTGCGCTTGTAGGAGGAGTCGAAGTTCTCCCCGTCAGTGCCCCAGCCGATGTAGTGAACCTCTACGCTGTCCCACTGGGTGGGCTTCTCGCCGCCGGGGCCTTGGGTGATGACCTTGTAGGCCAGCCCGGACTCCGTGGTCTTGGCGTCCGCTGGAGCTGCAGCTACGTCAGCGGGTGCCTCTAGAGAAGGGGTCTCTGGAGCGTCCTTCTCGGAGAGCTCCATGTCCTCGGGCTTGGGGTCAGTGGAGACCTCGCCGGTACAGGCAAGGGACAGCAGAATCGAGAGGGAAATAATCATGAGCGCCGGATAACCCGAGTGCCCACAAGCGTCTCCTCAGGCACACTGTGGCCATGCCAACCCACTATTGCCATGGACTGGAGCGAGGCGTTCTCGTGCCTGCTGAACTGGACCTCTGGTCCGGGCTGATGGCTGCGGGCGTGCCCATCGCGAGCGCCTGCCAGGGAGAGGGCATCTGCGGGCGCTGCGCTCTGCTCATCGAAGGAGAAGTGCCGCCCATGGCAGACCTGGAGCGCCGCACCTTGCTCCAGCAGGGCGTTGCCCCGGGCCTGCGCTTGGCATGTTGCGTTCGCAGTCCGAAGCCCTTGGAGCTCTACGCACCCTACTGGGGTGTTCGAAAATCTTGAACACCGTCCAGATTTTGGACGCCATATTCGCTGTCACCTCCTTGGAACAAAGCTTCTGAGCCCAGTGTCAAGGCCCTGTCAGGGAAAGACAAGCTTTCCGTCTGTGCTTGGCCCGGCTCTTGCAATCCATCGCAAAACCACGGGGCCTCGGCCCGACCAGCCGTGGTGCCCCACCCTCAAAACTCCTCGGAGCGTCTTTCATGAAGCGAATCTCTACCCTTGCAGTGCTCGGAGCACTCTTCCTCTCTCCACTTGCGCTTGCAGCCGAGACGGAGACCGAGGCTGCCAGCGAGGAAGAAGATGAGTTCGACTTCTTCAACGATGACGCGGCAGATGAGAAGGCCGAGAAGGCCATCGATGGGGATGACTTCGATCCCTTCGAGCTTGAAGACGACGACGACTTCTCTGCCTTCGGCGAGACCAAGGCGCCCCCTGCGAAGGTTCAGAAAGCCGCTCCAGTGGCCACCAAGGCCGCACTGGGAGACCACTTCCCGGTGGAGATCGTTCAGACCCTGCCCAACGCACTGGTGGTCGAGCTTCCCGTCGTGATCGGAACCCGCGCTGAGGTGGCCAAGGACTACTGGCTGGTTGGCGAGGTCTTCGTGGACGGCAAAAAGGTGGGCGAGTCCCGTCAGCTCGTCATGGCCTCGAGCCTGTCCGATGCCTCGACGACCGCCTACCTCAAGCTCCATGCTCCTGTGAGCGCACAGCAGGGCCAGGTAGAAGTCCAGGTCAGCCAGATCGTGGACGGCAAGTCCAGCAAGCTCTTCGGCCGCAAGGCTGCATTCCGCCTGTAAGGAAGAGCCCGTCTGACGCGCTATAGGGGCCCGCCGGAGGCCCCAGTGCAGTTTGTGAAGCTCAAGGATTGCTTTGAGGAGAGCGAGCACGAGATCGTGCTGCGCACACCGGTCCAATGGCACCGCAAGCGCGGCCTGGTCTTCCTCATCCTCATCCCCTTCCTGGCCGTTCTCTGCGGCGGATTGTGCGGTGGGGGCATGTACGACGAGGCGGGGCAAGGCAGCAACGATGCCCTGGTGATCGGATTGCTGGTCGGAATTCCGGCGCTCCTCATCGCCATCGCGGGTGCCCTGGCCGGCGTCATTCGACTGCTTCGCGCCAAGAGCCTCTCGGAGAGCTCGGAGGTACGCGTCGACCTTCGGCGTCGCGTGATCACCTCCAAGACAGGAGAGCTCGCCTTCGCGAACATCTCCGGTTTGGAGTTCGTTCAGCCCTCCAAGTTGATTCAGTGGCGGGCCATTCAGGCCAAGGTCAGCACGACTGGGGACAGCAACAATCCCTACCAGTCCAGCTCCGTGAAGACCTTCACCCTGCTCAAAGACATCGAACCGGTCAACGCCGTGGAGTCGGTGGCCTTGATGGAGCTGCTCGGCGAGCGGATGGCCAAGCCGGTGCACGCCGACGCCGAGATGACCCAGGCCCCCCAGAGCAACGACCGCTTGGCGGCCACCTGCCACGCCCCCGTGCAGCTCATCTGGCTGATCTTCAGCTTGATCAACCTCAAGAACAGCAACCCTCTGGTTCGCTACCACGCCCGCCTCTCACTGCTCTTGGGCGGCATGCACGTGGTGGTGATGATGGTCTTGGCTATGCTCATGGGGGCCACCGGCGCCATCTTCGGCGACGTGGGCATTGCCATCGGCGGCCTGGTCTTGATGGGCGGCTTGTTTGTGATGCTCGGGCTGCGGCTCTTCGGCCTCTACAAGGCCTGGAAGAAGGAGTATTGGCAGCCTCCCTTCTTCAAGTCATGGACGAGCGCTTGGTTGCCGGAGGATGCCACCTAAGGCTGACGGCACCACTCGCTCCAGGAGCCCACGTACAAGGTGGGCATTCCCAGTTCCAGTCGGTGCATCTGCAAGGCGAGGAAGCAGGCGGTGACGCCGGAACCGCAGCTCACGATGCTGCGGGTGCTGGGGGTCTCTCCAAGCAGGGACGCGAAGGACTCCCTGGCCAAGTCGAGGTCACGGTGCTGCTGCCAAGGCATGGACAGGGCGCCCGGGATGTGTCCTGCCACAGGGTCCAGGTGCTCCACGTCACCGCGGAAGCGGGCGGCGGCGCGGGCATCGAGCAGGCGCCACTCCGGGTCTTGGGCGCGCAGCTTGACCTCGTCGATGGAGAGGGTGGGCAGAGTCCATTGGGAGGCTGGGTAGTCGGCGCAGGGGCGGGCTTCGCTGCGCGCAGAGACCCAGGCCTCCACCACCTCCTCTTGCGCAATCACCTGCACATTCTCGTGGCCCACGGCGCGAAGCATCCACCACGCGCGCGCAGCGAAGAGCCCGCCGCCAGCGTCGTCGAAGATGCGCACCACGCTCTGGGGAGAGATACCAAAACGGCCCAAGGTGGCGCACCACGCTTGCAGGCTGGGGAGGGGATGACGGCCTCCACGGGCTGGGTCGCCCACGGCGCTCAAGTCCTGCTCCAAGTCCACACGCAAAGAACCCCGAGGAGCGAGCTCCCCAGGGTTCCTGCGCGCGTCCAGAAGGACCGAGTCAGTCAAAGCTGGTCGGCGGTCGGTCGAAGACCACCCAGCTCACGTCGGTGCTGGGGTCGTCCTCGCAGTTGCCGTCATCATCCATCTGGTAGGAGGTGATGTTGCAGGCGGTGTAGCGCTCGCTGTTGAAGAGGATGGCGCCGTCCTCGTCGGGGAACAGGGTGAGCCTGTCAAAGTCGGTGGCCCAGGCCACTGAGAGGGCCGTGCGTTCTCCGCATGGGGTGCTCACGGTTCCGACCTCGTCTTCGACGGAGACCGACATGCCCTCGATGTGGGCGTCGATGCCCGCTTGGCCGTCACGGCCGGACTCCATGGCGTAGGTCAGACGACCCTGCTCGTAGAGTGCAAAGCCAGCGCTCTCGCCTTCACCCTGTGCGACGGTGACGGAGACCTCGCTTCCTTCCCAGACATCGATCCAGGGGGTGTTGTCCCAGCCGCCCTGGTCCAGCCAGGCGTAGCCCACAGTCCAGTTCACACCGTTCTCGTCGCGAACCACCAGGGTGGTGGAAGGCTCTTGCCAGCAGGGGATCAGGTTGTCGAAGCTGGCCTGGTTCCCTTGGGTGCCAGGCTCGATGACCCCCATGCTGACGATCTCGCCAGAGAACGAATAGTTCTGCGATGGAGCCACAGCCTGGTCGCTGCCCAGGCAGACCACCGCCTGACCCAGCGTGGCCACGCTGGCCTGGTCCCAAGGCGCGTGGCCATCGCCGAAGAGGGTGCCACCGGCCATCCCTCCCATCACCGCGGTACAGCCCGTGAGAGCCAGAGCCCCCGCCGCGCCGATGAACATGAACTTCTTCATTGGAACTCCTTCCTGCCAGAGCAACAGTACCAGCCCATCGGGCCGGTACAAAGCCACTTGTATGGCGCAGCCGGACTTGCCGTACTCAAGCTGAGTCGGCGCCCTTGTGGGGGAAGTGACAGGCGCCCTGCCGACCATCTCCCCAGTCCTTCAGCTCCGGGTCCTCGGTGGCACAGCGACCCTCCTGCGCGACGGGGCAGCGCGGATGGAAGTGGCACCCAGAGGGCGGACTCAAAGGGGAGGGGACCTCACCGGTGAGCACCACCCGGTTGCGGCTGCGCTCGGCGATGGGGTCCGGCATGGGGACCGCGGAGACCAAGGCCCGGGTGTAGGGGTGCTGCGGCGTATCGCAGATCTGGTCGTAGCTGCCGATCTCCACGATGCGTCCCAGGTACATCACCGCGATGCGGTCGCAGAGGTGCCTCACCGCGCTCAGGTCATGGGCGATGAAGAGGTAGGAGAGCTGCTTTTCCCGCGCCAGCTCCTTGAGCAGGTTCAGGATCTGAGCCTGAATGCTCACGTCCAAGGCAGAGATGGGCTCGTCACAGACGATGAGCTCCGGCTCGCTGGCCAGCGCCCGCGCGATGCCGATTCGCTGCCGCTGGCCACCGCTGAACTCGTGTGGATAGCGACGCACGAAGCGCGGGTCCAAACCGCAGGTCTGCATCAACTCCTGTACCTTGGCTTGGGTGGCCTTTGCGCCTTGGGTCAGACCGTGGGTGATCAAGGGCTCGGCGATGATGTCGCCGATGGTCATGCGGGGGTTCAGGCTGGCGTAGGGATCCTGGAAGATGATCTGCATCTTCTTGCGCATCGCCCGCATCTCGGACCGGCTCAAGTTGTCCAGCTCCTGACCCTTGAACTGCACCGAGCCTGAAGTGGGGGGAATCAGATGCAGGACCGAGCGACCCGTGGTGCTCTTTCCACAGCCAGACTCACCGACCAGGCCCAAGATCTCGCCCTTGTGCAGCTCGAAGCTCAGACCATCGACGGCCTTCACCGAGCCGCTCTGGCGCCGGAAGAAGCCCGTGTCGTAGACCGGGAAGTGCACCTTGAGGTCTTGGACCTTGAGGAGGGGGGTCATTGGGAGCTCCCCGGACGCCAACAGGCCGCCCCGCGCGTTGGGGAGCCTTGCCACTCGGGGTAGACCGCGCACTTCTCATCCGCCAGAGGACAGCGGGGCGCAAAGGCACAGCCCTGGCCCATGTTGGCCAAGTTCGGCGGCATGCCGGGGATAGGCACCAAGGGACCGCGGGTGTCCAGGCGCGGCACGCTGGCCAGAAGTCCACGGGTGTAGGGATGCTGGGGGTTCTGGTAGAGCTCCACGACGGGTCCCTTCTCCACGATGCGCCCGCCGTACATCACGGCCACCTTGTCTGCCACGCCAGCCACAACGCCCAAATCGTGGGTCACCAAGACAACCGCGGTGCCGGTCTCTTTGGCGAGGGCCTGAATCAGCTCCAGGATCTGGGCTTGGATGGTCACATCCAGCGCAGTGGTGGGCTCATCTGCCAGCAGCAGCGTGGGCTCACAAGCCAGGGCCATGGCGATGACCACGCGCTGACGCATGCCACCGCTGAGTTCATGGGGGTACTGGTCGATGCGCTCGGCGGGGCCGGGGATGCCCACTTTCTCAAGCAGCTCGATGGCGCGCTTGCGGGCCAGCTTTGAGCTGAGCTTGAGGTGCAGCTCCAGGACCTCTGTGATCTGCCGACCGATCCGCAAGGTGGGGTTCAGCGAGGTCATGGGGTCCTGGAAGATCATCGCGATGCGATGCCCCCGCAGCGCACGGATGGTGGAGCGGTCCATCTTGAGGACGTCCTGGCCCTCAAAGAGGATCTCACCCCCGGCGTAGACCCCAGGAGGTTCGGGAACCAAACGCAAGATGCTCAGGTTGGTGACCGACTTTCCGGAGCCAGATTCCCCGACCAGGCCCAGGATCTCTCCAGGCTCCAGATCGAAGCTGACGCCGTCGACGGCTTTGACCACGCCGTGCTCGGTATGGAAGTGGGTGCGCAGCCCCTTGACGGAGAGCAGAGGCATCAGTCCACCTGGCCCTTGGGGTCCAGCGCATCCCGCAGGCCGTCTCCCAGGAAGTTCAAACAGAAGAGGGTCAGGGTCATCACGCCACCTGGGAAAATCAGCAGCCAGGGGTAGACCACCATCGCGTTGGCCCCATCGTTGACCAAGGTGCCCCAGCTCGCTTGAGGCTCCCGAATGCCCAAGCCCAAGAAGCTCAGGAAGGCCTCGGAGAGCATCACGGAAGGGATGGTCAGGGAGGAGTAGACGATGACTGGGCCCAGGGTGTTGGGCACGATGTGCCGGAAGAGAATGCGCATGGGCGAGACGCCGATGGCGCGGGCCGCCTCAACGAACTCCAGCTCCTTGAGGGAGAGCACCTGTCCGCGAACGATGCGGGCCAAGACCAGCCAGCTCACCAAGCCCAAGGCTGCGAACATCATCACGAAGCTGCCGTCCAGGTTGCCGATCTGGATGGAGGTGGGCGGGATGACCGCCATGAGCACGATGACGAGCAGCAGGTAGGGGGTGGACATGGCCAGGTCGACGAAGCGCATCATCACGTTGTCGAGGCGCCCGCCTACGAAGCCAGAGATGGCCCCGTAGGTGGTGCCGACAAAGAGCGAGACCGTGGTGGCCACCGCAGCGACGAGCAGGCTGACGCGGCCGCCATGCATGGTTCGCACCATCACGTCGCGCCCCAAGTCATCGGTGCCAAAGGGGTGCGCCCAGGAGGGGGCTGCGGCACCCAGGGCGATGTCCTGGATCTCGTAGCTCAGGCCAAAGAGCCCAGCGATGAGCGGTCCCAGGCTGCAGAAGAGCACCACGGCGCTGACGACCACGCCGGAGACCAGCGCGATGCGGTTTCGCTTGAGGCGACGCCAAGCGTCTTGAGAGAGGGAGGTCCCGGCGACCAGCTCTTGTTCTTGTTGGACTGTGGTGCTCATGCCACCTTCACCCTTGGATCCAGCCATGTGTAGGCCACGTCTACCGCCAGGTTCATCAGCATCAGCAGGCCGCTGTAAAAGCAGACCACCCCCAGAACCATGGAGTAGTCGCGGTCCAAGGCAGACTGCACGAAGTAGTAGCCCAAGCCGGGCACCTGGAAGACCTTCTCAATGACCACGGTGCCTGTCAGGATGCGCGCCGTAGCGGGCCCCAGGAAGGTCACCACAGGCAGGATGGCGCCGCGAAGGGCGTGGCGCACCACGATGGTCCACTCACTCAGGCCCTTGGCTCTCGCGGTGCGGATGTAGTCGGTGCGGATGACCTCGAGCATGCCGGCCCGTGTCAGGCGTGCGATGTAGGCGGCATAGGCCAAGCCCAAGGTAATGCTGGGCAGAATCATGGTCGCCAAACCATCCCAACGGGCTGGCGGCAGCCAACCCAGACCCAGGGCGAAGACTGCGATCAGGAGCGGGCCGAGCACGAAGTTGGGCACCGAGATGCCGACCAGGGCGATGCCCATGGTGGTCCAGTCCCAGACCGAGTTCTGACGAATGGCGCCGATGATGCCTGAGCTGACCCCCAGAACCAGAGCGAAGAGCAGGCTGAGGCTGCCCAGAGTTGCGCTGACGGGAAAGGAGCTGCCGATCAGCTCGCCGACGGTCAGGCCTGGACGTTTCATGCTGGGCAAGGTGCCGTCGAGCAGGCCGACGATGTACATGCGGAACTGGATGTGCCAGGGCTGATCCAGCGCAAAGCGTGCTTCAAGCTGGCGCTGGATCTCCGGGGGGAAGTTCCGCTCTGCATCGAAGGGGCCACCGGGAGCCAGCTGCAAGAGCAGGAAGGTACCCAGGGCCAGCAAGAGCACAAGCGGGAGGATGGCCAACAGGCGCTTTAGAATGAAGGAGCTCACAGGCGCTCATCTAAGTCTGTGGACCAGTCCTGGGCGCTCACTCGATCCACCATCTCGTGTACGCCGCCGCTCACCGTCGCGATGTTGGTGCTTCCGTTGAGCAGCACATTTGTGCTGTCGAAGCCGATGGGGACCTGGGCATCATTCTCTACGCCAAGGCCCGAATAGACAGAATCGGGGTTCAGGCGGACCCAGAGGCCTTGGCGCACAAAGCCCATGGCCAGTCCCATCACGTGGGGAGATCCCTCGATGTCTTGAACGTGGTCGTCCGTACCCGCAACGATCATGGTCTTCAGCGAAGGGTAGGCCGCAGCCAGCTCGGTCACCAAGCTGGCGGCCTCGCGCCGCTCCCAGAAGGCCACGGTGTCAGACTGACTCGCCAAACCCTTCTCGTCACCGAGCAGGGTGCGCATCTCCGGAGAGAAGAGCTGGCCGATGCTGGGGTTTAGGCCCGCCCAGGAGGGCTCGTCCGGATCCAGATCGCCGCTCCCGTTGCGGTCCAGGTAGGCCTGCCCCGCTGCCCAACGAAGCTGCGAGTAGTCCATCTCGCAGCGGAGGGTCGCTCCCAGAGTGCAGTCACCCAGCTCAGGGCGGTGGTACTCCGTGAGCGCAAAGGGAGCGGAGGAGGGGGTCTCCCACAACACGAGGGCATCCACTGGGGGCAGGTCCAAGGTGCTGTCCACCAAGGTACTCACCGCCAAGTTCCCGCCGTTGCTCAGGCCGACCAAGATGAGCTCGTCCCGGGTCTGGATGCGGTCCGAGAGCAGGCAGCCCTCGTCGTCCTCGCGCAGACTGGCGGTGTACCGGAGCAGCTCTGCCACGCTGACGCGGGAGTCCGCACCGTAGTAGTCCCGGCTCGCCGCGGCGGAGTCGGAGCCGGGCAAGTCCACGTGGACCTGAACGTGCCCACCGCCTGTGTTCAGGATGCTGCTGTTTCGTGCTGGGACCTGCTCTCCGGAGAAGCCGCCTTGCACCACGGCCACAGGCATCTGCGGCCCCTGCGCCATCAAGTCAGCCGCGATGAAGAGCTGGGCGCCATCCAGGGCGCTGGTGATGGAGAGGCGTTGGCCGTTCTCTTTGAGGATGCATTGAGGCTTCTCAACGTTGGTGTCGACGGCGCCGGTGTCCGTGTCGCTGTCCGTCGGGGCCACATCTCGTCTGCAAGCCAGCAGGATCAACCAAATCATCGTTCTATGCTCACAAAACGCAGGGGGTGTTGGTCCAGGAGGTTGGGGTGCACGCCCTTCACGTCCGGCTGGGTCAGGTCGTACCAGACGTACCAATACAGAGGCACGAAGGGGACCTGCTCGTTCAGCATGGCCTCGGCTTCGCCAAGGATTCGGGCCCGTTCGGCCACGTCCGGCTCTCTGGAGGCCTGGGCCAAGAGGGCGTCGTAGGCTGGATCACTCCACCCCGTGTTGTTGTTGCCCCCATCTTCGATCCACATGTCCAGGAAGGTGGTGGGGTCCAGGTAGTCGCCGATCCAACCGCCGCGGGCCACGTTGTACTCGCCGCTGTTGACCGCCTTTAGGTAGGTCTTCCACTCCCGGTTCTCCAGCTCCACCTCGATGCCCAAGTGCTCTTTCCACTGGGCCTGAATGACCGCGGCGACCAGCTTGTGGGACTCCTGGGTGTTGTAGAGGATGGTGAAGGGGGGGAAGCCCTCGCCGCCGGGGTAGCCAGCCTCAGCGAGCAGGGCGCGGGCACGCTCCGGGTCGAATGGGAGCCCTTCTGGGCCCTCGTAGCCAGGCAGCCCGGGCGGCACGAGGTGGGTAGCCGGCAGCTCTCCGACCTTGCGCACCTGCACGATGTCTTGCTTGTTGATGGCCAACGCCAGGGCCTGTCGTACGCGCACATCGTCGAAGGGCGCCTGGTCCGTGTTGAAGCGGTACAGGTACACGCTCAGGGCCGGACTGGAGTTGAAGTCATCCTTGTCCTGCAGCAGGGGCAAGAAGCTGACCGGCAGGTCGTTGGCGACGACCAAGTCGGTGTAGCCGGCCCGGTACAGGTTGGCGGAGGTGTTGAAGTTGTCGATGCTGTAGGCGATGACCTGGTCCAACTTCAGGTCCTCAGCGCCCCACCACTGGGGGTTCTTCACCAGGACGAACTTGTCTCGCACCACGTGCTCTTGGAGCAGAAAGGGGCCGCTGGTGACGATGTTCTCGACCCGGGTCCAGCGTGCGCCGTGGGCTTCCCACGCTTGCTTCGGCACCGCACGGAGCGTGGTGTGTGAGGTCAGCTGAAGGAAGTAGGGGGCCACGGCCTTGAGCCGCACGATGAGCGTGTGTGGGTCAGGCGCCCGCAGGCCCAGCAACTCGGCATCGGAGCGAACCGCGCCCAAGGTCACGCTGCCCACGGGCGGAGGGACAGCGATCTCCTCCTCGAGGCCTTCTTCGACCGCCTCTGGCAGCGCGCCGGTGAAGTCCACGTCGGGGAGCTGCTCCACCTCGTAGCGAATGAGTCCGCCGCGGGGGTCGGTCAGGGTCGCGGAGAGCACCCAGCCGGTCTTCTCCTCTTGCCCATAGAAGACCTTGGAGTGCTGCTCCTGGGTCTGGAGCAGCGTGACGCTGTCTCCACGTTCCAGACGGGCGACTGCCTTGCCTTCGTCGTCTTCCAGAGTCGCCGGCGCCTTGAGCACCCGGCTGTTGATCACGGGCCAGCTGGCCTCGGTGAGCTCGGCCGCCACCCAGCCCTCGCGGGTCTCCCCGGTGCACTCCAGGAGCAGGGAAAGGTCCCCAAGATCCGGGCAAGCCGGGCGAACCTGAAGCTTGAGGCGGGCCTCCTCTCTCTCCAGAACAAGCAGGGAGGCCCCGTTGCGGACGTCCACGCCATCCACCTGCACATCCTCGGTGAGGCGCACCAGGTTGTTGGAGGTCGCCAGAAGGTGTGCCCCTGCAGCGAAGGGGCCCTGGGCCTTGGTGAGCAGCATCACCCGGTTGCCGTTGTACTCCTGTCCGCGCTCCACCAGGTAGAGCTGCTGGGCATAGCGCGCCAAATACACCGGATTGACGACGTGCTCCCAGCTCCAGAGGTAGTCGGCGCTGGTCACCGGCTCTCCATCGCTCCAGACGGCATCCTTCCGCAGGTGGAAGGTGTAGCCGCGGCCATCGGGATGTTGCTCCCAACTCAAGGCGTGGCTCGGCACCGGGCTCAGGTCGACCGGGTCGTACTCGGTCAAGCCGTCGAAGAGCTCGCCGATGATGCGCCCGTCGGGGTGTCCGGTGGCCTGTGTGGGGTCCAGGTACTCCGGCTCCGTGGCGTTGTTGAAGACCAGGGTCCTGGGGTCCTCGTCCGTGCGCGGCAGGCCAAAGCTTGGACCGTCAGGAGCACAGGACAGGAGCAGGGCATGAAGGGAGAGGGTGGTGAGCATCCCCGCCAGCCTAACCCTCAGGCTTCTCGTCTGCGCCAGTGCTCTCGCCGCTGGTCTCCCCAGCGGTCTCTTCGGCGGCCGGCGGACAGGGGCTGCCTTGATCGATCCAAGCCAGAACCAGCGCGATGTCGGGGTCAGGAATGGCGGGCAGGCCCACCGGCATTCCTGGGCGCTCGGGACGGGTCAACTCGGCGGGGGCTTGCCCCGGAGAGAGGTGGTCCCGGGCCAGCTCCTGGTTCCGTCGCGCCAAGGTGTCCGGGATTCGCTCGGACAGGGCCGCGACGCTCTCACAGCTCTGCAGCTCAATGCCCGTGGCCTCCCATCCAAAGCCCCCGGCGTTTCCGGGCCCAGCCCGGCCTTCATTCCAGTCCGGCTTCATGTGGCAGTGGGCGCAGATCCGTCCGAACACACGGTCGTTCACCTGCTCCCAGGAGACGCTCCCTTCAGCGGGCTCAGGGAGGCTCGGCGCATCCGAGGCCACCGTCTGCTGCAGATCGGCCAGCAAGATGAAGTCCCTGAGCTGAAGGGCCTCCTCCCAGCTCACACCCATCGCAGGCATGGTGGCGTGCTCCGAGACGCCCTTGGGGTCTTGGATCCAGGCAGCGATCAGACCAGGGGCCATGCGATCCCGGGTGTGGGCCAGATCTGGTGCGAGGGGGATGCCCGCGGTGAAGCGCCCGCCCAGGGTGTGACAGGCGGTGCAGCCGCGCTCGGTGAACAGGGCCTCGCCTGCGGCCAGGTTGTCGATGCTGGGCGCAGGAGACTTCGGCTCGGGGGCCCGGGACTCTGAGAACCACAGGGCGATCGCGGTCAACTCCCCCTCAGAGAGGTCCATGCGCGGCATGGTCTCGTCCAGGTGAGGGCGCAGGTCATGGGGATCGTTGAGGTAGCCGGCGATCCACTCCGGCTCCAAGCGCGCCATCGCGGCCTGGAGGTTGGGCACCTGCTCATAGGAGTGAACGGTCTGCTCGTACCTGGGCCAGAGGGGAAAGCTCTCCAAGGCGACCGCACGCCGCGCTGGATCTGCTGCGACGGACTGAATCCACTCGTGGCAGCTCTGGCAGCTCTCCACTTGGGTGGCCTGCACCACACCGGGCACCTCGTGACAGAGCACGCAGTCCCCCTCGGCCAGTGCATCGGCGAGGGGGACTGCGTGCTCTGTCACGAGGTGCCC